>VOFK01003985.1_pt1 | contig 20641 bp, 35 predicted proteins | sample 5384121 | NCBI WGS metagenome assembly VOFK01 (sample SAMN12384730, study PRJNA508395) | human gut metagenome | isolation source: healthy gut J | host: Homo sapiens | reverse complement strand
TCATTTATTGCTTCCGTTTCGTTGCGTATTGGTCCGCTTTGGTGCTTTGCGGCCGTCCTGCGCGCCGGCTTTTTCTCTGCTTTTTCCTGCTCCGCGAGCTTTTTCGGCCTCGATCTCAGCTTTGTTACGGCGCTTTTGGCTTGGGCACTTGAGAACAGCACTTCGAAGCGCGGGATTTTGATATTGATGGACTGCTCCTGAGCCGTGCGGCGTTGCTGTGGTCTATTGACCTTGCCGTTTGTGATGCCGCTGCGCGGGCTCGGACTTGTCCGGGTGGAATATCTCGTAGGTTCTTATGATCGGCTTTCGCCGATGCGGTATTCCGGCTGCTCCTCCGGAAGAGTTGACAACTTGGCGACAATATCCGAGCCGTCGCTTCGTGATGCGGCGGAAGGCGATGATGTTTTGCGGTTGTCCTCGTGGCTGGGTCCACTCCAAGCCGTGCGATCCGGTGTGTCCTGCTCCCAGAGCGTGCGGCGTTTCAGATAGAAATGGTTGGGCGGGCTTTGCGTAGGCGCCATCTGCCGGTGCGCCGGATAATCGAGCAGCATCCGGTCAGGCGCGCTGATCGCTTACTCGGAGAGCTGCGCGAACTCGCCGCCCATGAACATCTTCTTGCCCGGATGCGCGGCCGCTTATAGCCGTACAGCGCGCGCAGACCGCCGAACTGGTTTTTCATACGGGGGGCGGCATCTTGCCGTGGCGAGCACTTGCCGTGCCTCATCATGCAAGGAGCGGCAGGATATAGTTTTCCGGAAGGCATACATGAACGAGAACGTGATCTTTTGTCGTGCATGTCCTTGCGGAAGAACAAGGTCAGCCGAACATTGCTTTAACATCGTTCATCCAGCCCATGTTCCACTTGAAGTTGAAGCCCAGACCATAAACCATAGCCGGGTTTCGTGACCATCCGGCACGCGGTGGACTCCTCCGCGATCATCGCGACATCCGGATGATCGGTCAGTATGCACTCGTTGAGCGAGGCGCAGAAGTCGACCGCTGGGGTTCTCGCGTCCGCCGTGGATGTTCGGCCGCCATTCATTCTGGCGGTTGTAGTCAAAAATACAGCATGGACGCGACCGCGTCTGCGGAGGCCGTCCATGTGGAACTTCTCAATCAGAGGCATCGCGGACGAGAACAGCAGGTTTCGCGTCGAGGTCTTGCCATAGTCGAACACGCGTGCCCCATTCCTTGTGCTCCATCTTGAGCGGATCGGCATACTCCGTACAGATTGCGAGCCGTCGAACTCGACCAGACCGCAGCCGTCCCTTCGGAAGAAAGTGAGGCGGAACCCGAATCCATGATAACGCCGAGACCGGCCTGATGCGCCTTGTCGATCGTCATGAGATCCTTCGGCGTGCCGCGGCTGGTCGCGGCGCAATAACCGATGACCAAGTAGCCCCACGAGCCGTCGAACGGGTACTCCGGTCGCGCATGAACTCGATATGCATTGTGCCCATTTCCTTGACATGAGAACGAAGCTCGTCCGCGAAGCTGGCGGTAAAATAAAGTTGCCGTCCTCGTGCATCTTCCACGAGCCGAGATGGCACTCGTAGATGTTGACCGGACTGGAATACGGCAGGTGGTTTTTTGCGCCACTGGAGCCAGCTGTCGTCGCCCCATTCGTAGCCGCCGATATCCCGCGCCTTGGTGGGCGTTACGGGCGGGTCTCAAAGTGGAAGCCATACGGGTCGGACTTGTCGAAACGTCGCCCTCGATTTGGCTTACGCTGTACTTGTACGCGGTATATTCCGCGATATTCGGAATAAATTTCTCCCCAGATGCCCCCTGCTCGTCGCGGGTCATGTAATCGGCTTCCGGTTTGGCCCCAGTTGAAACTCACCCATGACCGACACATTCGCCGCCTCCGGCGCGTACACGCGAGAACAAGGTATCCCTGCTCGCCGTCCTGCACGAAGGGGTGTGCGCCCATGTAGTCATAAGCTCGGCAATCCCTGCCCGAGTAGAAAAAGCTCGCTGCGCTTCTCTATGGCCGGGGATGCGGATTTCTTCCTCATACTGCATCTCTCCCCACTTATTTTCTCTGCCGGAAGCAGTGGATTTCGGAAACATTTTCCGTTTTTTTTCCAGTTTCTCAGCAGTTCCCTTTTCCTCTTTAGACATATCCAGTATAACGCAACAAAAAAGAAAAAGTCCAGCAATTTTTACACAATCACCGGACTTTTCTTTTTTTTTTGTTCGCTTTACACAGTGTTTGCCGGGAAATGTCGAGAAAACGTAAAATTACCGACAAAGTGTTTATAAAATATGACGGCGGATCAGATCGAGCGCCGTGCTCGCTGCCTGCATTCTGAAAGCGCGGTCGCGGCCGAAGGAGGAATTGGTCTTGCGCGTGAAGAACTTTCCGTTGTACCACACGCTGATATAGACCAGACCGGCCGGCTTGTCCTCGGTGCCGCCGCCCGGCCGCGATGCCCGTGATGCCCACGCCGATATATCCGCGCCGAGCGCCTTCGCCACGCCCGCCGCCATCTGCTCTGCGGTCTCTGCGGAGACTGCGCCGACCGTGTCGAGCGTTCCTTCCTGACGCCGAGCACATTCATCTTGACCTCGTTGGCGTAGGGCACACGCCGCCCAGATAATAGTCCGAGCAGCCGGGGATATCCGTGATACGCTTGGAGAGCAGGCCGCCCCGTACAAGCTTTCCGCGACGCGAGCTTTTTGGACCCTTCGCACGCAGGCCGTCGCCGACGACCTGTTCAGGCGGAGTCCGATATCCACGCCGCATACGTCGTCGCCGAGCAGCCGACGATCATCCTGGACCAACGGCTCCGAGAAGCTTCTCACTCCTCGGTCGTGTCCCGCCGTTTGGTGACGCGCCAAAGAAGCACTCGGACGTCTTTGCGTAAGTGCGCGATGGTCGGGTTCTTGCTCTTTCTCCATCATGTCGTGCAGGATGTGCTCCATGCTGCTCTCGCCCAGACCGAATACGCGGATGTTGTGCGAACAGCAGCCCCGCCCGCCAGCTTGTAAGATACGGCATCGCGCATTTCCTTCCATCGGGTTGCACTCGCGCGGAGGACCAGGCAGCATGAGAACGCATGCTTGCCGTAGGCCTCAAAGGCGCACAGCCGGGCGCCGTGCCCCAGAGATTGGTGAACACGGTGCAGCCCTCGGGCAGCCACGCCTGTTTTTCGTTGTTTTTGGTCATTTCACGGCCAATCTTGTTGAAAAACTCCGGTCAGACGGTCGAGCGACGGCTGATGCAGCGCCATTTTCTTGCCGAAAACCGTCGCAAGGGTCTCCCTTGGTCAGATCGTCGAGCGTCAGTCCCGAGTGGGGCCGCCGGTGTATGATAATGATGTCCGCACGGTCGCGCGCGGTCTCGATGACATGGCGCAGACAGGCGGATTTTGTCGCCGACGACCGTCTGATAAAATACGTTGATGCCCAGCTCCGAAGGCCCTGCGAGATCAGCTGCGCATCCGTGTTCACGATGTCGCCGAGCAGGATCTCCGTTCCGACTGCAATAAGTTTCTGGGCGTTCACTGTGAAATTTCTCGCTTCGGCATCGGCGCGCGCGCGGATAAAAAAGCGAAAGCTCTGCCGCGCTTTTGAGTTCCCGCCTGTGGCCCTCGTCCGCCGCGGACGAGAGAATTATCCGATTTGGTTTCCTCCAGGAACCAAATCAGTATCTAAGGGGGACAGCGTCCCCTTTAGACTTCTCACGGTAGGTGTACAATCTCCACGCCCTGGCCGCCTCGTCCACGAGCGTCACCACATCCAGAGATTGTGTCTCCGCCTCGAGAGAATCTTCTGCATCTTTGGCTTGGTGTTCGGGTGCTTGGGCGTAAAGACGGTGCAGCAGTCCTCATACGGCAGGATCGAGGGTGCCTCGAACGTGCTGTCGATTCTTTCGCGCGATGCGGATGATTCCTCCTTGGGTCCGGCGTGCCGATGAAATACCGGCAGCCGCATACCGCGCCGGTGACGGCCATCGCTTCGGCATGGTCTCCTGCTCGCACTTAATCGTGAGCGACTCGCCGGTGATGAGCGCCAGCAAGCCGCCTCGACCGCGACCTTTCTCCGCAATGCGCATCATGAAGCGGCGCATACGGTGAACAGCTCCTCGTGGCACTTAAGTCGCGGATCTCTCCTCGTGAACGGCACGACCATGACGCTCATGCGGCCGCACCATGCGGTCAGGCTTGCGGCTGAGCTCGAGCACCTTTTCTTACTGCCTGGAGGTATACGGATATCTCTAAATCGTATGGAGCACGAAAAGAAGCCGTTTTCCGTCAAGCGTGAGGACTCAACTCATCATCCCCCAAGTTCTTTATGTATCACTTAAAATATCTTTTACGATTATGTCATTAAACTATTCCATTGCCATGATGGGCAACCCGTTGAAAAAAGAGGAACCCAAGAAAGCCTACGCCAAGGCGCAAACCAACGGCGAGAGCTCAGTCTAAAAGAGCTATCTACCCTGATAGCGAGTGAAATGTACCGGTGCACCAAGCCGACGTTTCGGCCGTGCTCATCGCCACCACCGAGTGCATGCTGGAAGGTCTGAAAGCCGGTAAGCAGGTGAATTTCGGCGATCTGGGTGCCTTCCGCCTCCAGATCAATTCCGGGGGGGAGCGCCAGTGCCGACCTGTTCACCTCCGACTATATCAAGGGGGTGAACATCCAGTTCGTCCCCGGCGAGGAACTTTTCAAGTCATCTTCCAAGGCCTCAAGTTCAACCTCGTCCCCACCCGGGCCGCCCAAGCCGCCGTCATCAAGGCCCAGAAGGCCGGTAAGACAACGGTGGATATCTCCGGTAAGAACGGCTCCTCGGACAGCGAGAGCCCGGATGAGATATAATGGGGCACGCTTCGGCGTGCTCACTGATACAGACTTCGTATTATCAACCTTATAAAACAAATTTAAATGAGTGAAAAGAAGAAAACCAACGTTTGGAGCGTAATCATCAAAGTAGTCATCGCCATAGCCACCACCATCGCCGGGCCTTAGGCATCAGTGCTTGCGCTTTCTAGCGCCTTATCCAAGACCTCGTACTTAGAGTGCCGGCTTTTTGAACTCGGGGACGATCGCCTTCATCTTGCCCACGATGGCCATATCGTCCCTCGAGCGGCCTAGGCCGACGAGTTCATCTATATCTTGGCAAACCGTATCATAATCGTACTCCCCGTACCTTGGCGATCTTGATCTTCGGATGGAAGGTAGGCAGCGTGATCTCCTCGTCGTTCAGTACCTCCTCGTACAGCTTCTCGCCGGCACGAAGACCCGTAAACCGGACCTCTACGTTCTTGGCGCCCGAAAGCTGAATCATACGTTTCGCCAAGTCGATGATACGCACGGGTTTGCCCATGTCGAAGACGAAGATCTCCCCACCGTTACCCATCGTACCCGCCTCCAATACCAACCGGCAGGCCTCCGGGATCAGCATGAAGAAACGGATGATATCCGGATGCGTCACTGTCACGGGGACCGCCCTTGGCAATCTGTTCACGGAACAATGGGATCACGGAGCCGTTAGAACCCAGCACGTTGCCGAAGCGGGTCGTAACGAACTGCGTCACGCCTTCCACATGGCCCTCCTTGATCGCTTTGTCGAGGCTCTGCACGTAAATCTCGCAGATACGTTTCGAGCAACCCATCACGTTCGTAGGATTCACCGCCTTGTCCGTGGAGATCATCACGAATTTCCTCGTGCCATACTTCACGGCCAAGTCGGCGATCACACGGGTACCGTCCACGTTGTTACCCACACTCTCACAAGGATTATCCTCCATCATCGGAACGTGCTTATAGGCCGCCGCATGGAATACATAGGCGGGGCGATGCCCGAGAAGATCTCCTCCATGCGAGACTTGTTAGCGATGTCCGCCACCAAGGTATAGGCGTTGATATCCCGCCAATCCTCGCCATCATCAAGCGGATGTCGTGCAAGGGAGTTTCCGCCTGATCTACCAAGATCAAGCGATCCGGAGCGAACGAGGCGATCTGGCGCACCATCTCGCCACCGATGCTGCCGGCGGCTCCCGTTATCAGGATGCGTTGACCACGAAGCAAGCGGCCCACCGCCTCCATGTCTCATCTCTATCTTTTCCCGGGGAAGCAGATCCTCGATCTCAACCTTCCGGAGTTGTGTATGTGTCAAATCGCTCCTGCCATCCCCATTCTTGCGCCGCCGGGGTCACGTAGATCTTGATCCCCGCCTCCGCCAAACGGGCCACCATATCCGGCTGTTCCCGGATGGAGTCGCTCTTCAAGGGGGAGACGAAAAGGATCGTCGCCCGCTCCCGGCGCATCGCATCGATCAGCTCCTCATCGAAAGGGTACACACGCACTCCCATCAATATACGATTCTGCATGTTCCCGGCCTCCGAGACGAAGCCTGCCAGCACGTACTGTGCGGGATCTTGGTTCTGGATGCTCTTCGCCAAACTGATACCGCCCTGCTTCACGCCGAAGATAAAGGCACGCTCAGCCTTCGACTGGCGAAAGGTCGTCACGTAGAAATACTTCACGAACACACGCATCGCCCATCAAGCTCATCGCCAGCAGGGAGGATAGCACAAGGTCTCGTTTACGGATATACACCAAGTAAGGCGAAAAAATCCGTAAACTCTTGGAAGGTCACCACGCAAACCACACCGAACAGCACGGCGAAGCCCACCCGTTGCAAATCCACGAAGGAAGAATAACGAATGATGCCCGAATACGTACGGAACAGCCTAAAGCCCACCAGATAAGGCACTAGGCAAACACCCCACGTGAGCGACAGGTGCCAAAAGATGCCCATCGTGGCGAAGATCCCGTTATTCAAGGCATATACCAGCAAGCCTGAAAACAGGATCACCAAGCAATCCAGCAGGATAATACTCCAATACGGCAACGCTTTCCTTGAGAAATACCACGTTGAGAGTTTAGAAAAAAGGTTCATCATGAATAAAATTTGGGGGTTCATGTAAGCTGGGGCAAAGCCCTCCACCTCACCGGCATGCCATCTTCGGTAGTCAGTCAAGGAGGATTCGGGACGGTCAGCACCACGTAATCCGTCTCGTCCCGCCTCAAAATATGTTTACGGGCGTACGAACGCAACGAGCGATCCGTCACGGACACCATCACGATCGGGAACGGGTAGGCGAACAGGCGCAGCGGCGTGATCTCGCTATCCGGGAAGGTGAGACACAACTGATAGGCAGAACGCTCGAAAGCCACCCAATAAGGACCCGTACAATATAAATGGATCGAGGTACGGTTCGTGCGCTCACGATCCATGATCTCGCTCAGATGCTCGTTTAGTAACGTAACTAAGCGAATGCCAGAAGGAAGAGAAGGCATGTTTTGAATTTTTAATTTTCAATTCCCCACGTGTTTTAGCCAGCGGTCGTAGTCGGCTAACCGACGGATCAAAGATAATTTACTCTTCTTCGGGGAGGATTCCCGGCTCCACGGATCGATCAACTCGTGCGAACGATAATAATAGATACTGCTATCCGTACAACCATAAAGCGTAAGTAGTAATAATGCCAACGACTGCTCCGCACGGATCAAGGGTAAGAACGAGACGATCGTTCCGATCAACGACTTTTGCCGCTCCTCGTCCCCTAGTATCGTATAGGCGGGCAACAAGAGGGAATAGAGTTTGCACCGCATCACGGCAGAATCCAGCTGTAACTCTCCATAGGCACGCAAGGTCTCAGTCGCCAGCTCACGATCTATAGCCGTAACGCCACCATCCCCCCAATGACGGCCCAACGCCTCATGAAGACCATTTTTGTATCCGGGAATTGTCCAAACGGGTATATACATGCTTGCCTTCCTCGGCCAAGCTGATCACCTCATACTCGCCCGGCTGAACACGCAATAAAGGAACCCACATCCAGTTGTCCACGCATACCATTACTTCCCGCTCGCCAACACCGGGCTGTATTACTACACTTGCCTCAACACCTTTGAAACGACCATCCGTGATGCGTATCCGGTCACCTTTACGCAAATAACCCGCTTCCGGCACATACACCGGAAGCTCATCCGAATAAGAACGAGCCACCCAACGCAAGTTTTCCATCTCACGATCGGAGACAAAAAGGATATGAGCCACGGCCATCCACGCTAGGCAGGAAATTATACAAGGGAAAATCTCGTTTCAAACGAAAAGATCTCATACACAGAAGAGCGGATAAACACATAATTGTAGAGCAACGGACGGTGAGTCTCCACCAAACGCCCCTCACGGCGATGCATCTCCACGAAAGAGGGGGCGAAAAAAAATCGAACGTAGGCTCGCCCAAACGCACCCTGCGATCTAACTCCTTCTCCAAACCCTTGGCTGGACCTTTGTGACAAGCGGGAAGAGATAATACATACCATCTTACGGTGTGGACATCACGCAATGGTAAAGGGGGAAGATCATGACCCATAGATACTTCAATGCCATCTCAGCACATTCTATTAATACGCTGATAATCTAATACTTAAATCAAACATTCTTTTCTATTCCCGGAAAATTTTAAAGCAATAGAAACCATGTCAATATCTCTTCTATCGGGACGTGGAAGATCGGCTACTTGGGAAGTAGCGTAAAAGATAGAAATGATTATTAAGTTGTAGAGACGGAGCGTGCTCCGTCTCCCACCGTCTGGCAGTAATTAAAAATACCCATTTGAGGGGATAAGACGGGGCACGCCCCGTCTTTCTACACGATTTCGTACGATTTTTTCGGGGTTGTATGATGCAGGAAATGGAGGTCGTTTTAAACGACCTCCATTGTCGTGCCCATACACCACGAATAGAAACGAAAAATCGAGGAAAGATAAATTCAGAAAACAAACAAAGCCTACACAAAGCCTAAAAATTGTTTGTTATTCGGTGTTTTTTACTAAATTTGCGGCGTGGAAGATTTACGCTACTTCCCAAGTAGCCGATCGCCTACCCCACCTTTGATACATTATTATATATGCTCTCGAAGCAAGCCTTGTTCACCGCAGACATCTTATCCAAAGAGAAGCTCTTCAAATAGATTTGCGTCGTCTTGATCGATTGGTGTCCCAGCAATTCGCTGATCATCTCGATCGGTACACCCTGTTCCTTCAAGGTCGTGGCGAAAGAGTGACGGATTGAATACGAGGTAACCATTTCCGTCACACCACAGGCATTTTTGCCAGTTCCTTCAAGGAACTGTTGAAATCAGCCAAGGCAGAGGTATATTCCCGGAAGGCCTCTTCACCCGTTTTCGTCCCACTCAAGAAAGTGAATAGATAAGGAGAATCCCGAAGCGTGCCGGTCATTAACGCAGCCAACAACTCCTTGGCCACAGGCTGTATCTCGACCAACATCGGCGTACCCGTCTTCTGGCGGTTATACCTCAAGACACCATTCCGGATATCACTCTTTTTCAAATGAGCGAAATCGACAAACGCCATACCGCAAAAAACAAGAACATCAAACACAATGCCCGCTGTGTTTTCCGCAGCCCCGAATCATCCAACGGAGCGGTCATCAACAAACGCAAGGATTCCGTAGGCAACGCCTTCTTCTGTTTGCTTTTCACTCCCATGAAAATTCCCTTGAACAAATAACGGGAAAAAGGAGCCTCCCCATTCTCCATCGCCAACCCATACACACGGCGAATCCTACGCATATAGGTAGACACCGTATTCCACGAGCATTCCCGGTCCCCGCAAATAGTCTTGATACCTCAAAAGCATTTCCCGGTCGATACGGGTATAAGGAATCACCTCCTGCCCACAAAAACGCAGGAATGAATTCAAGGCATCTTGATAACTCTTGGCGGACGAATAACGTCCTTGCTTTCTCTCAATCGGGCTATATACATCCGCATACCCTCCGCTAAATCATACTGTTTCATATTTTCACGTATAAAAAAGTAAATTACAATAAAAAACACGGTTAATTCGTGATTGTCTACTTACATTTGCAGAAAAACAAATACCATGGACAAGATCGTAGAAATAGCCCGGTTCACCTATCCGGCGGATGCCCAACCGCTGATGGCCCTGTTGAGGGTCGGAAGGGATAGAATGTTATCTCCGCAATGAGTTAAGCAGCCAGATCATGGCCGGTTACGTAGACGTAGGCGGCGCACGGGTGGAGATTCTGGAAAGCGACGTTCCCCGAGCCATGAAGATCATGGAGGAAGGCGGTTACGACCTGCCCCGGGAAGACGAGCAAGCGGAACCGGTAGAACAAGTCGCCGGATTCGCACGTCATATCCCTTTTCTACGAAAATATCCCTTAGAGAAACAAATCATGATCCTATTCGTCATCATAGCTGTCTTTTTTGGCTTTGGTGATTTACTTCGGATCGCTTATTTCCTCAAACTAAACAAATGTAATCAATGGCACGCAGAAAGATAACAAATAGTCAAGCCGTATGTATCACCTTACTATGGGGTGTCTTATGCTACATGCTGCTTGTATACAGCGAAACGATCAATTTCGACGTCATATTTGCCCTTGTAGCCTCCGCTATCATTGTGTTCGTTCCGATCTATAAGAATTTCAAGCATAGAGATGAATAACATTTCGTCGTTTTTTTCAAACTTAATATATCTAAATGATATTTTTTACGCATTTTCTCTTTCAATTATTTGCTAGTGTCAAAAATTAGCTTACCTTTGCCACGTCGTTAAATAAACGGCGTACGGATAACAAAAATGGTATAACATTCTAAATATAAAATTCAGTCATGAAGGCAAGTGAAGTTTTAGACAACTTGAAAAAGAAGATTTCCGAACGAACCGGAATATCATCAAGCAGTATCAGAGGTTTTAGGGACTATCGAGGAAGCTTACAACGAGCATCCGGAATTTGAGAAAAAGCAACTTGATCGAGCGCCTTTGTATCCCCGATCGCATTTTCTCTTTCCGTGTAACTTGATGGACGATAAGGGACAAATCCAGACGAACATGGGTTACCGTATCCAGCACAACAACGCTATCGGCCCGTACAAAGGCGGTATCCGTTTCCACGCTTCCGTAAACCAATCGATCCTTAAGTTCTTGGCTTTTGAGCAAACGTTTAAAAATTCACTGACTACATTGCCGATGGGTGGTGGTAAAGGAGGTTCCGACTTTAGCCCGAGAGGAAAGTCAAACGCTGAGATCATGCGTTTCTGCCAAGCCTTCATCCTTGAGCGAAGTTATGGCACCATATCGGTCCGGACACGGATGTTCCCGCCGGCGATATCGGTGTAGGCGGACGTGGTGGCTTATATGTATGGAATGTACAAGAAATTGGCTCGTGAGAATACGGGTACATTCACGGGTAAGGGTATCGAGTTCGGAGGTTCCTTTGATCCGTCCGGAAGCTACAGGTTACGGAAACGTATATTTCTTGTTGCAGATGCTGAAAACCCGCAACATTGATATCAAGGACAAGGTAGTTTGTGTATCAGGTTCCGGAAGCGTGGCTCAATATACGGTAGAGAAATTAATCAGTCTTGGAGCGAAAGTTGTCACGATGTCTGATTCCGACGGTTATATCTATGATCCGGATGGCATCGACCGTGAGAAACTGGATTATATCATGGAGTTGAAGAACTTGTATCGTGGCCGTATCCGTGAATACGCGGAGCAATACGGATGCAAATATGTACAAGCAAGGCGCTCGTCCTTGGGGAGAGAAATGCGACATCGCTATGCCGAGCGCAACCCAGAATGAGTTGAACGGCGATGACGCCAAGGCTTTATTGGCCAACGGTTGCTTCGCCGTATCCGAGGGTGCTAACATGCCTTCTACACCAGAAGCTATCGACGCATTCCTTGAGGCCAAGATCCTTTACGCTCCGGGTAAGGCCGCTAACGCAGGTGGTGTATCCGTTTCCGGTCTTGAGATGACTCAGAACGCACAGAAGTTAAGCTGGAGCAGCGAGGAAGTAGACCAGAAACTTCAAAGCATCATGGAAAACATCCACGAGCAATGCGTAAAAATACGGAAAGCAAGAGGATGGTTACGTAAACTACGTGAAAGGCGCCAACGTAGCCGGCTTCATGAAGGTAGCTAAGGCTATGATGGCACAAGGAATACTCTAGGTAATTGAAAATTGAGAATTGAGAATTGAAAATTAGTTAGAGAGAGAGATTGATGATCATATAAGCGAGGGGGATAGGCTTTGAGAGGCTATTCCCTTTCTTATTTCCGACGAAGTCCCAATTTTCAATTTTTCAATTCTTAATTTTCAATTAAAAAAGCGGTATCTTAGTGCCGTAAATCGATAAGTATGATAACAGAAGAACTTAGGAAGCTATACCAATCATATACCGGATCACCGGCAGAGGAAATAACAGAGTTACCGTCATCCGGCTCTAACCGCCGGTATTTCCCTAGGATAAAAGGTCCTGAGACGTTGATTGGAGTTAGTGGCACTTCTATTGAGGAGAACGAGGCTTTTATCTATATGGCAAAAACATTTCCGGGGAAGGGCTTACCCGTACCGCAAGTATATGCCAGCTCGGACGACCATTCATTTTATATCCAAGAGGATTTAGGAGATACGCTTCTTTTCAACGCCATCGAGAAAGGCCGTAAAAGCAGTGTATTCGACGAGGAGGAACGCCGTTTATTACACAAGACGATCACCAAACTCCCCGACATCCAGTTCTTGGGGTCCGACGGTTTCGATTTCTCGTATTGCCCATCCGCAAGCCGAGTTCAACCAACGGTCTATCCTTTGGGACTTGAATTATTTCAAGTACTGTTTCTTAAAGGCTACCGGGATGAGTTTCAAGAAAATCGTCTGGAAGATGATTTCTTGAATGAGCGACGTATTGTTACGCAGTTCATCCGCCACGTTCCTATACCGTGATTTCCAGTCACGCAATGTTATGGTAAAGGACGGAGAGCCTTGGTTCATTGATTTTCAAGGTGGACGAAAAGGCCCGGTTTATTACGACGTGGCTTCCTTCCTTTGGCAGGCGAAAGCGAAATATCCGGAGGATCTGAGGAATGAATTACTATCGGATTATATCACGACCCTACGTAAATATATCCCGGTAGAGCGAGGAAACACTTCCATAGCCAGCTGCGCCATTTCGTCCTGTTTAGGACTCTTGCAGGTATTGGGGGCTTATGGTTTCCGGGGATATTTCGAGAAAAAGCCTCATTTCATCCAAAGCGTCCCGTTCGCGATCGAGAACCTGCGGCAGTTATTGAAGAATGACTATCCGGAATATCCCTATTTATGCTCCGTCCTTCGTGAGCTCACCGGGTTGAAACAATTCACGGACGATATCCAGAAACATATGCTGGAAGTAAAGGTCATGAGCTTCGCCTATAAAAAAGGAATCCCGAACGACCCTAGCGGGAACGGAGGTGGATTCATATTCGATTGCCGTGCGATAAACAACCCCGGTAAATACGAGCGTTACAACCATTTCACCGGGTTTGGATGAGCCAGTGATCCAGTTCTTGGAGGATGACGGGGAGATCACGAATTTCCTCGAGCATGTCTACCATATCGTAGACGCCTCGGTAAAACGATATATGGATCGTGGATTCACCAATTTGATGATTTGTTTCGGATGTACGGGAGGACAGCACCGTTCGGTCTATTCCGCACAGCATCTGGCGGAACATCTTAACACCAAGTTCGGAGTAAAAAGTACATTTAGTACATAGAGAACAAAATATAGAACAACTCTTTAACCCTACATTATGAAAGCTATGATTTTCGCGGCCGGTACTGGTTCCAGACTGAAGCCGTTAACCGATCACACGCCAAAAGCGCTTATACCTATCGAGGGGCAAACCGATGCTAGAACACGTCATACTGAAACTGAAATCCTCCGGTTTCGACCAGATCGTGATCAATATCCACCATTTAGGCAACCAGATCGTGGATTTTCTGGAGGCGAACAACAACTTCGGTGTCCGGATCGAAATCTCGGACGAGAGCGATTATCTGCTGGATACGGGAGGAGGAATCAAGAAGGCCACTTCTTTTTATGCGGAACGAGCCTTTCTTGATACATAATGTCGATATCTTATCGAACGTGGATCTCAAGAAACTATACGATACCCATGTACAAACGAACCCGTTGGCTACCTTATCGTCAGCCAGCGCAATACCCTCACGTTATCTATTATTTAATAAGGAGAATAGACTGTGTGGTTGGCGTAATCATGAGACTGGCGAGGTAAAAAATCTTAGGCTATCCCTATTTTTGACGGATCAACACAACGAGTACGCCTTTATGCGGAATCCACGTACTCGCCCAAGATATTGGAGCTGATGGAAGAATGGACCGGAAAGTTCTCTATCATTAACTTCTATCTGGCTATTTGCGCCAAAAACCCGATATCAGGGCTTATATCTATATGGCGATAACCTAAAACTATTGGATATCGGCAAGCCGGAAACCTTGGCCGCCGCCGAGGAATGGCTACGACAAAACATCTAACAAAAAATATTCCACACATGAAAAAAACTAGTTTTATCTACTTACATCTTGTTGATCGCGCTGGGCCTCAGCTCTTGCCAGCAAGAGAAGACTTTTCAAGGTTCTTCAATTCAACATCTGGCAGGAAGGCGCTGTCGTAAAGGAGGCTTTGACGCTATCGCTGACGAGATCGTAAGAAGTAACGCCGATTTCGTTACGTTAAGCGAGGTACGTAATTATCATCAGACCCGTTTTTGCGACCGGATCGTGGAAGCGTTGCAGCAAAGAGGACAAACGTACTATTCTTTCTTACACCGAGGATTCCGGTCTGTTAAGCCGCTACCCGATCACGGATAGCACGACCGTCTATCCCTTGAACGATGACAGGGGTAGTATGTACAAGGCCATTACCCACATCGGCGATACCGAGGTAGCTTTTACACCGCCCATCTGGATTATCGCAATTGCGCTTATTACGATGCCCGTGGATACGACGGAAATACATGGGACGAGGAACCTCCTGTCACCAATCTGGACACACTCCTATGGTTGAACGAGCAATCTGTCCGTGACGACGCTATCGCTTGCTTCCTAAAAGAGGCGAAAAAGGATCGGGAAGCCGGACGGATCGTTATCCTCGGAGGAGACTTTAACGAGCCTTCCCATCTGGACTGGACCGAGGCGACCAAAGATATGAGAGACCACCAAGGATTGGAATTGTTCCTTGGCACGTATCCGTCATGCTGGAGAAAAGACGGCTTCAAAGATACGTACCGTGAGATCTTCCCGAACCCTGTAACTCATCCGGGACTTACCTGCCCGGCGGACTGTAAGGATATCGCTTTAGAGAAATTGGTTTGGTCGCCGAAAGCGGACGATAGAGATCGCATCGATTTCATCCATTATGCTCCATTCGAGGGATTAACGCTTACAGATGTATGTATCATCGGTCCGAAAGGTGACATCCTCCGTGGGCAAAGAGAGACGGAAGAGACCTCCGACCCGATCATGACTCCCCTTGGAATCTGGCCTACCGACCACAAAGCGGTTCTTGCCACTTTCCACTTGAAATAAAAAATGATTCGCGAGACCGTCTTACCGGCTCGTCTCGCAACCACAAAACAACTATCTTCTCTTTGAAACGCTATCTTTTTTATGGTTTCAATACCACTGCCAAGACTTTTCTTCCCCATCCATCTTAATCGTAATCGGAGCATCAAAACGTACATGACGAAGATATTCCGTCTCCTCTACGGCAGGTTGCGCATTCAAGAACGCCTCATCGAACCAACCATCTCCCTTAAATGGATTAACCGTAAAAATAGCCCACTCCGAACGAAGTCAGGTTCTGAAGAAATGGGTACCTTTGACTCGGGTCTACCCGATAATTCTCCAATCCGCACTCCACGATCACCCGTGCGTTACTGATATGCGGCCATTTCACCGGAATACCCAACCAAGAGTCGCTGCTCCCCATCGGCCGGGGCCGACTAATACGTATCCTTTCTCCTGATCGGTAAACGAACGGTTCATCTTCTCGATCTCATAAGCGATCAACTGATTATTGGATGAATTAAAAGCGCCCGTCTTTACATATATAATATCCTGTGCGTCGCCAACGATACCATGCCCCAAAAACACTGGTAGAAGAAAGGATGGTTTCCTCGTTCTTCACCAAGCTCAGATCCTCGTCCATAATCTCTTTATTATCTACGATCGGACGGATTTGCGTAACAGATAGAAAGTCGCCCTTTGTATGATCCGAAGGGTCCATGTTGACAGCGAACTCAATCTCTACCGGACGGCCCATTTCCTGCTGCCCGATCCGTAAGATCTGATCCAACGTATCCGCCAGCGGGAACACGTCATGCTGTGGGATATTCACGAAAGAAAAGTATCTTACGACCGCCCGGATAATAACCGTCACGGATAATCTGATCGTACGGATCGTATGTAGAGACAATATATTTCAAGGAACCCTCAGCGTCCGCCTCCCTTCAAGCCCAGCTTCACCAAGTTAAAGGCATCATCTACCGAGAAGGCTTCCGCCATATTCTTCAAATCCAAGGCATAGAAACGAGTCTGCGTCTCCCTAAGAGCGAAATCCATCGTACTCATCTGCAAGATACTATGGGGGATGTCGGGGAGAGAAACGCAAGGTTTGCCCGCCATCGACGATATTTTACCCAATCCCAAGGCGATATTCGCGATCCCATCCTCCGCCTTCTCGTTACCGATCGGATAGAAATTCAAGGAACGGGCCACGCCCGACATCGTGGGATAGAAATGATCATTATAACGGGAGCCCACCACTTCTTGCAAGACGATAGCCATCTTCTCCCTGATCGATCAAGTTCGGTAGCCGTCATATACGCCTTACTATCCTTATAAAAAGACAGAGGCATACACCGCCTTGATAGCGTCGCTCACCGTACGGAGCATATCGTATTTCTCCTCGATCTTAGGTACCATATACGTAGAATAGATCCCGGCGAAAGGTTGATAATGCGAATCTTCCAGCAGGCTGGAGGAACGCACGGCGATCGGGCTTTTTCACCACATCGAAGAAAGCCATCAAGTCCTCGATTAAACGGGAGGGCAAGCTGGCCCGCAAGAAATACCGGAGGATCGTCTCGTCGTCCGCATCGCCCAGCGCTACCGGATACAACTCGTTCGTCTCCATGAACTCGTCGAAGATATCGGTACAGATCACGACCGTCTTCGGGATATTCACGGCAAAATTATCACTCTCCAGCTTAGGGTATCGCTTCACCATCGCACCGATAAAGGCAAGACCTCTACCCTTACCTCCCAGCGAACCGTCGCCGATACGGGCAAAATTACTATACTCATCAAAACGATCCTTCTGATAAACCGCCACGACACCCGTGTTCTTCATCCGGCGATATTGCACGATCAAGTCGAAAATCAATTTCCGGGCCTCATCCATATCCTTATAGTCACTCACGTCCACATGCTTCAAAAACCTCGGCGGGTGGAAACATGGCACGAGAATAAAAGAAACGGGAGAAATGATTCCGGGAGAGATGGTAAACCAACGAATCGTCGGGAATCTGAAAGACTTTCTTTTGAAGGTCTTTCAAATCCTTGATGCGCATGATCTCCTCTTTCGTATGCGGATTCAAGATCACGAAATCGCCGAAGCCGAAACGCTGCATGATCTTCTTTTTCAAATCCTGCGGATAACTCTTGGAATTCTTATCGATAAACGAGGCGTTCAGTTCCTTCGCGTACAACATGGTTGCTGGCCTCCGAAGATTCCAGCACGAAAGGAATGATCAAACCCGTTTTCCGTACATACTGTCCGAACTTATAACCGGCATACGGATCTTTCACGCCATTGTGCATAAAACTCATATCCGAGATAATACCCAACATATTATCCCGATACTGATCAAAAATACGTACCGCCTCCTCGTAATTCCGGGCCAATTTGATCTTCGGACGGCCACGCATACGCAACGTACGCTGGTGATCGTTCAACGCCTCCTTCGCAAACATTTGGCTCTGCTCCAGCACGAACTTATATAAATGAGGCAAAGCGGACGAATAGAAAACGAATGGAATCCTCCACCAACAAGATGATCTGTACGCCCACGCTGGCCGTATCGTCCGGAGCGTTCATCTTATCCTCGATCAACTTGATAATCGCCAGTAACAACTCCGAGTTACCCAACCAGCTGAACACATAATCGATAGCGCTCAGATCCTCGTTGGCGATCCGCCTAGACACCTCTTTCGAGAAAGGGGAGTCAATACGACGATCGGGATATTCGGATAATGCACCTTTATCTCGCTCCGCAGCGAATATATCCCGGTTATCCATATTCGGCATGCAAATGATCAATTCGAAGTTCCGGTTCTTCAACTCATTCAAAGCCTCCTCCTCGGTAGTCACCTGCGTAAACCGGGGGGGTAACGGAGGCTTAAGGAAGTATATTCGTTAAATATCTGCTCATCTACACGCCCGTCATCTTCCAACATGAAGGAATCATATTTCGTAGCGATAAGCAATACATTATATATACGCTTATTCATTAGATTGGCAAACGGGGTGTCTCTGAACACCAAGTCTTTTAAGTTCGGTATACCGCTCATAATAGATTCTGATAGAATTATTCGAGTCAAATGTAAGGAAAAATAATAACTATTGAAACATGAAAGTACGCATTCTGACTCTAACTGAAGATTTTTAGGTTTTCACTGATAAAAAGTAAGCGAAACTCTTGGTCATTCCAAAGAATTACCTACATTTGCCAACAGAATGTTATCCTTTTTAAAGAATATAAATGCTATGAAGACTGAAGTTATTTTTATCAGCGCTAGAGGCAAAAACATCCGGGAGAAAAGGAGTATTTGCAAGCAGTAAAAGAAGTGCTTTTATCAATTGAGGAAGTGTACAACCAACATCCGGAATTTGAGAAAGCGAAAATCATTGAACGCCTAGTTGAGCCGGAACGTATTTTCACTTTCCGTGTGCCTTGGGTAGATGATAAAGGTGAATACAAGTTAACTTGGGATACCGTGTTCAGTTCAACAACGCAATCGGCCCGTACAAGGGAGGCATCCGTTTCCACCCGTCCGTTAACTTGTCTATCTTGAAATTCTTAGGATTCGAGCAAACATTTAAAAACGCTTTGACAACTCTTCCGATGGGTGGTGGCAAAGGCGGTTCCATTTCGCTCCGAGAGGAAAGAGCGACGCCGAGATCATGCGTTTCTGCCAAGCGTTTATTCTTGAATTATGGCGTAATCTTGGTCGGACAGGGATGTTCCGGCTGGCGATATAGGCGTAGGTGGCCGTGAGGTTGGTTATATGTACGGTATGTACAAAGAAATTGGCTCGCGAGAACACAGGTACGTTCACGGGTAAGGGCATGGAGTTCGGAGGTTCTATCCTTCGTCCGGAAGCTACCGGTTGGCTATGCTTTTACTTCGTACATCAAATGTTGGAGACTCACGGAATCGATATATCAAGGGTAAGACGGTCGCCATCTCCGGTTTCGGCAACGTGGCTTGGGTGCCGCTACAAAGGCAACCGAGTGGGCGCTAAAGTGGTTACTATCTCCGGCCTGACGGATATCTATGATCCGGCGGGTATCTCCGGCGAGAAGATCGACTAGTATGTTGGAATTGCGTAATTCCGAAATGACATCGTAGCTCCTTACGCATTTAATTCCCGGCTCTACCTTCTATCCCGGCAAGAAACCTTGGGAACAAAAAAGTAGATTAAGTGCGTTGCCATGCGCTACCCAGAATGAGACTGGAACGAGGCTGACGCTCGTAAGTTGATCGAGAACAAGACTTTTGTGCGCTGAGGTTTCTAACATGGGTTGTACAGCTGAGGCTGTAGACTTGTTCATCGAGCATAAGGCAATTATTCGCTCCGGGTAAGGCTGTCAACGCCGGTGGTGTGGCTACTTCCGGATTAGAGATGACTCAGAACGCTATGCATATCTCATGGACTGCCGCCGAGGTAGACGCTAAATTACATCAGATCATGAGCGCAATCCACGAACAATGCGTAGCTCACGGTAAAGATGGCGAATATATCAATTTGTAAAAGGCGCGAATATCGCAGGCTTCATGAAAGTAGCGAAAAAGCTATGATGGCACAAGGTATCGTATAAGAATAAGGTCAGTTTAGGCTAAATAAAAACATAGTTATGAATTCTTTTGAACCTTAGTTATGGTTTGAGAATTTCATAACTATGTTTTTTAAGCTCATATCAGCGGACTTTCCCGGGGTTCTTAGCGATAAAATCCTTCCATCCCGTATACTTCTTTTCCGAGATCGGATTATTGGTTTGGAAATAATGACAAACAGCCGCCGCCAACCCATCCGTAGCGTCCAATTGCGGAAGCATGGACTCATCCGGTATCTTCAGAATAGCGTTGTAGCATGCCGGCCACTTGTTCTTTCGCCGCATTTCCATTCCCCGTGATCGAGAGCTTGATTTTTAGAGGGGCGTACTCGAAGATCGGGATATCCCGCTCCAAGGCCGCAGCCATCGCTACCCCTTGCGCCCTTCCGAGTTTCAACATACTCTGCAATGTTCTTCCCGAAGAAAGGCGCCTCGATAGCCAACTCATCCGGATGGTATTGATCGATCAAGGCCAAGACCCGTTCGAATATCTTACGCAGACGGAGATAATGATCCTCATATTTATTCAATTGCAGGATTCCTTGGCAGCTTCCAGCTTCGGTTTATTCCCCTCGATCTAGCAATACGTAACTTTGAACGA
>VOFK01003328.1_pt1 | contig 20641 bp, 28 predicted proteins | sample 5384121 | NCBI WGS metagenome assembly VOFK01 (sample SAMN12384730, study PRJNA508395) | human gut metagenome | isolation source: healthy gut J | host: Homo sapiens | reverse complement strand
TTCATTACGTATTGTCTTTATTTAAAGTTCTGAACCATAACTACTTGTTAGTACGCTATTTTTGCGTTTTTTTGCAAAACATTTATTCCGCTGCTGCGCGGGATGCCGCCGTCCATGACGAAAACCGATGCCATCGCCGCAGAAAACGTGCCCCTTTAGTATAGCACAAATGTTGTCTTTTCAAGACAAAAAATGCGCATCTTCGATGCGCACCGGCTTGCCGAACTTTACGGAGACTTCCTGGTATACTATCATCTGAAAGGAAGCGAAAGGGGAGAAAACGCTTCTATGTTTTGACTGTCCGGGAGCCGCAAGTATTCCGCCTGCAGGGCCGAACAGATTTTAATGGTCGGCACTCTAAAAGCATCCTCAGAAAAAGAATTTCCCATGAAATATCTATTTTCAAAGGGGATTGTTTCATTCCCTTGCTGTGATTCTATGATACCGTTTTTTCATGTTCAAAGTATGATAGAATTTTGAAGAAATCGTAAAACACTCCATGGCATTCCGTGAACTATGCTGTCCGGACTTCTGTCCGCCGACAAGTAGCTTTTGGCGCGGCCACGCGCCACAACGTCCGAAAGTTCCCATACGGAAACTTTCCCCTTCAGGTATAAAAAACCGAGGTACACGCCCCCGAGTTTTGGTTTTTGCAAAGCAAAACCTATTTAAGCAGTCATGCCGCAGGCATACTGTTGCGCAATACCTGTGCGCTATTTCCCCAATCTTGCCTCGGCAAGGAGGGCGGACAGGCCTGCCGCAGCAGGCCTCGTAAAATTCCCCGTAAAAGTCCAGCTCTGCCGGACTTTTACACCTGCCTCGGGACACGTAGCGAGCCGCCCCCCTGCCGCAGGGGCGAGATATCGTTTCCGGTTCTTCGAACCGGAGCCATCCAGGGGACAGCGTCCCCCTGGACTTTTGCAAAAGAAAAAGCAGATGCAAAGCATCACTGCTCTCTGAAATTCTATTTTAGCGGAACTTCTTCTTCTTTGCGCGTGCAGCCTCAGACTTCTTGCGGCGCTTTACGCTCGGCTTTCATAATGCTCACGCTTGCGGAGCTCGGAAAGCGTACCCGCCTTGGCACACGAACGCTTGAAGCGACGCAGTGCGCTGTCAATAGACTCATTTTCCTTGATGCGGATCTCCGACACAGTTTTCCCTCCCTCCGCACGTTCCTCTATGGAGGACGCTTTGCACAGCTTCATCTGCCACAGGCACATAAAACCGTAAGAATATTATATCTGTTTTTCCCGCCCGTGTCAACAAAAATCTTTTCACGAACGAGCAGATTTTTGCGTTTTTTATTTTACGACCAGGTTTACGATCTTGCCCGGGACAACGATCTGCTTGACGATCTGCTTGCCCTCGATGGCGTGCTGAACCTTTCCTCAGCCAGCGCAGCGTCGATGGCCGCCTGCTTTTGTCGGCGTCCGCCGCGAGCTTGATGGTGCCCCTTTGAGCTTGCCGTTTACCTGTACCGCCATCTCGACCGTGCTCTCGACCGTCTTTGCCTCGTCGTATGCCGGCCACGGCGCGACGGACAGCAGGCCGGTCTCGCCGAGCTGCTGCCACAGCTCCTCGGTGATGTGCGGAGCAAACGGATTGAGCAGCGCGAGGAAGGTCTTGTACTCGGCCTTGTTTACGCCCTTGTCGTAGAACTCGTTGAGCATGGTCATGAGCGCTGCGATCGCGGTGTTTGCCTTGAGGCTGTCTGCGTCCTCGCCGACCTTCTTGATGGTGCGGTGCATGAGCGCCTCGTGCTCCTTGCGAATACTCGTCGCCGTCCTGTACCTTTTCGGCCAGAGACCAGACGCGCTCGAGGAAGCGGCGGCAGCCCTTGATAGACTTCGGACTCCACGGAGCAGCCTTCTCGAAGTCGCCGATGAACATCTCATACAGACGCATGGTGTCTGCGCCGTAGGTGTCTACGATCTCGTCCGGATTGACAACGTTGCCGCGGCCGTACTCTTGGACATCTTCTCGCCGCTCTCGCCCAGGATCATGCCATGGCTTGTGCGCTTGCATAGGGCTCCTTGGTGGGCACAACGCCGATATCATACAGGAACTTGTGCCAGAAGCGGCTGTACAGCAGATGCAGCGGTGGTGTGCTCCATGCCGCCGTTGTACCAGTCCACGGGGCTCCAGTATTCCAGCGCCTCCTTGCTGGCGATAGCGTCATGGTTGTGGGGGTCGCAATAGCGCAGGAAGTACCAGCTGGAACCGGCCCACTGGGGCATGGTGTCAGTCTCACGCTTGGCGGGGGCACCGCAGCAGGGGCAGGTCGTGCTGACCCACTCGGTGTGGCGGGCCAGCGGGCTTTCGCCGTTCTCGCCCGGCTCAAAGTCCTTGATCTCGGGCAGGCGCAGGGGCAGCTCGCTCTCGGGCAGGGGCACCCAGCCGCACTTGTCGCAATAGACCATCGGGATGGGCTCGCCCCAGTAGCGCTGGCGGCTGAACACCCAGTCACGCAGCTTGAAATTGACCTGCTTGTGGCCCTTGCCGTTCTCCTCCAACCAGGCGTACATCTTGTTCTTGGCATCCTCGACAGAGAGGCCGTTCAGGAAGTCGGAGTTGACCAGCGTGCCGGTGGCAACATCGGTGAAGGCTTCCTTGTCCAAATCGCTGGGGACGTTGCCCTTGACGACCTCGATGATGGGCAGGCCGAACTTCTTGGCAAACTCCCAGTCGCGGGTGTCGTGGGCGGGCACGGCCATAATGGCGCCGGTGCCGTAGGTTGCCAGAACGTAGTCGGAGATAAAGATGGGGATCTCCTTGCCGTTGACGGGGTTGATGCCCTTGACGCCCTCGACGACAACGCCGGTCTTTTCCTTGTTCAGCTCGGTGCGCTCGAAGTCAGACTTGCGGGCGGCCTCCTCCTGATAGGCGGCCACGGCGTCGGCGTTCTTGATAAGACCCGCGTCGACCCATTTTTGATGAAGGCGTGCTCGGGGCTGATGACCATGTAGGTCGCGCCGAACAGCGTGTCGGCGCGGGTGGTGTAGACCGTCAGGGTGTCACCCGCGGTGGTATCGAAGTTGATCTCGGCGCCGTGGCTGCGGCCGATCCAGTTGCGCTGCTGGGTCTTGACGCGGTCGATGTAATCGACGTCGTCCAGGTCGTTGATCAGGCGGTCTGCATAGGCCGTGATCTTCAGCATCCACTGGCTCTTGTTCTTCTGCACAACGGGGCTGCCGCAGCGCTCGCACACGCCGTTGACGACCTCTTCGTTCGCCAGAACGCACTTGCAGGAGGTGCACCAGTTTACGTTCATTTTCCTTCTTGTAGGCAAGGCCCTTCTTGAACAGCTGCAGGAAGATCCACTGGGTCCACTTGTAGTAGCTCGGGGTCGGTGGTGTTGATCTCGCGCGACCAGTCGAACGACAGGCCCAGGCTCTTGAGCTGGCTCTTGAAGCGTGCGATGTTCTTCTTGGTGACCTCAGCCGGATGAACATGGTTCTTGATGGCGAAGTTCTCGGTCGGCAGGCCGAAGGCGTCCCAGCCCATCGGGTAGAGGACGTTATAGCCCTGGCGCTTTTTGCGCGCAACGATGTCCAGCGCGGTGTAGCTGCGCGGATGACCGACATGCAGACCCTGACCGGACGGGTACGGGAACTCGACCAGCGCATAGAACTTTTCCTTGTCCGAGCCGTTCTCGGCCTTAAAGCACTGCTTCTCGTCCCAGATGTCCTGCCACTTCTTTTTCTACTTGTTTATGATCGTACTTCAACGGATTTTCCCCCCTAAAGTGTTTTATATTAAAAAGCGCGACAATGCGGCGGACACGGTCTATGCGCGCCGCCGCCTGTCGATTTTTTACTTGTCCTCGATGCCGAGCTCTCGAGCGATACCGGCGTGCCGTCCTTCCACAGGTTCTCCAGATTGTAGAACTTGCGTGCCTCCGGCATGAATACATGCAGTACAGCGCAGCCGTAGTCCAGCAGCATCCACTGTGCGGACTCATAGCCCCTCGGTGTGATCGACCATGACGTCGTGGTCATACTTGAGATGCCACTCTCGTTGTCTGCCAGCGCCTTGACCTGCGTGGTCGAGGTCGCGGAGCAGATGACGAAATATTCGGTCGCTCGGTCAGGCGCTCAACGTGCAGGACCTCGATGCCCTGCGCTTTTTTCTCGATCAGCGCTTCACAAATCGCCTTTACAGTTTCTTGTGCAGTCAAATTCATAAACTCCTTTTCATGGCGCGCGCCGCGCCTGTATCCTGTCGGGGAGCCGCAGATCGTCTCTGCGGCCGCCGTTTTTCTTTCTTTACGGATCACGCCTCGGGATCTACCGTGCCGCCGCCTTCGCCGCCGGTCTCACCGCCGGTCTCGCCGCCCGAATAGTCTCCCCGCTCTCGCCGCCGGATTCACCGCCGCCGGTCTCGCCGCCCGAGATCGAGCCGCCGCTCGCCGCCGCCCGAATAGTCTCGCCGCTCTCGCCGCCGGTTCCCACCGCCGCCGGTTTCCTGCCGCCCGAGTAATCTCCGCCGCTGTTATCCGGCTCTTCGTAGCCGCCGGTTTCGCCGCTGGAATAGTCTCCGCCGCTGTCGCCGCCCGAATAGTCCGAATCGTCCTCATAATAGTAGCCGCCGCCGGTGTCGCCCCAGACGTCTTCATCCTCGCCGGCGCTGACGCCGCCGCTGTAACCGGAGGACGAGCCCCCGCCGGGCCGGTGACCATGTCGAGCTTGGTGATCGGCTCCTCATAGGGGTTGAAATACTTGTTGACGAGCTCGAGCGTTTCCTTTCCTTCGGGAAGAAGAAGGAATACTTGTACGGGTCGCTGCCCGCATAGCTCATCGCGCCGTAGCCCGGCAGGGTGTAGAATTTAAGGTTGGCGTTGTCGATCTGAAGCGCCTGCTTGCCCATCCAGAGCAGCTCGCCGGTCGTGAAATCGGTCTTTACGTTCTTGGATACCGCCTCGGCGATCTTCGGGATTTTGGACGCATTTTTTGACCTGAAGGACCTGCCGCGCCAGCTCCTTGAGGAATTTCTGCTGGTTTTCCACGCGGCCCTCGTCGCCGTTGACATACTGCTTAGAGTAGTCGTTGTTGTGGCGCCAGCGCAGGAACTCGACGGTCTGCTTGCCGGTCAGATGCTGCATGCCCGGCTGAAGGTCGATCTCCAGATGCTGCGACGGGTCGCTGTACTGCATGCGGAACGGAACGTCATAGTCCACGCCGCCGATCGCGTCCACGATGGCCGCGATGCCCCTCGAAGTTGACGATGACATACCTGTCCGGCTGGAAGCCCATCAGGCGTTCGATCTCGACCTTGGTCTGCTCGATGCCCTTTCTTGGTCGCGTAGGCCGCGTTGATCTTGCGCCATGCGCCGCTCTCGCCGTTGTTGCACATAGTGTCGCGCGGAATATTCATAATGTTGATGGTCTTGTCCTTGGTGTTCACTGGTCGCGACCATCAGAGCGTCCGTTCGCGTCTGATCCTCGTCGACCGCGCCGACGACAAAGGTGAACACATCTTTGATGCGCGTGCCCTGATTGAGCAGGCTGCTCGTATCGACCTTGTCGCCGTTGGTCTTGTCGTGGATCGTTGTCTGTTGGCGGGCGCACGAAGAACACATAGTACGCCGCGCCGCACGCGCACAAAAGCGCGATGAGCACCGCGATCACGATCGCCGCGATGCGTTTTTTGCTGTGCTTCTTCGGTGCGGCTGTCCTGCCGCCCTTTTTCCCTTGAGGCTTGGGCGCAGTCTGCGCTTTCGCGCCGCTCTGCGCCCGCGGCCGGTCGTTTTTTGTCTGTCTGTCCGAGCGGCCGTTATGCTCGCCGCTGCCTCCGAGAAAGTTTCAAACGGTTCCTGCCTCCAGTTCAGTTCCGGGAAGGCTTTTCTGTCTCTCAGGCCTTCTCCTCGTCGCGCCAGCGTACTCCCTGCCGGATCATGTCATTGTATGCGGCAATGGTGTCGCTGTGGATCAGCTTGCCTCGCGTGATCAGCTCGATCAGCGTTTGGTCATAACAGTAGAGCAGCGCACGGTCCATGCTGGTCTCGGCCAGCTCCCCGCGCCTTTTCGACGCCGGGAAAATCGCGTGTCTCCTCTATGTAGTCCGCCAGATAGAGAATTTTGTCCAGAATGGTCATCTTCGCCCTGCCGGTCGTGTGGCAGGCGATGGCGTCGCATACCTCGTCCGGCATGTGATATTCTCTGCGTGCGATCGCTGCGGCCGTTTTTCCGTGCAGCATTTTCGGCTCGCTTTTTTTCGACGGTACACGGTATTATACCGTATTTCTCACATAAATTCAACTGTTCCTGCGGAGAAAGATGTTTTGTTATGTCATGAAGGATGCCTGCGGCTCCGGCAAGAGCCGGGTCGCCGCCGTATTTCTTCGCCAGGGCGATCGCGCAGCGTTCCACCCCGAGAGAGTGCTCATAGCGGTAGCCGTGGAGCCTCGAAAGGATATCCCTGCGCATTTTCTCGTCACATAACATAACTTTTTCCCGCCTTTCTGTGTATTTGAGGTTGAATTATGTATTTCAGGCACCGCGTTTTTCTGTTGCCCTAAAACCCGTAAAGGTGCTCCCGCTCGATATAATCCGCGACCGCAGGCGCGGTGAAGCGGTGCAGATCGCCGCCCTGCCGCAGCTCGGTCGAGGAGACCGTGAGACTGTCGCCCGGGACGAGCTCGATTCTCGCGCCCAGCGTTTCGCGCAGCTGCGCCGCCTTTTCGCGCAGCGCGTCCCAGTCCTCGTTTTCCCGTGCGCACACGGCGAGCGTCGCCAGACGCGCGATCTCGTCCGGCGCGCGCCAGCTTCGGTCGAACGAGAGCAGCATATCCGTTCCGATGATCAGATAGAGGTCGGTCTCGCCGCGCCCGTGCAGCGCGCGCAGCGTGTCCACCGTGTAGCTCGCGCCGCCGCGGTCGATCTCGAGCGTATCCAGCTGCGCCCACGGCCTGTCCGCCGTCAGGCGGCGCACCATTTCACACCGCGCCTCGGGCGAGGCCGTGTTTTCCGGCAGCGCCTTGTGCGGCGGAAGGTTGGTCGGGATGAACAGCACCCGGTCGAGCCTCAGCGCATCATGCGCCAGCTCTGCGGCGTGCAGATGGCCGAGATGCGGCGGATTGAACGTTCCGCCGAGTATTCCTGTCCTCATTTTACAAGAACGATCCTGCGCTTGTCCTCATCGCTCGACTGACGGTAGAACAACGAACTTCGAGCCGATGCACTTACGGCATCCGCGCCGGTCGCCTCGCAGAGCGCCTCGTGCGCGGCGTGAGCATCGCGCTCTCGAGCACCTTGCCCTTGACCAGCTCGTGGGACTCGAGCAGAGCGTCCAGCTCGCGCTCGACCGCCTCGGGTCACGCCCCCTCCTTGCCGATGATAAGGGTGACTGCGAGCGGATTTGCCAGTGCACGAAAGCTGTGCACGCTGTTTGGTGTTAAGCATGTATTTTCTCCTTGAAATCAGTTAGATTTTATCCTTCAGTACGTCTCTCAGCCTGCCGAGCGCACGCGCGCGGTGCGAAATGCGGTTCTTCACCTCGGGCGCGAGCTCACCGAACGTGCACTCGTACTCCGGCACATAGAACAGCGGATCGTAGCCGAAGCCGCCTGCGCCGTGGTTTTCGTGCAGCAGCTCGCCCTCGCATTCGCCCCGTACCGTGACGGTCTCGCCGTCCGCGAGCACGCACGCGATCGCGCACACAAAGCGGCACGCGCGGTCCTCTTTGCCCTCCATGTTCTTCAGCAGGAACGCATTGCGATCCGCGTCCGTTCCCTCGCAGTATCGGGCGGAGCGGATGCCCGGCGCGCCGCCGAGCGCGTCCACGCACAGGCCGCTGTCGTCCGCGATGGCTGGCAGGCCGGTGAAGTCCGCGGCGGCTTTCGCCTTTGATGCGCGCGTTTTCCTCAAACGTCGCGCCGTTTTCCCGGCTCGGGCGCACCCTCGGGCAGAGACGCGACCTCGATGCCGAGCTCGCCCAGAATGGCCGCCATTTCTTTCAGCTTTCCTTTATTATGGGATGCCAGTACAAATTTCATGTTTGGTTTTCCTCTTTTTATTCGCCGAGCACGCTTTTCTGATCTCGCACAGTCTGGAGCAGCCCTGCTCGCCGAGCGCCAGCAGCTGTCCAGTTCGTTCCGTGTGAACGGACGGCCTCGCCCGTGCCCTGCACCTCGATGAACTCGCCCTTCGAGGTCATGACGACGTTGCAGTCCACGATGGCATGGCTGTCCTCGGCGGTTGAGGTCGAGCACGGCTTCGTCCTCGAAGATACCGACCGAGACCGCCGAAACCGCTGCGGTGAGCGGCATTTTTCTCGATCACGCCCTCGTCGACCAGCTTTCTGCACGCGAGATAGAGCGCCGCATAGCCGCCCGTGATGGACGCGCAGCGCGTGCCGCCGTCCGCCTGAATGACGTCGCAGTCGATGATCTGGCGCTCGCCGAGCGCCTCGCGGTCGACGACCGCGCGCAGCGCACGGCCGATCAGACGCTGGATCTCACTCGAACGGCCGTCCAGCTTTTGAGCGACTTTGATGTCGCGCTTTTTGCGCGTATTGGTCGAGCGCGGCAGCATCGCGTACCCGCCGTGACCCCAGCCGAGGCCCTTGCCCTCGAGGAAGGGCGGAACCTTTCCTCGACTGACGCGGTGCAGATGACCCTGGTGTTGCCCATTTCAGCCAGCACCGAACCCTCCGCATACATGGTAAATCCGGTCGTCAGCTTGACCGGGCGCATTTCGTCCTTCGCTCTTCCGTCAGGTCTTGTCATTCCCTGCTCCGCTCCTTCTTCTTCATTTTCGCTGTCACCTGTCATCTGCTCTGCCGGCGGCAGGATGGCCTCGAGGAACGCCGCACGGTCGAAGTCGATCAGATCATCGATGCCCTCGCCGACGCCGACGAGCTTGACCGGGACGCCGAGACCAGCCGAGATGGCGATGACGATACCGCCCTTTGGCGGTGCCGTCGAGCTTGGTGAGGATGATGCCGGTCAGCTCGGCCGCCTTGTTGAATTCCTCCGCCTGATGGACGGCGTTCTGTCCGGTGGTCGCGTCGAGCACGAGCAGCGTCTCGCGCGAAGCGTCCGGCAGCTCGCGCGAGATCACGCGGTCGATCTTCGCCAGCTCGTTCATCAGATTTGCCTTGTTGTGCAGGCGGCCTGCGGTATCGACGATAATGATAATGTCGCTGCCGCGCGCCTTCGCCGCCGAGATCGAGTCAAAGACAACCGCCGCCGGGTCTGCGCCCTCGCCGTGCCGGACGATGTCCGCACCCGCGCGCTTCGCCCAGATCTCGAGCTGGTCGGCCGCCGCCGCGCGGAACGTGTCCGCTGCGGACAGCATGACCTTTTTGCCCTCGCTGACATAGCGCGCCGCCAGCTTGCCGATCGAGGTGGTCTTGCCGACGCCGTTGACGCCGATGACCAGAATGACCGCCGGCCTGCCCGAGACATCGAGCGGCTGATTGTCGAGCATATTGTCGGTCAGCACCTCGCGCAGCAGGTCGCGCAGCTCGGAGGCCGTCGTGGTCTTTGCGCAGCTTTGCATCGCTTTTCTCCACCTCGGCAACGATCTTCGCGGAGGTCGACGCGCCTACATCCGAAAGGATGAGCGCTTCCCTCGAGCTCCTCGAGGAGATCCTCGTCGATCTTGACGAACGCTGCGAACACGCTGTCGAGCGAATGGCTCACCGCGTCCGAAGTTTTCTTAAAGCCCTGCTTGATCTTATCAAAAAATCCCATGTTCTGCTCCTGTATCTGTAAGATTGTTCCTGTCGGTCTGCGTTACAGACCGTAGTAATTCACGCGCCAGTTTTCCCAGTCCGTGCGGTCGATGCGCTCGCCCCAGAGGACGTAGCAGCGTGCGTGTGCCCAGTGCCGGAATTCCGCCGGATGATGCGCCGCGTAGCCGTGCGTCGTGATGCAGCCGTTCGGCAGCCGCGTTTCCACATCCAGCCGGTACGGGTATTTTGAACTCCGCATATCCATGCTTCACACCCCACAGTCCTGCGTCATTTTATCGTGTTCTTCAGCCGTTTCTCCGCCTCTGCGAGATTGAGCATGAGCAGCTTCCCGAAACACCCTGCTCCTGCATGGTCACGCCGTAGAGCATATCTGCTTCTTCCATTGTACCACGTCTGTGCGTAATTACAATAAATTGTGTGAAATCTGTTAATTTTCGTATATATTTCGCATACCGCTGCACGTTCACATCGTCGAGCGCGGCTTCGATCTCGTCGAGCACACAGAACGGCGCGGGACGCAGCTTGAGTATCGCAAAGTACAGCGTGATGGCCACAAACGCCTTTTCGCCGCCCGAAAGCAGCGTGATCGTTTTGACCGCCTTGCCGGGAGGCGACACGCGGATGTCGATGCCGCACGAAAGGATGTCGCTCGTGTCCGCGAGCGCAAGCTCCGCATGGCCGCCGCCGAATATCTCGCGGAAGGTCTGCCCGAACAGCACGTTCAGCCGGGCAAACTCCGAGGCGAAGATCTCCTTCATATTGACCGTCAGCCGGTCGATGACCCTGTACAGCTCGCGCTGCGCCCGCTCGAGGTCGTCCTTCTGCCCGCCCATGAAGGCATAGCGCTCGCGCACCCGGCGGTATTCCTCCACCGCGTCCGGATTGACGCTGCCGAGCGCCCGTATTTCCCCCGCGCAGCTCGTGCGCGCCGTTCGCGTGCGGCGGCCGGGTCGTCAAGCGGCTGCGCAAGCGCGGCGGCCGGTGTGGGTGTCAGCTCGTAGCTTTCCCACATCCGGCCGAGGCTGCGCCTCCTCAGCCTTCAGCTGTCCTGCGCGGTTTTCAGACGCGAGCCTCGCGCTCCATGCCGAGGATCTGCTCGCCTGCGTCCTGTGCGTCCCGGCGCACGGCAGTCCGCCGTTCCTCGACCTGCTCGCGGCGCTTTCCGGTCTGTTCCAGCTGCTCCCGCAGCGTGCGTCAGTCTCCGACCGTTCGTGCGCCGCCTTCTCCTCTGAAGCTCGTCCTGCATGCGTTCGCAGTCGCACTCGTAGCGTTTGATGCTGTCCGCCGCGCTCGAAAGGCCGACGTCCGTCTCGCATCTGAGCGCCCGCATCTGCTCGAGCGCCCGTTTTTCACCGGACAAAGCTCGGCCTCCGTGCGCGTAAGCGCGGTGCGCTGCCCGGCAAGCTGTGCTTCCTGCTCCGCAGCCTCGGTACGGAGCCGCGCGAGCGCGTCCCGGCAGGTCTGCACGTGCGTTTCCGCGTCGCGCAGCTGCGTTCCGGCCTGCGCTTCCCTCGCGTCGAACGACGCGAGCACCTCCGCGCTGCGCTGCTTTTCGGTCTCCATGCTGCGCTGCTGCTGCATCAGCTCTTCCTGCCGCGCCTGTGCGCTCCCGAGCAGCGCCCGGTGCTGCGTACACGCGGCGGCAAGGGCGGCCTGTGCTTCTGCCTGCCGCCGCAGGGCTGCATTCTGCGTTTCGCACGCGGTTTCACAGGCGTGCAGCCGCTTTTCCGCGGCACGAAAGCGCTGCTCTGCCGTTTTTCGCGCGGCTTCACAGCGTTCCGCCTGCTCTTCGGCAGCCCTCAGCCGTCCTGCACGCGCCAGCGCGCCCGTTCCGCGCGATGCCGAGCCGCCCGTCATCGCGCCGCCCGGCTGGATGATCTGGCCGTCGAGGGTGACGATGCGGAAGCGGTGTCCGCGCGAACGCGCGAGCGCCAGCGCCGCATCCATATTCTCGCACACGACCGTGCGCGCGAGCAGGCTGCGCACGACCGCGCCGTATGTCTCATCAAACTGCACCAGCGTGTCCGCCGTGCCGCAGCAGCCGCGTTCGCGGTCAAGTCCGCTCTCTCGGAGCGACGCCGGGCGGATGGTGTCGAGCGGCAGAAAAGGTCGCCCGTCCGCCGTCCGTGCGGCGCAGGTATTCGATGCACGCCCTGCCGTCCTCGGCAGAGCCGACCACGATCGACGATGCAGATGCGCCGAGCGCGGTGTCTATCGCGGTGACAAAGCGGTTTTCCGTCGAAAGGAGCGCCGAGACCGGCCCGTGCACGCCCGAAAGCCTGCCGCGCCCGGCCTGCTGCATGACCGATCTGACCGACCGGGCAAAGCCGTCGTAATCGCGCTGCATATCGCGCAGCATGGCCGCGCGGTTTCTCGCGTCGGTCAGCGCACTCTCTGCCTGCCGCAGCGCCGTGCCGAGGGCGTCAGCATCCGCCTTCGCCTGCCGCAGCGCGGCCGTCTGCCTGCCGGCCTGTGCCTGCGCCTGCCGCAGGGCGGTTTGCCCCGCGGATACGCGGCTTTCGAATGCGGACTGCTCCTCCTGTACGGCCTTCAGGCGGTCACCTGCGTTTTCGAGCGCGCGATGCAGATCTTCCTGCTGTCCGTCCATCCCGGCAAGGCCGGTCTGCGCGGCGGTGCGCTCGAGCGCAAGCGTATGCTGTTCGTTCTGCGCCGCGGCGCGGGCCTGCTCCGCCCGCTCCAGCGCGGCGGCCGCCGCACTTTCCGCTTCCCTGTGCTGCGCCAGCCTGTCCTCCTGCGCCGCAAGGCGCTCTCGCGCCTCTGCGCTGCTCTGCTCCAGCTCTGCGATGCGGGTTTCCTGCGCAGAAAACTGCTCTGCGAGCTTTTCCGCCTGCTTTGCGCGCTCCTCGTTCTCTCTGTGCACGCGCTCGAGGTTCGCGCGGCAGTTTTCGAGGTTTGCGTGCAGCACCGCAATGCGGCTCGCCTGCCCGGCCTCGCGGCTCTCCGCCTCGCGCAGCGACGTGCGCAGCGCTTCGGTCTCGCGGTCGATGCCATGCAGATCAGCCGTCAGCTGCTCCGCCTGCTGATAGCGCCTTTCCTGCTCGGATTTTGCATTTTCCAGCTGTCTGCGGCAGACTTCTGCGTCGCGTGAGCGTTTTTCCGCCTCGCTTTTCAGCCGTTCGAGCTGTTCCAGCCACAGAGACACCTCGAGAACGCGCAGTTCATCGCGCAGAACAAGGAATTTCTCCGTTTTTTCCGCCTGTTTTTCGAGCGGCTCGAGCTGCCGCCCCAGTTCATCATACAGGTCGCGAATGCGCGTGAGGTTGTCCTCGGTCGCGGCAAGGCGACGCTCGGCCTCCTCCTTGCGGGCGCGGAATTTGGTGATCCCGGCCGCTTCCTCGAATACGCCGCGCCGATCCTCGCTCCTAAGCGACAGGATTTCATCGATCCGCCCCTGTCCGATGCTGGAATAGCCGTCGAGGCCGAGACCGGTGTCCATGAACAGTTCGCGGATATCCCTGAGGCGGCAGTGCTTTTTGCCGAGGCTGTATTCGCTCTCGCCCGAGCGGTAGTAGCGGCGCGTGACCATGATCTCAGCGAACGGCGAGCGGAAAATACCGGCGGAGTTGTCGAGGATGAGCGAGACCTCGGCAAAGCCGACCGGACCGCGCTTCGCCGTGCCGCCGAAGATGACGTCCTCCATCTTCGCGCCGCGCAGCGACCGCGAGGACTGTTCTCCGAGCACCCAGCGGATCGCGTCCGAGATATTCGATTTGCCGGAGCCGTTCGGACCGACGATCGCGGTCATGCCGCCGAGAAATTTGATCTCCGTGCGGTCGGGAAACGACTTGAACCCCTGTAAGATCAGGCTCTTGAGAACCATGTGCCACCTCAAAGATATAGATAAAATATTTTACCACTTCCGATTTAACACTGTCAACCGAAACGTGAGCGTACGGATTCATCGTAATGTTGATATCCGAATGTCCCATGATATATTGCAGGCTTTTCGGGTTAATATGTTTTTCCGAGTCCAAGCCCAATTTCAGATATAGAGGACTAATAACTTCAAAATTGTAATGAAAAATCCCACTTGAACTTTGTGAGATCAAGTGGGATTTTATGAATGTAATCATTGTGTTGAAATTAAGATTATTTCCTCATCAACTTATCAAAAAGATTGTCCCCAGCTATGAACGACTTGCTTGTCAACATTTAGCGGCCATGTTGATGGAAATAGTTCCGCTTCTGCCACTTCATCATGGCTTAAGCGGTTATCCACTTGATCAATAATATCCAGATCCAGCTGTACATGAATAGCAGACATACATATTTCCCCGTCAGTAAAGGCAACAATACTCTGAAGATGAGCACCTTCAGGCATTTTGAATTCAAGCGGAAATTCATATACATATACAGCTTTCTTTGATTCACCAGCGATATGGATATTGCTTTCTTGCAGAAAGTGGGGTCTATACCTTTATATTACCGCTAGACTTGGGCTAGACCTGAGGAATTATCTTCATTTGTTAGGTGGTTGTACATTTCACAAAAATCTTGTAGGGATATCTGATATGCATTAACATCTTTTGAACTTTGAATTGTCCACCCAAATGATGTGGTCATCATAGACGCGATATCTTGCATAGTGTACTGATCTTTGGCAAATTGATTAGTCCAACCTCCTGCAAAAAAGCACAGCACATGGACAGAAGCCAAATTACAATGATGAGGATCTTTTTTCATTACACACCTCTTGGTGGTCAGACGATATTGATATATCCGATACCACTTTCCTCAATATAATCATCTCTTAGGTTAATTAAATTTGTTTTTATACTGTTATCATATACTCTTTCCTGAAAAAATAGCAATTCGAAAGTCAAACAAAAACAAACAAAATTGATTGGTACATATTTCTAAAATCTGCGATATATAAAAAAAAAACCGGCACAGTTTTTCACTGTGCCGGTTTGCCGGTTTGGTTGTCTTCTGAAATTTTTAGGGCAATACCGCATAATTGGACAAGAGCGATTTGTGTGTAAATTTTGCGTGCTGACGAGGCGGTTTTGCGGTAATACTTCTGATGTATTACCGTGAAATCGCAACAAAGTCAGCGTGCAAAATTTCCACAAAGCGCCGCAGCTCTAATTGTGCGGTGTTGCCTTAGCAGCCCATGATTTCCAAAGCCTTCTTGGCGGCAAGCTGTTCCGCTTCCTTTTTGCTTCGGCCTGTGCCGGAGGCAAAATACGTTGAGTTGAGCAGCAGCTCCATGGTAAACCGCTTGTCGTGATCCGGCGGACTGACCGGCGAGCCGGTACTCCAGCGTTTCCCTGCTTGTTCTTCTGCACGATCTCCTGGAGCATGGTCTTGTAGTCCTTTCGAACGCGCCGCCCGCAATGGCGACGTCTACCTTGTGCGGGATGAAGCGCAGCACGAACGCGCGCGCCGGCTCGATGCCGCCGTCCAGATAGATCGCGCCCAGAAGCGCCTCGGTCGCATCGGCCAGGATGGACGGGCGCTTTCTGCCGCCGCCGTTCTCCTCGCCGTGACCCAGACGGATCTCCTCCGGAATGCCGAGTTCCCTCGCGATCTCGCACAGCGCACCCTCACACACGACCGCCGCACGCAGCTTGGTCAGCTCGCCCTCGGGCAGCTCAGGATAATGCGTGAACAGGTAATCCGCCGTGACCAAAGCCCAGTACGGAATCGCCAAGAAACCCAGCCGCTCGTTGCAGTCCAGATGCGTGCCGTGGTGCTCGTTGGCATACGAGGAATGCGTCATCGCTTTCGCCGCAGGCTGACGTCCTTGAATTTATAGTCGATTTTGAGCATGGTTTCACCTCCTTTCGCCGTTTTTTGCTTATTCAACCGTCATGTACTGAATATTTTCCTTGACCGCGTCGATCATGCCGGACTTCGTGTGGCGATCGCGCGGCGGACAGCGTTCATCACCGCGATCTCGTTGGACGAGCCGTGCGCCTTGATGACCGGCTTTGCGATGCCGAGGAAGGGCGCGCCGCCGACCTTGTCCTGATTGAACATCTCGCGGAAGTCATCCATGCCCTTTTTGCACAGCAGATAGCCGATCTTGGTGCCGGCCGAGGCGGTGAACACCTTCTTGATCTCGTGCGCCATGAATTTCGCCGTGCCCTCGACCGTCTTGAGCAGAACGTTGCCCATGAAGCCGTCGCAGACCGCGACGTCGCACGCGCCGAGCGGTACCTGACTGCCCCTCAACGTTGCCGACGAAATTGAGCCTGCCCTGCGTCGCCTGCGGCCTTGAGCAGCGCATATGCCTCCCTGCGGAGCGGATCGCCCCTTTGGTGTCCTCGGTGCCGTTGTTGACCAGACCGACGCGGGCGACTTCAGGCCGTTGTTCTTCTCCGCATACAGGGACGCGAGGAAGGCGAACTGGAGGAGCAGCATTTCCGCCGTGCACTCGGTGTTCGCGCCGGCGTCGCACAGCATGACCTCGCCGCCCTCGCAGGGCAGGACAGGCGCGAAGTGCCGCGCGGCGGATACCCTTAATGCGGCCGCCGTACAGCGTCGCGCCGGTCAGCAGCGCGCCGGTATTGCCCGCGGAGACGAGCGCATCGCCCTCGCCTGCCTTGAGCAGCTTGAACGCGACCGCCATGGACGAGTCCGGCTTGCGGCGCAGAACGGTCGCCGGGTCATCGTGCATGTCAACGATATCCGAGGCCGGCATGATGGTCAGATGCTCGGTGTTCTCCAGTCCATGCGCGCGCAGCACGGCGGTGATCGCCTCGGGCTGGCCGACGAGCAGGATATCCTCGCCATATTCCTTCGCAGCGAGCGCCGCACCTCGGACGGTTACGTCGGGGCGTTGTCGCCGCCCATCGCGTCAACGATGATCTTCATTCTCAAAGCTCTCCCTTCAGACTTTCGATGCGTTCGAGTGCCCGCTCGAAATCTTTGCGTTTTTCTCCCGCTTGCCCTTGATCTTGTAGCCAAGCGGTTCAATGATGCCGAAATTGATGTTCATCGGCTGGAACTTCGTTGACCGTGTGGTCGGAAATATAGGATGCGAGCGCGCCGACGGCGGTAAAGCGGTCGAGCTGCGGCATCGGCATCCCCTGCCGGAGCACCTCCATCACGGTCGCCACGCCTGCGGTGCAGCCGGAGGCGGTGGACTCCATATAACCCTCGACGCTGGTCATCTGTCTCGGCGCGATGCGCGGCTCGCTTTCAGCGTCGCGTAGGTCGCGACGAGCAGACGCGGCGCGAAGCGAGCGAACGTGTTGCGGTGCATCACGCCGTAGCGCGCGAACTCCGCGTTCCGCAGCGCCGGAATCGGCGGCGAACACGCGCCTTCTGCACTGAAATTTCCCAGGTGGGTCTGGCAGCCGACCAGATTGTGGCCAGCGTGCCAAGTTTCTCCGCGGTTGTCGCGGCGCGGCGCTGAAGCGCGCATATGGTCTAGTCCGACTTTCTGGTCTCGGGCAGGCCGATCGGCTTGAGCTGCCGGAAGCGCAGCGTAATCATAGCGCGGCAAGCTGTTGATCTCGATATGATGTGCCGTGAATTCCCTAGTTGTGCACCGGCGCCTCTGTGGTCATGCCCAGAGTGCGCGCCGGCTGCTCGCGCGAGAACGGGCAGTTGATGACGTCCGCCGTGCCTCGTTTGCAGTAGCGGGCGAGGCCCTCGTGGTGGCGGAGTCCATGAAATCGATGCCTCCGCGCCGATGGCGCGGCCGTGCGTCGAAGTAGGAAATCGCCGCCCACCCTGGCGTGTATGGCGCCGCATCTGAAGCGTATCCGCGCTGAGCGACGATCGACGGCGCTCTGACCCCCTGCCAGCCTCGCGGTAGACCACCTCGATGTCTCGGTGGAGTTCTTGGATCTGCGGTGACGGCTGCCGCGAATGCCTCGCGCGTCTCACCGCCAGTGCACCGCCTGCTCGACGCGGTTCGCGTGTCCGCGCAGGACAGAATGAGGCGCTCGTCCAGACGGCGCAGCTCCTCCCTGAGCAGTACTGCCGCGTTGGTGAGCTCATCCGAGCGCAGCGCGAGTTCGAGCAGACAAGCTCTGCGAAATGTCCGAGTGGATGCGCCGGGTTGCATTTTGCTTATCTCGGCACAGGCGAACGCTGCGCGAGCGCCATGCAGCCTCACAGCCGGCCAGTCCCGCGCCGACGACGGTAACGGTATTATTCATCCGGGTTCTCTTTTGCCGTGGTCTTTTCCTTTGCGGCAGGCTTTTTCGCCGCCGTTTTTTCGGCGGCCTTTTTCTCCGCGCCTTTCGGCTATTTTGCGGAGCGCCTTTGATACTGCTCCTGTTGCTTTGCAGTCAGCCCTCGGCCCCTCGTCCTGAGCTTTTGAACCTGTTCTTGGTCTTGGTCATCCACGGAAGCGTCTTTTGACCGTTTTTCTTTTTCGCCGCAGGCTTTTTCCTTCGGCGCCTTTTTCCGCGGTCTCGCCGTTTTTTTCGGCTTTCCTTCGCGGCGGCGCTCCGCAGCCTTGCCGCGCGGCGCCTCACGCATTTGCGGCGCTTCGGTCTCCTCGGGCGGTGGCGTACTCCTTGACCAGCTCTCTCTCGACAAAGCCGCAGCCCCTCGCGCAGACATATCGGTGACCCTTGGAGTCGCGGTCGGTGTGGCGGAACAGCGAGAGTCGCAGTTCGGCACTTGGTCTTGAGCGGCTTGTCCCAGGTGATGAACTGGCACGCCGGGTATTTGTCGCAGGAATAGTAGACAAAGCCGCGCGCGGACTTTTTTCTTTGACGACCCTTTCTGCAGACCGGGCAGGCTGCGCCTGTGTCCTCGGTGATCGGCTTGGTATTCGTGCATTCCGGGAAGCCCGGGCAGGCGAGAACTTGCCAAAAGCGGCCGGACTTGATGACCATTGCGGCCGCATTTGTCGCAGATGACGTCGGTCACCTCGTCCTGATCTTGATGCGCTTGCCCTCCAGATCGATCTCGGCCTGCTTGAGCGCCGCCTCGAAGCCGTCATAGGTTGTGCAGCAGCTGGATATAGTTCAGCCTGCCCGCCTCGACCTCGTCGAGCTCGTGCTCCATGTTCGCGGTAAACTCGTAGTCCGCGACCGACTTGAACTCGTCCACGAGCAGACCGGTAACGCCCTCGCCGAGCGGCGTCGGACGCAGCGCGCGGCTCTCCTTGGTGACGTAATCGCGGTCGATGATGGTCGAGATGGTCGGCGCATAGGTGGACGGACGGCCGATGCCGCGCTCCTCCATCGCACGGATGAGCGACGCCTCGGTATAGCGCGCGGGGCGGCTGCGTAAAGTGCTGCGACGGCTCGAGCTTCTCGGCGGTCAGCCGGTCGCCCTTGTCGAAGCGCGGCAGCGGCTTTCCGGCTGCGTCCTGCTTCTTTTCGTCGTCCGTGCCCTCTTCGTAGACCGCCGTAAAGCCCGGGAACGCGACCGTATGGCCGGAGGCGCGAACACCTGTCCCTCGCAGACGATGTCCGCGGAGACCGTGTCGATGGCGTCCGCCATCTGGTGCGACAAAAGCGCGACCAGTATGAGGCGGTACAGCTTGAACTGGTCGGGCGAAAGATACCTGCGGATCTCGGGCAGCAGCTGCACGTTGGACGGGCGGATGGCTTCATGCGTCCTGCGCGCCTTTTGGTCTTGTAGACGCGCGGCTTGCCGGGATAGTAGTCCCTCGCCGTAGCGCCTTGATGAAGCCTGCCGCAGCAGCGGGTCGCCTCGTCAGCCAGACGGAGCGAGTCGGTACGCATATAGGTGATCAGACCGGTAAGGCCGTACTCGCCAGCTCGATGCCCTCATACAGCTCCTGCGCGATGCTCATGGTGCGGCGCGGCGTCATGTTCAGCTTGCGGCCTCGCCTCCTGCTGCAGGGTCGAGGTGATGAACGGGGGGCGCCGGGGTGCGTTTTTTCTGCCGCGCTTGATCTCGCCGACGGTGAACGGCTTTCCGGTGGTGACGGCGTTCACCACGCGCATCGCCTGCTCACTCGTTCTTCAGCTCTTGCCTTGCCGCTGCCGTCGCCATAGTAGCGCGCGGTGAACGTTCCGCCGTCCTCTGTCGCGAGCAGCGCCCCTCGATCGACCAGTATTCCTCGGGCACGAACGCGCGGATCTCGTTTTCGCGGTCGACGACCAGACGGTCGCGACGTCTGCACACGGCCTGCGGACAGGCCGCGCTTGACCTTTGCGCCACAGGAACGGCGAGAGCCGGATAGCCCACGATACGCTTGTCGAGGATACGGCGCGCCTGCTGCGCGTTGACCAGATCGATGTCGATGTCGCGCGGACTTGTGATGCCCGAGAAGACAGCCTGCTTTGGTGATCTCGTTGAAGGTCACGCGGCGCGAATTGCGTCCCTTTGAGCTTGAACAGCTCCTTGATATGCCACGAAATCGCCCTCGCGGTCAGGGTCGTCGCGAGATAGACGCGAAAGTCCGCCCTTGGTGGATCTCGCTGCGATTTCCTGATGACTTTATCTTTTTTACCCTCGATCGGCAGCGCATTATTATTCCGGTTTGAAATCATGCCCAGATCGATGCTCATTTTCTTTCGGCAGATCGCGCAGATGTCCCATGGATCTTGACCACGTAATCCGCGCCCAGATACTTCTGCCAATGGTCTTTGCTCTTTGGCAGGAGACTCCACTGATTAATAATTTTGACATAAAACCTCGGGTTTTCGGAAAACGGCTTTCGTTTCCGTTTGGTGCGCACGATGTGCTGACAGGATGTGCTGCGCCTGTCATATTATCTTTTCTTTTTCTTCTTACTCATTCCTTGTCCTGCGAGACGGACGTTCGCAAACAGTGCGCTCGAGCACGCTCCATCCATCGGTCGTGACGTCGCAGCACCGCAGCGGGCAAGCGGCAGACCGCAGCACTCTCCGATCTCAGAGCCTTCCCCAGCACTGTGCATGCCCCTCCGCGACCAGACGGACGATCTTCTGCTCGTTCTCTCATCCAGTCCTCCGGCAATGGCAAACGAGCAATACGTAACCCGGAACGAAGCGGCTACTGA
>VOFK01002573.1_pt1 | contig 20689 bp, 31 predicted proteins | sample 5384121 | NCBI WGS metagenome assembly VOFK01 (sample SAMN12384730, study PRJNA508395) | human gut metagenome | isolation source: healthy gut J | host: Homo sapiens | reverse complement strand
ACTTTGAAAAACACGATAGTGCCCTACGAGAAGTCCGCGAGAACTGTTGCATCGTGTCACTACCGTAGCCTCGGCAATCTGCTCAGCGCCAGGAAACCAGCGATGAATTGCAGGAACTTGCCCGGGAAATCATGCCGCTGATGAGCGAACATGAGAATAACATCAGCCTCAACGAAAAGCTATTTGCCCATCAAAAGCCGTATATGAGGCGACAGACAAAAACAAACTGCTCGGAACAATCAAGTTACTGGAAGACATCACCGGTTTTGTCCGCAACGGAGCAAACCTGTAAGGAGATGCCAAAGAAAATACCACGGAGCATGCAGAGGCTGGGCTCGCTGACGCTGCAATTCAGTGAAAATGCCCTGAAAGAGACAAACGACTACCAACTGGCACTGACCGATAAGTCAGCAATTGTCCGGAAATCTGCCCGAAAGCGCCGTTGATGGGTCACCGCCGCAGAAACAGCGCAGGAAAAAAAGGAGTGAAAGGTTGGGTATTTCACCCCTGCATGCCCCAAGTTACAGCCCTTTCATGACGTATGCCGACAACCGCGAACTGCGCCGCAAACTCTACATGGCATATAATACAAAATGCGCACGACAATGCCTGCAACAATTTGGAAATCGTAAAGAAAATTGCCAACGTCCGCATGGAAATTGCCCAATTGCTGGGCTACGACAACTTTGCCGAATACAACCTGAAAGAACGAATGGCACAAAACAGCGACGCCGTATACAAACTGCTGAACCAACTGCTGGAAGCATATACACCCGCCGCACAAAAGAATATGCTGAAGTGCAGGCACTGGCACGTAGCGAAGAAGGAGAAAACTTCAACCTTATGCCATGGGACTGGAGTTACTATTCTCAAAAACTGAAAGACCGGAAATTCAACATTAATGATGAAATGCTTCGCCCCTACTTTTGAGCTAAGCAAAAGTAAAAGAAGGGGTATTCGGACTGGCAAGCAGGTTGTACGGCATCACATTCAAGAAGAATCCTGACATCCCCGTCTATCACAAGGATGTGGAAGCCTACGAAGTGTTTGATAAAGACGGCACATATCTTGCCGTACTCTATACGGACTTTCATCCCAGAGCCGGAAAACGCTCCGGTGCATGGATGACGAGCTACAAAGGGCAGTGGATAGATGAGAAAAGCGGCGAAAACAGCCGTCCGCACGTGTCTATCGTGATGAACTTCCACCAAGCCCCGACACTTTCCTGCAGAACAAGCCCGCCCCTTACGAAAGTTTAAGCGGTACAAATGACTTTTCGACGAAGTGGAAACTTTCCTGCACGAGTTCGGACACAGCCTGCACGAGATGTTTGCCAACTCCACTTACGAAAGTTTAAGCGGTACAAATGTTTATTGGGACTTTGTAGAACTGCCTTCCCAGTTCATGGAAAACTTTGCCATTGAAAAAAGAGTTCCTACACACCTTTGCCCGCCATTACCAGACCGGCGAACTCATCCCTGACGAACTGGTGCAGGCATTGTAGACTCATCGAACTTCAACGTAGCTTATGCCTGCCTGCGCCAAGTGAGCCTTTCGGATTCTGGACATGGCATGGTACACCGCAACACCCCGTTTGAGGGGGATGCCAAAGCCTACGAAAAGAAGGCTTGGGAAAAAGCAAATACTGGGCCCTGTTGTGGAAGAGACTTGTATGAGCACCCAGTTCTCGCATATCTTTGCAGGTGGATATTCTGCCGGATATTACAGCTATAAATGGGCGGAAGTACTGGATGCAGATGCTTTCTCGCTGTTCAAGCAACGCGGCATTTTCAACCCGGAAGTAGCCGATTCTTTCCGCCGGAATATCCTGTCGAAAGGAGGTACGGAACATCCCATGACGCTCTACAAACGTTTCCGCGGACAAAGAACCGACCATAGATGCACTATTAATCAGAAACGGAATAAAGAAATGAAAAAAGAGAATAAATATAAAATCAATAGGCTATGTCGTCCTGATGATGCTGACCATGTTACTTGGTTTCAGTGCTTGCAACAACGAAGACGACGTAATGGAAATCTTCAACGACAAGACTTGGAAACTGAGCCGCATAACTACTGAAAAAGGAAAGGAACAGTTCTATCAAGGTTTGTGGAGTAATGAGGCTGAAGAGAAAGCCAGCAGGGAACTGCTGAAGATAACAGAAAATTTCACATTGAACTTCAACTGTGCCGATGTGAACGGCGAGGTGACCGGTACGGTCAGCGCCCCATGCCGTCAAAGCAAACATCAGCGACGCCATCCTGAAAATAGCCGGAAAGGAACACACCATAAGCATCAGTGGGAAAGACTACGACAGTGAAAGCGACAAGGCTGGCAAAAGTATTCATCAGCGGCCTGTTCAATGTTTTCAAGTACGAAGGGGACGTGCACAACCTCACCCTCTACTTTTAAAGACGGAAATACAACAAAAGTCATGGGATTTACAGCCCGCTAAATTCAGCTAAAAGATATGGACGAAACTACGAAAAACAAACAAGAAGCGTTGGACAAACGTTATATACGCATGGCAAGTATCTGGGCGGAAAACTCTTACTGCCAACGGCGCCAGGTCGGTGCACTCATCGTAAAAGATAAAATGATTATCTCTGACGGATACAACGGCACGCCTTCCGGATTTGAAAATGTATGCGAGGACGAAAAACAACATTACCAAACCGTACGTTCTCCACGCCGAAGCCAATGCCATTACCAAAATAGCACGCTCAACAACAGCAGCAACGGCGCCACGATGTACGTTACGGCATCTCCCTGCATTGAATGTGCCAAACTCATCATCCAAGCAGGCATCAAACGTGTTGTATACTCTGAAAAATACCGCTTGGAAGACGGTATCAATCTATTGAAACGGGCAGGTATCGAAGTGGTATTCGTTTCAGTTGAGAATTGAGAGTTGGAAGTTAACTGCTTTGCACGCAGCCAACTAAATATAGTATAGTAAAATTGAAAATAGTACATATCATTATGGGCACAAAAAACTCTTCCCGCTTCACGCCGCTTATTATCGCAATCAGCGTAGTGGCGGGCATCCTTATCGGAACGTTTTATGCCAAACATTTCGCAGGAAACCGTTTGGGTATTATCAACGGCTCGTCCAACAAACTGAATGCTTTGTTACGGGTGGTGGACGATCAATATGTGGACAGCGTCAACATGACCGACCTCGTAGAAAAAGCAATGCCGCAGATACTGGCAGAACTTGACCCCCACTCACCTATATCCCTGCACAGAAGTTGGAAGAAGTGAACTCCGAACTGGAAGGCAGTTTCAGCGGCATCGGTATCCAGTTTACCATACAGGAAGATACCATACACGTAAACAGCGTGATCCAGGGAGGCCCTTCCGAGAAAGTAGGACTCATGGCGGGCGACCGCATTGTCATGGTGAACGACAGCCTGTTTGCCGGCAAAGGACTGACCAACGAAAAAGCCATGCGTAACCTGAAAGGGCCAAAAAGGCACACTAAGTGAAGTTAGGAGTAAAGCGGGCGACTGAAAAGACTTGCTGGACTTCACCATTACACGTGGAGATATTCCGCAAAAAACACGATTGATGCCGCTTATATGCTAAATGATGATTTCGGCTACATACAAGTCAGCAAAGTTCGGGGCGCACCTCCCACGTGGAACTACTGAATGCCATTGCCCAGCTAAGTCACCAGAAATGCAAAGGTTTCATTATCGACCTGCGCGGCAACACCGGAGGTTATATGGAAGCGGCTACACGCATGGTCAATCAGTTCCTGCCGGAAGGAAAGGCTCATTGTATACACCAAGGGACGCAAATATCCGCGTATGGAAGAATATGCCAACGGTACGGGCAGTTGCCAGAAGATGCCGCTTGTGGTACTGGTGGATGAAGGTTCTGCCTCAGCCAGCGAAATCTTTGCAGGCGCCATTCAGGACAACGACCGGGGAACTATCGTAGGACGCCGTTCATTCGGCAAAGTTGGTACAGCAACCCATCGACTTCAGCGACGGTTCCGCCATTCGCCTGACCATCGCCCGCTACTATACCCCTTCCGGACGATGCATCCAACGCCCCTACGAAAGCGGCAAAGACTCCAAGTACGAAATGGACTGGCTGACCCGCTACGAACATGGAGAGTTTTTTCTCTAAAGACAGTATCAAACTCGACGAGAGCCTGCGTTACTCCACCGGACTGGGACGCCCCCTGTCTATGGCGGAGGAGGCATCATGCCCGATGTATTTGTGCCGCAAGACACAACCGGGTATCTTCCTATCTGATAGAGGTGAGCAACAAGGGACTGATCATACAGTTCAGTTTCCAGTACACCGACCGTAATCGTGCCAAACTGGCCGAATTCGGCAATGAACAGGACTTACTGAAATACTTGCGACGTCAGGGCATCGTGGAACAATTCATACGTTTTGCCGACTCCAAAGGGGTAAAAAGGCGTAACCTCCTGATACATCGCTCCTACAAAGCTGCTGGAACGAAACCTCTACGGCAATATCATCTACAATACCTTAGGCAAAGAGGCCTATATCCGATATATCAACGAGAGTGACGCTACCGTAAAAAGAAAGCATTGGAAATCTTGGAACGTGGCGAGGCTTTCCCAAAAGCCCCGCTACAAGCCGGTCATGAAGGGGACAATAACAACAATGGAAAAGAAAAAAGAACTGCGCAAGCGTATGGCTTTACTGAAGACCCTTCACAAATCTACCATTACGCATCAGTCACAATCTGCTGAAATACTCGCCGCCCTCGAAGCCCATCCGGCTTTCAGGGCGGCAAGCACTATATTACTGTACCATTCACTGCCTGATGAAGTAGATACACACAGCTTCATCAGAAATGGAGTGCGAAAAAAACAAATATTGCTGCCCGTTGTCACAGGTGACGATCTGGAGCTTCGCGTCTATACCGGGCCGGGCGACCTTGCCACCGGAGCCTACGGCATAGAGGAGCCCACCGGGCTTTTTGTTTACCGACTATGACGCGATAGACTTTATTGTCGTTCCGGGAGTAGCGTTTGACCGTAACGGAAACCGCTTGGGAAGAGGAAAAAGGATATTATGACCGTCTGCTTCCCCGCATACCTTCCGCATACAAAGCAGGCATCTGTTTCCCGTTTCAGATTGTAGAAGAAGTCCCGGCGGAGACGTTCGACATCCGTATGGATGAGGTCATAACCTGCGAGTGAAGAGAAAGCTGACCGCCGCCCGGTTGCACTATCTGAATATAATATTGGTTATCACCTGCGCTCCTACGTGCCTGTTCAGATTGCGCACCAGCAAATCCCGGCCCATCATCAGTTCCTGACGAAGGGCTGCGGAAGTAAGATGCACGTACAATACTTGGTTCTTGATATAGAGTTCGCGTGTATAAGACGCAATGGTAGGTCCCAGCACCTCCGCCCATGAACTGATGAGCCGCCGTTCATTCAATGGCGATTCCAAACTTTCCTGCCTCAGAAAATTACGTATCAGTTTACCAATCTGTTCAGCGTCATTCCGTTTCATCCCTCACTCTCCTCATCGTTCAGCGCTTGGCTCTCCGCCATTTCGGAAACGGCCCCTTGCTCTACGCAGAACATTTTATAGTCGCTACCTACCTTATGCAGAATACGATCCAGATGCTCCCGGTTGGTATCCGTTATAAAGATTTGCCCGAAATTATCACCTGCCACGAGCTTGATAATCTGCTCCACACGCGAAGCATCCAGCCTTTGTCAAAAATATCATCGAGCAATAGCAACGGAACCGTAGCACCCGTCCGTTTCAGGAAATCGAACTGCGCCAGACTTCAAAGCCACCAGGTAAGTTTTGTTCTGTCCCTGCGAACCCTCCGTTTGATAGGAAAGTCACCCAACAACATATTCAATTCATCCTTATGAACCCCACGCAGGGAAAATCCCATAATCTGATCACGCGTACGGCTCTCCTTCAACACCTCCAGCAAAGAAGCGTCACGAGCATGCGAGTCGTAAATCAGCCCCACTTTCTCCTTATCCTGAGAAATAAATGAATAGAAAGACTGGAAAATCGGTATGAACTCCTTGATGAACTCTTCCCGCTTACGGAACACCACTTCACCGGCTTGTGCCATCATCTCTTCCCATACCAGAAAAAGTTCTTCTTCCACCGGCATCTCATTCTTAAGCAAGGTGTTCCGCTGCGCCAATGCTTTGTTGTAGCGGATCAGTGCATCCAAATATTCTTTATCGTACTGTGAAATCACCACATCCATAAAAACGGCGACGCTCATCACTACCTCCGTTTATCAATGCCGAATCGGCAGGCGACACCATCACCAACGGCAAAAAGCCGATATGGTCGGACAAACGTGTGTACTCTTTCTTATTCCGTTTGAACTGCTTCTTCTGCCGGCGCTTCATACCACAGTAAATCTCCTCCGGCGTACCGTCGGAGGCCTCGTAAAAATCCCTGAAAAGCAAAGAAATCCGCATCATGCCTTATATTCTGCGAGTCGATGGGATTGCCGGCACTCTTACAGAAAGAGAGGAAATAAACAGCATCCAGCAAGTTCGTCTTTCCCATTCCGTTTTGCCCGAAAAAAGTATTCAGTTTCGGAGAGAAGGCAAGTTCCACTTGTTCCAGATTCTTGTAGTTGAGTATGGATATATGTTTCAGTATCATATTGGCGGCTTATCTTTTCTTTGCTTTTCAGGGCAAAGATAATGCAAAAGCAAAATAATTCTACGGTTTTTGAGATGTAAAATAAAAAAAGATGCCGCTAAATTTCGTTGATAGCTATAAAAAAACTTACTTTTGCGGGTCGAATCAGCTATTAATGAATAATAACAAAAAGAATATATAAAAAATGGCAGAACAAAAAAGACGAATGAAGCCTTAAACGTGGAAGACGCACTTACACAATCAGAGGCATTTCTCATCAAAAACAAAAGGCAATTATCGGTGCTATTTTAGCTATAATCATTATTATAGCAGGTATAGTAATGTACAAAAACCTCTATGCGGAACCTCGCGAGGAAAAAGCACAGGCAGCCCTTTTCAAAGGACAAGAATATTTTGAGGCTGATGCTTTTTGCAGAAGAACGAACGGTGACAGCATCGGTTACGTTGGCTTCATCAAGATAGCCGATCAATATAGCGGCACAGATGCAGCCAACCTTGCATACGCAGGCCTTTTTGCTACGCACCCTCGGCAAATTTGATGAAGCCGTAAAAGCATTGGATAGCTTCGATGGAAACGACCAAATGGTAGCTCCCGCCATGAAAGGCGCCATGGGTAATACTTTACGCTCAGGCTCGGTCAGGCTCGACAAAGCATCTTCCATGTTGCTGAAAGCTGCTGATGAAGCAGACAACACCACACTCAGCCCTATTTATCTGAAACAGGCCGGAGAAATCTTGGTTAAGCAAGGTAAGTATGATGATGCTATCAAAGCATATACTTCCATTAAGGAGAAATACTTCCGCTCATATCAGGCTATGGATATTGATAAATACATCGAGCAGGCTAAACTGTTGAAGAAATAATTTACACCTTATTATATAATAAGACATTTCGAGCACGAATTATACGGATATATACGGAAGTCAACGCCGTAAGTGCCGTATAATTCGTGTTTTTTTCTCTCTATTTTCAAATCTTAAACTTTAATTTATCATGGCTACAGCATCACAACCTTTCGGATTATGATTTCAATTCAGTACCCAGCGCTGAGAATATGAAATTCGGCATTGTAGTAATCCGAATGGAACTACAATATCACCGGTGCTCTTTTAAAAGGAGCAGTCGACACCTTAAAAAACATGGAGCGAAAGATGAAAACATCATGATAAAAACCGTACCCGGTAGTTTTGAGTTGACTTTCGAGCCAATCAAATCATAGAATACAGCGAAGTTGATGCAGTATTGCAATTGGTTGCGTAATTCGTGGAGATACGCCACATTTTTGATTACGTCTGCATGGGCGCAACACAAGGAATTACTCAGCTAAACGCAAGTGGCGATGTACCAGTAATTTACGGATTAATTACCACCAACACAATGGAGCAAGCAGAGGACCGCGCAGGTGGCAAGCTGGGAAATAAAGGCGATGAATGTGCAATTACTGCAATAAAATGATCGATTTTTGCTTGGAGTTTACAAAAAATAGTCGTATCTTTGCACCACAATTGAGAAACAAAGCTACTTAAAAAGAGATTTAAAAGTAGTTCTCGATAGCAAAGGGCAAATACCAGAGTGGCCAAATGGGGCAGACTGTAAATCTGCTGGCTTACGCCTTCGGTGGTTCGAATCCATCTTTGCCCACTAAAATTGCGGAAGTAGCTCAGTTGATAGAGCATTAGCCTTCCAAAGCGAGGGTCGCGGGTTTGAGCCCCGTCTTCCCGCTCTTCTGAAAATCAGATAGTTATCGCAAGATTTCTATCTGATTTTGTTTTTAGGCACTTCCGATTTGGCTATGGTTTAACCGCATGAGTTAAACCGAGAGTTAAACCAAAATCAGTATGAACGCTACAATTTCAGTGGTATGTTACAAGTCAAAGACACTATCAAATGGCGAATATCCATTAATGCTCCGTATCTGTAAAGACGGAAAGAAGAAATACCAAAGTTTAGGTATATCTGTCCTACCCCGTTATTGGGACTTTACACGAAATAAGCCAAAACCAAACTGTCCCAATAAAGAGTATATTCAGAAAATCATTCTTGATAAACAAACAGAGTTACAACAACGAGTGTTTAGAGTTCAACTCTGAACAGAAAAAGAATATACTACCACTACTCTACTCAATGACAAAAACAAAAAGTTTGAATTGAAAACAGTCTGTCAATTCTATCAAGAACTAATCGAACAATACAAAAACAATGATAAATGCGGCAACAGACTTATCTATAAAAGTTCTTATAACTCTTTGAAAGTATTTACAAAAATCAATTGGATATACCGTTCAGCGCAATAGACATATCGTGGCTCAATAAATATGAGAAATGGTTACGTTCAAAATGCAATAAGGAAACAACCATGAGCTTAATGTTCCGTACTCTCCGTAGTGCATACAATAAAGCCATAAAAGCTAAATGTGCCCGTAAATCTGATTATCCTTTTAACGAATATAAAATCAATAAGTTCGATACGAAAACACAGAAACGTGCAATAGCCAAAACAGAAGTATTGAAATTCACTAAAAGAAGTTGATTACATTGGTAAACGACAATACGTCCAACTTAGCAAAGACATATTTATTTTCAGTTATCTGTGTGGCGGCATTAATTTTACAGACATCGCAAATCTGACAAAAGCCAATATCACAAATGGCAGGATACACTATATACGTCAGAAAACAGGCAAACTGATAAAATTAGGTATATCAGAGGAAGCTATGCAAATCATAAAAAATATGAGAGCGAAAGTAAAGGCTATCTGTTCCCCATTTTAAATGCCAATATTCACAAGACACCACTCCAAAAAACAGAACAGAATACATAAGATGTTAGGTAACGTCAATAAGAACCTAAAGCTAATTGCAGCACAATTAAATGTTGATGCCAATATGACAACCTATGTCGCACGCCATTCATTCGCCAGTGTTCTGAAAAAATCAGGTGTAAAGTATAGCATTGATAAGTGAAGCATTGGGACATTCAGACTTATCTACAACGCAAGTCTATCTTGACAGCCTTCGATAATGAACAGATAGATGCCGCTATGCAAAACCTGCTGTAAAAATAAATGCCGCTTTGTCTCTTTATGATAAGGTGGCATTTTCCTATCTTTACAGACAAAAATCAACAACATGGAATATCAGATAATACCTATTGAAAGCATAAAGCGTATTGAGACATGGCTAACGACTGAAACTGGTTTCAGCCGTTCAATGCTGCATTGTGAACTGGATTACATTTCAGATGTGTATCTTCTGCCAAAGAAATTTGCAGAAGTACAGGACTTGTATCTGTCAATAAGGAAAGAGGAACAGAATATACCGTATCCCAACAGGGGAACAGACGAGGACATATACGAGTTCTGCATGACCGTTGGAAAGAACCTTATACTTGAAAGTGGCAGCTATCAGGCTGAATACATTGAGACGCTATGGAATACCTATAATACAAATGAGGATGAAAAACCTGCATACAGCAAGACCAAGACATATTTTTACGGCATTCTTCTTATTGTCTGCATTTACCATAAATACAAACAGACATGCGGTTATTTTCGATTTCGGTGCATTACATTGCAGACCCTGTGCAATTGCAATACACCTATTCCGTCCGTCCCGATATGCTGCGTCTTTACAAGATGTTCCACGAAAAGAAAAAGACGAAGCACGATACCGTTACAATCGAATACAACAAACAGAAGATAGAACTTGCCAATGACGACAACTGGTTTCTTCAGATGATAACTCCTTATCTTGACAAGTATTTGGGAGTTTCCTCTTTTGGAAGAAGTGGAGACAGAACTTGAAAAGGATTATCCCCAGCATCGGTAAAAGAGGCAGAAAACGGGAGAATGCGATACTTGACACAGTAACCTTAAGTGTCTATAACCTGCTACGCCATTCCTTTTGCCATTAAAGGTAAGGGGGCTGACAGACAATGAGGGCAACTTTTATGCTCGAATTGCTGAAATATCTTGGACTGCTTGATGAAGACAGCCCCAAGAATGACATACTGAACCTGCGAGCCACTATCAGAAACCTGCAAAATATGAAGTCCGTCCCAACTGGTGGAAACATACCGATATGCAAGACCTCCCCAACAATCCCGTTGAACATCTGAAATCCTATTGGTAAAACACATAAAATTAAAAAAGGAATAGCTGTATTCAATTACATGGCTATTCCTTTATATACATATCTTATTAAAGATAAGAGAGTTACGTACTACGCTTCCACATAAAAAATAAAACATAAAAAAAGGATTTCTTTATGTTTTTTTCTTCATTTCATACGCCAGTCCTACCATATACCTTTTGCACTGTAATCAAAAACATGGTGTGTGCACCTCGTTCGAGATTTCAATGTTTAATTAATAAAAAATTAAAAGCTATGGTATTAAATTTTTCAGAAAAAACGGTTGAAAAGAAGTATGACAACGCAAGTGCAATGAACGCATTGAAAGTTATAATGAACAGAGGTGAGCAGTTGTCAGTTAAATTCTATACAAGCAAGGACAACTTTCCTTGCGCATGGATTGAGTCCAAGAAGATAGCAGGCTTTAAACTGATATTAAAATCAAGAGGGTCTGAACTGGTTGCGCACTTACCTGCAAACAGGCGAAACGGAAGATTTCGGCTTCAACCCGAATAACATTGAAGCCTATTCAGAAGAAGAGGACAAAGACATCCAGCTTTTGCAATCCTCATGCAGCTAATCGCAAACGAACCGAAAAGATTGCAGTTCATCCCTCTGTTTCGCGAAAAGGGTGAATATATAAGTGCATACGCATCCTACATGAAAGGAAAGATATTCTTTCGTGTATCAAGAACTACCGAACTTGTAGATGATTTAACAGAAAGAGAACTTATAGCATAAACCGATTATCCAAAGGGGGAAGGGAAACTCCCTTCCTCACATTCATAAACATTTTAAACGATAGATATTATGATAAAGATTAAAATTACGACCTTTGCGGCAGCAACAGCAGTTTGTCAACGAAGCGCCTCAAAGTTCAGACCTTAGAAGAAACACCCGACTTCGACATGATAAAGCAGGAAGAATTTGAGAATTTTATTAATATACCCGATTATTACAATGACGAAGACAATCAATATTAGTGTCAATGAACTCGGTAGGTACAATACCTACCGAAGTCCTCCCCCAAATACCGACTGATACAATCTTGTATAAGAAACTGACAGGACTTGGAGCGACTTACGGTGAAATCAAGGCTAAACGGAACTCCATTATCATAGAACCGAATGTACCTGTAATTATCGGTAAATGCAATGACCCTAAACACCGGAATGACAACCTGTTCGAGTTTATGAAGGCATATATACAGATGACATCGTAAAATATTTAGAGAAAAGCGGTAAGAAATACTATAAGATACTAACTACCCCCGAAAGTTTTCAGAAGGTTAAGGCTGCCTTTGAGGATATGGAGACTGATATGTACAGTACCTGTTTTCTTCTTTTTGATGAATGCCATAAACTTGTAAAAAGATATGGATTATCGAAGTGATATAATATTTCCGTTGAATGATTTCTTCCGTTTTGAACATAAAGCACTGGTTTCCGCAACACCGATACCGTTGCATGACCCCCGTTTCAGAACAGCATTTCCAAACAATAGAGGTACAGCCCTCTTTTTCGACTATAAGAAAGAACTATGGATATATCGCATACCAACAATACACTGCAAACGCTGAAACTCCAGCGACACATTGGAATACGACCCAGTTCCTGTTTGTATATTTATAAACTCAACGGATATAGTCCATTCCGTTATGAGGCAGCTAAATTTATTGGAGTGCTCTGCGGTGTTCTGTGCTTCCAAGAGTGTAGACAAACTGAAAAAAAAGACAAATTTAAAAAATGCTTACGAGCAGTGGAAAGCAGACAGGATGAAGAAATACAATTTCTTTACAAGCCGTTTTTTTAATGCTGTGGATATGGAATTGGAAGAAAAAACCTCATGTAATAATGCTGACCGATGTCTTCTTTGCGGAACACACCATGATAGACCCGCATACGGATGCCATTCAGATAATCGGACGTTTCAGAAAATGGTATATCTTCTGTCACGCATATAAGCAATACCAACAACGGATTACCACAGCGGACAAAGGAAGAGATAAAAGGCTATCTCGTCTGTTGCAAGGAGATATATAAAACAATGAAGAACTTTTATAACTGCTGCCACAGACAGGGCTTCCCCGCGAAGCATATCATGCCGCACTGGAAAGCCTTCCCTTCAACCGTATGCTTGACAGGGACGGTAAAGAGAACTGGTTTGCAATGGATAACTACATGGATGAGGAACTTACAAAGGGTTACTATCATGAAGAAGCTACCCTTTATGACGCATACGATAATTGTACTTCGTTCACCGTATATAAAAAAAGGCTTCTATTATTCCGTAGGGGACTGCGAACGTCTGAAAAGGGAGAACAAGTCGGTATCACTTAAGGAGAAACGTAGGGAAATTGTCCGACAGTTGGAGATGCTTGGAGAATGCGTCACCGAAATGGAACTGGAATATAAGAGGGACTTGATTGCGGCTGACCCGTTTATCGTCGATGCTTACGATACAGTGGGCAAGGCTGTCATTGAACAACTGAACTATTCCAAAAAAGAGGATTACGGGAGCCATGATACAGAAACAATACCATGAAAAAAAGCGACAGGAACGGAAGTCATACGTCTAATAAAAGAATTCCTTCCAAGTAGGCAGCAAGTATTCCCGTAAATATATAAAAAGGAAATCCTGCGGATTTATGACCTGTTACAGATATATCCCCCGAAAGCCGTTACAAGTAAAACAATATGCGACTTTTTACGGTATCCGACTGCAAGGTTGGAGGAGACAGAGGATATTTGCTCATCAGTGAAATTATATAAGGACAAGGACATTTTTTTGAAGAAAACACTTTTATAGTCCCCGACCAAAAAATGTCCCACACTCCTAACCTTTAAAGCTAAAGCATGGTTTGTTGCAGAAAAGAGGGTTTCTTCAAAAGGAATTATCCGAAAAAGGTCGGATTTATATCGTTTGCAAGCCCTGCGGTTTATAACAGCACAGGCGGATATTCCTTTTGTGGCTTTTCCGCAATGTCCACATTCAATACTTTTTGCAAGATATGTCCAAGTGCAATTTGTGCCTTTGGGTATTCTCTTCCTCTTTAAAGCATCGACCATATAGTCGGAACTGCCGCTAAAGTGGTATATCATCTTCCATACGGAAGGTCTGTCATAGGCGGGCGGTATCAGTCCTTGCTGGCACAGGTAATTACGAACGGAAATATAGAAAGCGTCTTTCCCCGTCTTTGCCAAATCTACAATAAAGAGCCTTGTGTCTGTAAGTGTGTAACCGTTTTCTTCCTCACGCAGCAATTGTAATCTGGTACATAAGGCAAGATAGGCATTTATTGTAGGTCGGGAGATATGAAGCAGCTTGCTGATTGCAGATTTGCCATACCCTGTATAGTTTGTGTTACTCAGACATATACATTTCAGCAGTATAAGGAAACCTTTCAATTTATTCGGTATGTCTGCATGTAATAAATCTGTACTGATACGTACCCATTCCGTAGCTGGTTTATAAAGATGATAGGTACAGGTGTCAAAATATCCCTTGTTACCCGTATGATGCTGTTTGTCTTTGTAAAGGATTAGTTCTTTGGATATTAGTGTTTTAATGTGCGTTGATATGTATTCCTTATTTATGCCTGTAAGTTCCGAAAGTGTGTCAAGCCTACATGGGATACGTATGTATTGTAATCTGATTTTGTCAACAAACACAAAAAATAGGTATATGCTTCATTGGCTGTAAGCCCCAGTATCTTTTTCTTTTCGGTATTAGTACGTACCCCATAGTTTGCAAATGGTATATCGTTAACAAAAGAGAGCATCTGTTCCTTAAGCATCCTGTTGAACCTTGAAGTGCCAAGAGCGATTTTGGCTTCTTTCCTGTTTCGATAGGTTTCTTTAGTCAGTCGGTTTATGTACATGGGATAGAAATTGAGATGAATACGTCATGCGGACTTCGGAAGAAGTCCATGCTTATTTGTTACTGTCTTTTTAATTAATAGTATAGCGCACCATGTTTTTTACATTACCGCACCTATGTTTTTTACAAGGTTCTTTTGAGGGAGTAACTCCAGCTTTTCTGCCACTTTTGCCAATTGGCGGAGCAATTCGGGGGTAATTTCCTTCAATCGGTTTCTGTCTATCTTTATAGTATGGGTGTTGTAGATGATATGCTCCACCGTATCGTCCGTAATGGTTATATTGGCATCGGGGGCTGTGTAAATGGTTGCTTCGTTCATAGATAATTGTGATTTAATGATTTAAAAAATAAGATTATCTGATTTTTTACTTGGATACAGGTTTTAGAGGGATGATAAAAAGCCGCACAAGAGTAGACGTCTAATCATACTCAAATGCGGCTTTTTTTGTGAAAGTCCATAATGCCTATTAGTACGTTGTATATAGCACCATTGATTTTTACACTGTTGGCAGATTTTTTATCAGCAGTGAAACGGACAGGTCAAACTACAAATGAAACTATCAATAATAAATAGGAAGATTATACCATGAATAGAAAAAATATCGTCCGTTTCATGGGGATATACAAAGATAGTCATCTTTAATAAGGTAAAAAAACGAATGGCGGCTATTCTTTAAAATCCGCATATACATAGAAACGGGATTTACACAATATATCCGTTTCTTCCACAGTCTTGAAAATACAGGAAAACACGCACACTAAAGTACAGGTACTTATATAAATCACCCCCCTACCCTCCTTTTTTCTTGAAGGCTCTGGAATATATATCAGCTTGATTATCCACAGGTTTACTGATTGAAAGTTACGCATATATGTGTTGAGTACGCCTCTAACACCCCCTTAGAGTACTTGAAAGATAAACGAAATGTTTATCATTTCATTCTATCAGTTTATAAACCATTTAAAATTAATTCATTATGAACGATTTAGTAATTGGCGGTATGCCACAGGAAAGAAAGACGTTAAATTTGGGTGATTATGCGGAAGAAGCCGTTTTTAATAACGGAAGAAGAACCTGCAAAGCAGAAAAAGACCGCTATTCATTGAAGCCAATACGGTTGACGTTACTATGGAGCATTTAAAGAACGACTGCATTATCCCCGTATTTGCAAAGGATAATGAAGCCACCTTTGTCCCACCCCTGCATTTATAGAGACTGTGCAGGATGCCGCAAGCACATTCTTTCAAGGTGAAAAGATTGGACTACCCGATATAAGGGTGTCCCATGTAATTAAGGGAAGAATACCCGAAGCCATACACAAGCCAGCCAACCAACTGTTGGAAAGTGACAAGACCATTTATTACGAAAGATGTGCCTTTGCGATAGAAATACCAACCGTTTATGAGACGGTAAACGGGAACAGGCTTACTTTGACCGTTGGCGGTGTTCGTGCCTATAATCACACTAACTTGTACAGCAAAAAAGGCATGGAACGGTTTAAGGTGTTTGTAGGCTTTATTTGTAAGGTATGTACAAACTTATGCGTATCTACTGACGGCTATTTAAGCAATTTGGAAGTAACCAATACAAAAAGACCTGTATAGGGGTGTATTGGAAATGCTTCATGCCTACAATCCCGCAAAGCACATACATCTGATGCAGAGTTTGGGCGATACCTTTATGAATGAGCACCAGTTTGCCACATTATTGGGTAAGATGCGTTTGTACCAGTGTTTGCCACAAGGCTATCAAAAGCGGTTGCCACGTATGCTACTTACAGATACACAGGTTAATGCAGTGGCTAAGGCATATATCAGTGATAATGATTTTGGCGGTTTTGGCGGTGAATTGTCTATGTGGAAATTCTATAATCTGTTGACAGGAAGCAACCAAAAAGCAGTTATATAGACAGCTTTTTGGATAGGGGCTTATAACGCTACGGAACTTGCAACGGGGATAAATGCCGCTTTGCATGGTGAGGAACGTTACAGGTGGTTTATTGATTGAGTGAACGGGAGAATATTCTTTTAAACGGGTATTCTCCTTTTTGTCTGACTATTTAAAGATTAAAAATCATGTTTTATAGAAGATTGCTTGTTTGGCTGTTTGTGTTAATTGTCTCACTTTTTACAGGCTGTGTGCCTATTATATTGTTTGTACTGTTCTATTTTCCTATAAGACATTGGAGTATTGAGAAAAGCGAACGTGCAGCGGAAAAAGAAATGAGGAAACAGCATAGGTATTATAGCGGAATACGCAGGAACAAGGAGCGTAACGCATAGAAATGTAATCAAAAGGAAGTTGTGTTCAAATAAATCTGAAAAGGTGGTTTGAACACGCTTTTTCTGTTATCAACCAATTCAAAGAATAATATGAAAACAAAAAGAGAAAAGAGCAGTAATATACGCACGTGTCTCGTCTGCAAATGACAGACAGGATACAACAAGGCAGATAGAGGATTTAAAGAGATATGCCGTTTTACAGGATATAGAAATAGTACGGATATTCCAAGAGCATATAAGCGGAGCAAAGAAGATTGAGGAAAGGCAGGTACTTGCGGAATGTTTGGAATACTGTACGAAAGAGGGTGTTAACTACCTGTTATTATCCGAACTTTCAAGACTGGGAAGAAGTACATTACAGGTGCTTCGCTCTTTAGAGATACTGCATGATGCAAAGGTATCCGTTTACATACAGAACTTGAGGCTTATACATTGCAGCCAAACGGAGAGGTAAACCCTGATTGCTTCGATTATGGTAACTGTACTTGCTGAAATGGCTAACATAGAACGGGCAAACATACAATACCGTTTGAACAGTGGTAGAGGGCAAACTACATTACTAAAGGTGGGAAATTAGGTCGCAAGGTTGGAAGTATTAAGACAGAGGAAAGGAAAAGGGAAGAATACAGGGAAACGATAGCTTTATTAAAGAAAGGCTATTCAGTGAGGAATATTGCCAAATTACAGGGTATAGGTGTTTCGACTGTTCAAAAGGGTTAAAAAATCTGTTTATAAGAATGTAAATATCAATAGCAATCCGCTTTTAATAAACAATAGTTCTTGTTAATCAAACGTAAAATAGTAACTTTGCAGCAATTTCAGACACTTAATGAGTTAAGGCTGAAAGGACATAGTTAACAAAGAGCGTTTGACATATTATCCTTGTTCAGAAAATCGCCAAATTAATGAACAACTCAAGGATGATAGACAAGAACGCTCACGTCAATGTTATATATTCACTTGAACAAGTGAAACTATATATCGTTTGGCGTGGGCATTGTTTATTATTTGAGTTGTGGGTGTTTGGCGATACCTCTGAACAGATAATATTCAATGTTCCACGCTTCTTTTTTGTATAACAGCCAGTAGGGAACACTGACTACAATACATATCGCCAAGAAACAGACAGTACTATTTTCTAATGTAGCTAATTATTAAAACGGTGTGCAGCTATTGCTGTGTTCCCCCACTATTCCATAACTATTTATTAACCGCGCTTTCTATGGGAATGAGGAAGCACAAACTATATTAAAACAATGAAAACTTTAAGATTAATCGGAATGGCAGTAATTGCCGTAATTATGAGTGTTAACTTTGCAGGCTTGTAGCGATGATGACGATGATACGATAGATACAAGTTCTTTAGAGGGAACTTGGGGACTTGTACGTAGTGCAGGTTGGGAACTTTGCAGTGAAGAAACAGAAAAAGACACTTGGGACTATACTAATGACCCATACAATCCCGATTATGATAGTGAAAAAATCGTTATCAAAAAAACTTTCAGATAACACTTATTCAATAACTTCATATTATTATTCAGGTTCAGGTTGGCAAATGGACGGTAGTCAAACAGGTACTTTAGACGGAAAGACAATTGTATTAAAAGAGCATGACGGTTGGTTTGAGTATGCAAATCCTGCAATAGAAACACTGACAACGGATAAATTAGTTCTCCGTATAAAGTATGATAATGTACAGACTGACCCCCGATTATGACCCTGAACATCGTCATAGTGGAGATTTTACAGAGACATATACGAAAATGAAATAAAAAGTGCTGTACGATATAAATTATGTATTATCTATAATAATATTGTATTTTTTTATGAAAGTACTGAAATTTTTGGGTATAGCCATTATGACTACAATTATAAGTATTAGCTTTATTGCTTGTAGTGATGATGAAGACAAACAATCTAATCCTGTTATTGGAACGTGGGAAATTACAGGCGGTAGTGATATTTATGACATTGGAGATATATATACATTTTATTCAAATGGAACAGTTTCCGTTGACATTGAGGGAGAAACCAATGTCTATAATTATAATCTTAATTCTGATAATACCATTTTTGGCTATTGACTATGAAGATGGTGATGGCTATGAAAAAGTGTATTTAGAAATTACAGATAATAGCCTGATGAAATGGTCATATATTAATTATGAGGAGAATATACGATTTTAAAAAGAATCAAAGTAATCATTTAATCCAAAAGACAGCATTTGAAGTAATTCATTTGCTGTCTTTTTAAATGTTACAGCTAAATCATTGTGATTTAAAAAGGGAATAATTATCTTTGTATTAAACATATTAAGCATGGATAAAGTAAAGTTACCTATTGGATTGAGATGTCAGATTATGATTTGGAAACAGCGAATGCAATGCTGCTTACAGGCCGTTATCTCTATGTCGGTTCATGTGCCATCAAACAATAGAGAAAATTACTCAAAGCATATTGGACTAACTGTTTGACAAAGTACCTTTAAAGATACATTCGCTATCCAGATTAGCAGAGAGAACAGAATTAGATAAAGAGCTATCAGAAGAACAGTTGGATTTCATTGATACACTTGAACCTCTTAATATAGAAGCCCGTTACCCCTCTTATAAAGAAAGATTAATGAAAAGTCTGACTAAAGAATATTGTATAGGACTTTTTAAGTCAAACTAAAGAATTACAGTCATGGATAAAGAACAAGCTATAAACCTTGCCAAACGCTATAAGGAAATGGTAGCGGAGAAGTTACCATTAAAGGCTCTCTACCTCTATGGCTCGTATAGTAAGGGGAATTACAGAGAGGATAGCGATATAGACATTGCCGTAGTAGTAGAGAGTTTGAACGACAATTATTTTGAAGACACCCCTCTATTGTGGAAACTTAGACGCAAGATAAGTAACCTTATAGAGCCAGTCCTACTTACAGAAGATATGGACAATCCTCTTTACTGCGACATTGCAAGAACGGGTATTCTTATCTAAATAAATGATACAAAATAAGAGAAGCAGTATTTAAAACAGATTATTAACATATTTATTAATCAATTCTTGGTATCATCCTAAAGTTAAACCAAAAGTTAAACCGCAGAAACTCTAAAAATAATCAGTAAGAAAGATAACTATTGTAAAAGGAAGTAGCTCAGTTGGTTGCTGACAAAGCGCAGCTGGCAGCCGTAAACATTAGCCTTCCAAGCTGAGGGCTCTGGGTTTGAGCCCCTGTCTTCCCGCTCTTAGAGAGGATTGATAATCAAAAGGTTATCAATCCTTTTCTTTTATATGAATTCTTTGGAAAACCCTTTCATTATACTATAAATTATGTAATTGTTGGTCTATTGTTGTTCCCCAAAAACAATAGATATGATAACAATCAAAGCCGAAGTATTAAAAGGCAAACAAAAAGAGTGATGGTACGTATAATGTCAAAATCAGAATGACTTATAAGAGAGAAGTCAAAAGACTGCCTACTTCTATCTATGTAAGGAAGGAAAGACCTCACCAAGGCATTCAAAATAAAAAGAATCCCAAGTTTATTAAGGAAGCAAATAATATTGTTAGGCAATATCAAGAATTATGTGCTTCCCTCCCATTGAAACAGCTAATTACAGCTTAAATGATATAATAGAGTGCATCAAGGTTAAAAATGAAAGAAAGACTACCATAGATTTCATTCAGTTCTCAAAAAGAGTGGTTGAAGACTACTCAATTAAAAAGGAAAAGCAGCAATGATGTAAATTCCGAACGAAGCATGA
>VOFK01001069.1_pt1 | contig 20698 bp, 33 predicted proteins | sample 5384121 | NCBI WGS metagenome assembly VOFK01 (sample SAMN12384730, study PRJNA508395) | human gut metagenome | isolation source: healthy gut J | host: Homo sapiens | reverse complement strand
CTCAATTGTACTTCGTTCAGTCTTGGGTAATTAACTGGTATACTCCAACTTTGCAAATATCATAAATATATTCTGCATCCAGACATCCACACGGGTAAATCCCGGATGGATGTACGGATGATCATATTTATTCTTATTACTTGGAATATAACTCGACAATAAGGGTCTCGTTTACAGGAACATCGATCTGCTCTCTGTTTGGCTTCTCAACTACTTCTCCACAAAGGTTTTCTCTGTCAGCGGTTAAACCAACCTGGAACTAAATGTCCTTCTGTTGCAGCAATGATATCCTTATATCTCTGTAAGGATTTGCTCTTCTCTCTGATCTCGATCTTGTCTCCGGCCTTTACCTGGTATGAAGGAATGTTAACACTCTTTCCATTAACAAGTACATGCTTATGATCTACAATCTGTCTTGCTTCTCTTCTTGTTCTTGCAAAACCTAATCTGAAGATAACATTATCAAGTCTTAACTCAAGTAATGTCATAAAGGTTAGGGACCTGTTAAGCCCTTCTGCTGCTCTGCCTTAGCGTAAAGGTTACGGAAAGGCTTCTCTAATACACCGTAAATGAACTTAGCCTTCTGCTTTTCACGAAGCTGTAAACCATACTCACTTACTTTTCTGTTTGCTCTTGTTGATTTTCTATTTGATTTCTTGTCAATTCCGAGATACATTGGCTCCATGCCTAAAGATCTGCATCTCTTAAGAACTGGGGTTCTATCTACTGCCATCTTACTCTGTACCTCCTAATTAGGCTCTTCTTCTCTTTGGTGGACGACAACCATTATGTGGAACTGGTGTAACGTCTTTGATACTTACAACATCGATACCGCAAGCTGCGAGAGCACGGATAGCTGCTTCTCTACCTGAGCCTGGGCCTTTTACCATAACATCAACAGTCTTTAATCCGTAAGGAGCAGCAGCCTTTGCAGCTGTCTCAGCAGCCATCTGAGCAGCATATGGTGTTGACTTCTTAGAACCCTTTGAATCCTAAACCGCCAGCACTTGCCCATGAAAGTGCATTACCTTCAACGTCTGTTAATGTTACAATTGTATTATTAAAAGATGACTGAATATGAGCCTGACCGTGCTGAACACTCTTTCTGACACGCTTCTTAGCCACTTTTTAGTAACTTGCTTAGCCATTAACTCTTAAACCTCCTATGGTTTTCCAAATTTATACAAATGTACTTTATCTTCTGCCCGGTGCAGAAGATCTCTTTATCTTCTACTATATATAAGAACAAATGAAAACAGTATTATTTCTTCTTGTTTGCAACAGTTTTCTTAGGACCTTTACGTGTTCTAGCGTTAGTTATTGTTTTCTGTCCACGGCAAGGTAATCCTTTTCTATGACGGATTCCTCTGTAGCAAGCAATTTCCTGTAAACGCTTGATGTTAAGCGCTACTTCTCTACGTAAATCTCCTTCAACAGTCTGTGTTGCATTGATTACTTCGCTGATTCTTTTAACTTCATCATCAGTTAAATCATTACAACGTGTGTCAGGATTAACATTTGCTTCCTTAAGGATACGCTGTGAAGATGCCAAACCTATACCATATACATAAGTAAGACCAATCTCAACACGCTTGTCTCTTGGTAAATCAACACCTGAAATACGAGCCATTCTAATTAACCTCCGTAAAAAATTCTTCTGTCCGGCATATCGGATCTCGACATATCTCAACATAAAAATGCTGAGGTGAAATGCATATGTTTCCATCTCGCTGCCTGTTTTTTTATTTTTTACTAGCATATAATGATTATGCTACAGCCGCTTTTTAAAATTTACAACACATCCGTGTGTGTTGATACTTAAAAAACAAGATATCATATGGATGGGCTATCATCCGGATACCCAGTTTCTTTTTTTGATTAACCCTGACGCTGTTTGTGCTTTGGATTCTCGCAGATAACTCTAACGATACCCTTTCTCTTGATAACTTTGCACTTATCGCAAATCGGTTTTACAGATGCTCTAACCTTCATTAGAAAATCTCCTTTCAAAAAAAGTCCGCTACGAATAAGCATTCTATCATTTTTTCACAATAGAATGCAAGTCCCATTTTCTATTTTTTTTCATATTAATGGGATTATTATGATAAATCACATCCTATAAAGGGAATATCTTTACAGGATGTTCATTTACATACCTCTTTATATAGAAGAATTTATTTATCTCTCCAAACAATTCTTCCCTTTGTCAGGTCGTATGGTGATAATACAATCGTTACCTTATCACCCGGAAGGATCTTGATATAATTCATTCTGAGCTTACCACTAATGTGTGCTAAAACCTTATGACCATTCTCGATCTCTACCTGAAACATTGCATTTGGTAACTTCTCGATTACTGTTCCTTCTACTTCAATTACGTCTGCCTTTTTTGACATTTTTAATCCTCCTTAAAATCCTTGAGATTTTGATTCATTTTTATTTTCTATAATTCCAATCCTTCTGCCTGCGACAAGATGATCGGTTTGTCCTCTGTAATAAGGATCGTGTTCTCATAGTGTGCTGCATTGGAACCATCCACGGTTACTACAGTCCAGTCATCAGCCAGCCAGTCTACTTCATAATCACCTGCTGTTATCATCGGTTCGATTGAGATCGTCATTCCCGGTTTCAGCTTTGGTCCTCTTTTGGATCGTTTCAAAATTCGGTATTTCCGGATCCTCATGAAGATTTGCTCCAACACCATGTCCAACCAGATCTTCTACGATTCCATATCCAAATTTCAAAACATACTGCTCTACAGCCCTTCCGATATCTCGAATATGATTTCCCGGAACAGCAGCCTTCATTGCTTCGAAAAAGCTCTGCTTTGTAACTGCAATCAGATGCTCATTTTCCGGTGAAATCTTTCCTACTCCATAAGTTCTTGCTGCATCGGAGTGATATCCTTCATAGATAACGCCTGCATCAAGACTTACTATGTCGCCCTCTTTTCAGAAATCTTGTCTTTGATGGTATACCATGAACAACTTCCTCATTTACGGATACACAGATAGATGCCGGATAACCGTTATAATTCAGGAAGGAAGGAATACATCCATAGCTTCTGATCACTTCTTCACCAAGTTTATCGATCTCATAGGTTGTGATTCCCGGTTTGATCGCCTTCTTCAGCTCCTCATGTGTGAGAGGCCAGAATTCTGCCGGCTTCTTTCATCAATTCAATTTCTCTCTCAGATTTTATAGATATTGCCATTTTATTCACCTAAAATCTTAACGATTGCTGCAAATACATCATTCATATCCATTGTTCCATCAACTTCTTTCAGGATTCCTTTCTTAGCATAGAAATCGATCAATGGCTGTGTCTGCTCATGATATACTTTCAGTCTGTTTAATACTGTTTCCGGCTGATCGTCATCTCTTAAGATAAGATCGGATGAACATACATCACATTTGCCTTCCACTTTTGTAGGGTTATATACAATATGATATGTTGCACCACAGCCAACGCATGCACGTCTTCCGGACATTCTGCGAACGATATTCTCATCCGGTACTTCTACGTTGATCGCATAGTCTACAGAATCACCGATTGCTGATAATGCTTTGTCAAGTGCCTCTGCCTGTGGAATAGTTCTTGGAAATCCATCAAGGATATATCCCTTTGCGCAGTCGTCTGCTTTGAATCTGTCAATTACCAGATCTACAACTAATTCATCCGGAACAAGAAGTCCCTTATCCATATATTCTTTTGCCTTTGCTCCGAGTTCTGTTCCGTTCTTGATGTTTGCTCTGAAAATATCTCCTGTTGAGATATGTGGTACTCCGTACTTCTCAGCGATCATTTTAGCCTGTGTACCTTTGCCTGCGCCTGGCGCACCTAACATAATTATCTTCATATATAACCTCCATTTTTTATTTTCCTGCGGGATACGTTCATTGCAATCCCTCCTGTTATCAGCCGTCCTCCAAATGAACAAGCCATAGATACTTATACTATAATACACGAATAGGAAGTGCACAAGTGTACACTCCCATTTTTCGTGTTTTTTATATCTGTATCTTACAATTAATCTAATAAGAATCCCTGATAATGTCTTACTAACATCTGTGATTCCAGACTCTTCATGGTTTCAATTACAACACCAACTACGATGATGATGGATGTTCCACCGAATGAAACATTTTACACTGAAAAATCCGTTGAAGAACATAGGAATCATCGCAACGATCAAAAGACCAACTGCTCCGATAAATATAATATAGTTCAGTATTTTATTTAAATAGTCCTGGGTTGGCTTACCTGGTCGAATACCCGGTACAAAACCACCGCTCTTCTTCATGTTATTTGCAATCTCCATTGGATTGAAGGTAATTGCTGTATAGAAATACGCGAAGAAGAATACCAGTAAGATATATACTGCCAATCCAAGGAATCCCCAAGGATAGTTCGGATTAAACCAGTATGACTGGCTCATTCCCTGAAGGATCTTAGCACCAACACCGGATGGACTCTTTCCAAATAAACTCGTTATAATAGAAGGAATCGCCATCAGTGAAGAAGCGAAGATTACAGGAATAACGCCTGCTGTATTTACCTTAAGTGGAATGTTGGAGGACTGACCTCCCATCTGCTTTCTACCCTGAACTTTCTTTGCATACTGTACAGGAATCTTTCTTTCAGCTCCCTGAAGCATACATACAAGAATGGTTACACATACAACAATTGCAACAACCAGAAGTGCGATCAGACACATTCTGACTGCATCTTTGCCTTTGATGAACTGTGTGTAAATATTCTTGAAATCATTCGGCATGGTTGATACGATGTTAATCAACAGGATAATGGAAATACCATTTCCCACACCACGATCTGTTACACGTTCGCCAAGCCACATTACAAATGCACTACCACCTGTAAGGATAACGATCATTGAAAGCACTGTCCAGAAATTGTAGCTGTCCATGAATCCTTTTCTTCCGAAATTGATCGCAAGACCTGCACTTTCCAGAATTGCAAGACCAATCGTTAAGATACGGGTAATTGCTGTAATTTTCTTTCTTCCGTCTTCACCATCTTTCTGCATTTCTTCCAGCTTTGGAATTGCAATTGTAAGAAGCTGGATGATAATGGAAGATGTAATATATGGTGTTACGTTCAATGCAAATATTGACATCTGATCGAAACGATCCTCCGGTGAATGAGCTGAACAGATTGAAGGAATCTCCAAGTGCGTTACTTAGATATTCTTTAATTGCATCTGCACGGATTCCCGGTACAGTAATCAGGCTTCCCAGCCTGACTACTATGAGAACAAAGAATGTGTATAATAATTTCTGTCTTAATTCCTTTACTTTGAATGCGTTGATAAAGGTTTTAAACATTATTAGATCACCTCTGCTTTTCCACCAAGAGCCTCAATCTTCTCGGCTGCTGACTTTGAAAAAAGCATTTGCCTTAACTGTAAGCTTTTTTGTTAATTCTCCATTTCCAAGTATCTTAACTCCATCACGTGGATTCTTTACGATACCGCATTCAACAAGTGTATCTACTGTAACCTCTGCTCCATCCTCGAAAAACGATCAAGAACTGAAAACATTGATTGCAACGATATCTTTGTGATTGATACATGTAAATCCTCTCTTAGGGATTCTTCATATAAAGGCATCTGTCCGCCTTCAAATCCTGGTCTAGGTGATCCTGAACGTGCCTTCTGACCCTTATGGCCCTTACCTGCAGTCTTACCATTTCCTGAACCATGACCACGGCCTACTCTGAAATTAGTACTATGCTTAGAACCTTCTGCTGGCTTTAATGTTGATAAATTCATGACCTGCACCTCCTTCAAATATAATTAAATCTCTTCTACCTTTACTAAATAACTAACCTGCTTAACCATACCAAGAGTTGCAGCATTGTTAGGAAGTTCAACTGACTTGTTTACCTTTTTAAGACCTAATGCTTCTACAGTTCTCTTATGCTTTGGTACGCATCCGATTGGTGATTTTACTAAAAGCAACTTTTAACTTATCTGCCATCTTATAATACCTCCTTAGTTAAGTATCTCATCAACAGATTTTCCACGAAGTCTTGCGATCTCTTCCGGAGTCTTGATCTCTGAAAGACCTTTGATTGTTGCAAGAACTACGTTCTGTTTGTTGTTTGATCCTAAGGATTTTGTACGGATATTCTTGTATCCAGCAAGCTCAAGTACGTTACGAGCAGGACCACCGGCGATAATACCAGTACCTTCTGGAGCTGACTTAAGCAATACTGTTGCACTACCAAATTCTCCGTTCCAATCATATGGGATACTTCCGTTTTCATTTACAGGAACTGTAACAAGGTGCTTAGCTGCATCTTCCTTACCCTTACGGATAGCTTCAGGAATTTCTACAGCCTTACCAACGCCTACGCCTACATGACCGTTTTTGTCACCAACAACTACAAGACATGCAAATCTAGAATTACGTCCGCCCTTAACAACCTTTTGTTACACGTTTGATATCTACTACTTTATCTTCTAATTCTAATTGACTAGCATCAATTAATTCGCGCTTCATATGTTGTTCTTCCTCCTTCTTAAATTCTAGACCAGCTTCTCTTGCTGCATCTGCTAATGCCTGAACCTTACCCTGGTAGATGAATCCTCCTCTGTCAAAATACAACAGTCTTGATTCCCTTTTTCCAGTGCTCTTTCAGCAACAACTTTACCAACGTATGCTGCTGCATCTACATTATCTGTCTGCTCAAGTGCTTCCTTGATTGACTTCTCTACTGTTGATGCTGCTACAATTGTGTTTCCAACTGAATCATCAATAACCTGTGCGTATATATGATTATTGCTTCTAAAACAGCTAAACGTGGTCTATCTGCTGTTCCAGCTAAATGATTACGAACACGCATATGCTTCTTAATACGAACTTTCGCTTCTTGATTCTTTATTAACCATCTTATCTCACTCCTTTAATTATTTCTTACCAGTCTTACCAACTTTACGTCTGATAACCTCATCGGCATACTTAATACCTTTGCCCTTTGTAAGGTTCCAGTGTCTTCTCTTTTTCTCTGATTTCTGCTGCGTACTGGCCAACTTTTTCCTTGTCAATACCAACAACTGATGATCTTGTTGTCCATCAACCTTTGTTCAATACCTTCTGGATCAACCATCTCAACTGGATGTGAATAACCAAGTTTAAAACAAGTTTATTTTCCTGTTTTGGCTCGCCTCTGTAACCAACACCGTTAACTTCAAGAACTTTTGTGTAGCCTTCGCTTACACCAACAACCATGTTGTGGATAAGGCTTCTGGTCAATCCATGTAATGATTTTCATCTTCTTTAAATCGTTTGGTCTTGTAACTACTACATGACCATCTTCAACTTTGATTTCCATTTCTGTCGGAAGTAATACTTTTTCAAGTGTTCCTTTTGGACCTTTTACGGTTACTACGTTATTTTCTGCTACGCTTAACTTCAACGCCTGCCGGGATAGCTACCGGAAGTCTTCCAATACGTGACATAATATTGTCCTCCTTACTTAGATTTTCGGAGAGAAATATTCCCCCTCTGTTTTCAGTAGATTTCTTTGACTTATAACTTACGTACAATAAGCACTTCGTTCCGTTCACTAAATTCTTAAAGCAAATTACTTGTCCATTCACTAAAGGCCGAACGACGCTTCTTTTGACGATGCCGCATCCATCGGCTCGCAAAAATCATTTTAATTTATTCAATTACCAAACAAATGCCAAGAACTTCGCCGCCAACGTTCAAGCTTTACGAGCTTCTTTGTCAGTGATAACGCCCTTTGTTTGTGGAAAGGATTGCGATACCAAGTCCACCAAGAACCTTCGGAGCTCATCCTTGCCTGCGTATACACGAAGACCAGGTTTGGAGATTCTCTTAAGGCCGGTGATAATCTTTTCGTTCTTTGTCTTTACCATATTTCAGTGTGATGTGGATGGTTTGAAAACATCTTCTACCAGATTCATATTTTTTATATATCCTTCATCTTTAAAGGATTCTTTGCGATCTCTGTTTTGATCTTTGATGCAGGAACATCAACTGTATCATGCTTTGCAGTATTCGCATTACGAATTCTTGTAAGCATATCTGCGAATGGATCACTCATTTTCATTTATGATTTCCTCCCTCCTTCTAAATATGTCTTTACCAACTTGCTTTCTTCACGCCTGGGATCTGTCCCTTGTAAGCCAGTTCACGGAAGCAGATTCTGCAGATTCCGTATTTTCTTAAGTATGCGTGTGGACGACCGCAAATTCTGCAACGGCTATATTCTCTTGTAGAGAATTTATCTGGACGCTGCTGTTTGATTTTCATTGCTGTTTTAGCCATGAAACAATTCCTCCTATTACTTTACGAATGGCATGTTGAATAATGTCATTAATTCACGAGCTTCTTCATCAGTGTTGGCTGTTGTAACGAAGATGATGTCCATACCTCTTACCTTGTCAACTTTATCGTATTCAATCTCGGGGAAGATCAGCTGCTCTTTGATACCGAGCGCGTAGTTTCCTCTGCCATCGAAGCGTTTGGATTTACACCACGGAAGTCACGTACACGAGGTAATGAAATGTTGAATAACTTATCTAAGAATTCATACATTTTTTCTTTACGTAAAGTAACTTTACAACCAATTGGAAGGCCTTCACGCAATTTGAAGTTAGCGATTGATTTTTTAGCTTTTGTTACAACAGGCTTTCTGACCCAGTGATGCTGTCAATTCTTCTAACAGCTTCATCTAATAATTTTGCATTGTCTTTTTGCTTCGCCAACGCCCATGTTGATAACGATCTTATTGAGCTTTGGAACCTGCATGATATTCTTATAACCAAATTTTCATCATTGCTGGAACGATCTCATTTTTATATTTTTCTTGTAAACGATTCATCTTCTACCCTCCTACTTCCTTCGTTACCGCTTTTTAAAGATACGTGTTTTAACTTTTTACCATCTTTTCTCCGTCAACGATCTTGTAATACCAATTCTTGCAACTTTTTGCTTTTTCATCGTACATTACATTTGAAACGTCGAATTTTAGCTTCTTTTAACGATTCCACCTTCAGGATTAGCTTGAGTTGGCTTCAAGTGTTTTTTAACCATGTTAACACCTTCAACGATAACTCTATCTTTTTTTAACGGGAATACAATTTTTTCACCGATTGTGCCTTTGTCTTTACCTGCGATAATCTTTTACCATATCACCTTTTTTAATGTTCACTGTAGCTGACACACCTCCTATAATACTTCTGGCGCAAGAGAAACGATCTTCATGAACTGTTTTGTCACGTAATTCACGTGCAACTGGACCGAAGATACGAGTTCCCTTTGGCGTCTTATCATCTTTGATGATTACACAAGCGTTATCATCGAACTTGATATATGAACCATCTTTTCACGACGAACGCCCTTAACGGTACGTACAACAACGGCTTTAACTACATCACCTTTTTTTTAACAACGCCACCTGGTGTTGCCTCTTTAACAGCACAACAATCGACATCACCGATGTTTGCATATCTTCTTGTTGAACCACCCACCTAACACGGATAACAAAACTTTCTTTTGCGCCAGTGTTGTCAGCAACGCGCATACTTGTCTCCTTTGAATCATGACTTTCCTCCTCCTACTAACTAACCATTTAGCTCTTTCAACTATTTCAACTACTCTCCATCTTTTATCTTTAGAAAGTGGTCCTTGTTTCCATGACTTTACTCTGTCACCGATACGAGCATTCGTTGTTTTCATCATGAGCTTTAAATTTATATGTTCTATCTAACGATCTTCTTGTACAGAGGATGTTTTACGTTTCTTCAATGGCAACAACAATTGTTTTTGTCCATTTTGTTGCTGACAACCTACCCACGTGTTTTCTAAGATTTCTTTCTTCACGACAATAGTCTCCTTTCTCCATTACTCATTCAGCGAATTAGCCGCTTTTTCAGTGATCACTGTCTGAATTCTGGCAATATTTTTGCGAACTTCTTTTGATTCTGCTTGTATTCTCTAACTGGTTAGTAGCATTCTGGAATCTCAGATTGAAGAGTTCCTTCTTAAGCAGCTACTAAAGCCTGAGCTAATTCGTCAACAGACTTTTGTATTTAATTCTTTTACAAAATCTTTAGTTTTCACTGTTGTCACCGCCTTCTAAAGCTTCACGAGAAACGATTTTGCATTTAACAGGGAAGTTTGTGGGATAGCAAGACGAAGAGCTTCTTTAGCTGTTTTCTTCCGGAACACCTGCGATTTCGAACATAACACGGCCCGGCTTAACTACTGCAACCCAGTACTCCAGAGCGCCCTTACCGGAACCCATTCGAGTTTCAGCCGGCTGAGCTGTTACCGGTTTGTCAGGGAAAATCTTGAATCCAAACTTTACCACCACGTTTGATGTAACGTGTCATAGCGATACGGGCTGCTTCGATCTGGTTGGATTTGATCCAGCACGGTTCCAGTAGCAACAAACCGTATTCACCATAAAAATTTTATTACCAAGGCCTTTTCCGGCCATGGATCCACGGAACTGTTTTACGACGTTTAACTCTCTTCGGCATTAACATTATTTATCGCTCCCTTCCATATTTCCTTTTGTAGGAAGTATCTCGCCTTTATAAATCCAAACCTTTAACACCAACTTTACCGTATGTTGTGTTTGCCTCAGCGAAACCATAATCAATATCTGCTCTTAATGTCTGAAGTGGAATAGTACCTTCGCTGTAGAACTCGGTACGTGCAATATCTGCGCCGCCCAGACGACCGCTTAAGCTTGTCTTAATACCTTTAACGCCAGCCTTCATGGTTCTGTCCCATGGTAGACTTCATAGCACGACGGAAGGAAATACGGTTTTCCAGCTGCTGAGCGATGTTTTCTGCAACGAGCTGAGCGTCACATTCCGGTCTTTAACTTCTTTGATGTCAACAAAAACTTTCTTAGTCAGTTAATTTCTGAACCTGAGCTTTTTGTCTTCTCGATCTCTGCTCCGCCGCCCTTACCGATAACTACGCCCGGTTTTGCTGTGTAAAGAATAATTTTTACTTTATCAGAAGCTCGCTTTCGATCTCGATTTTGGAAACACCTGCGCTGTATAATTTCTTCTTCAGGAACTGTTCTGATTTTGTGATCCTCTACCAGATTAATCGGAAAACTCTGCATCAGCGTACCACTTGGAATCCCAGTCTTTAATAACACCGACTCTCAGGCCGTGTGGATTAACTTTCTGTCCCATAATTGCTCCTCCCTATTCTCTCATTCAAGCACGATGGTGATGTGGCTCATTCTCTTTTCGATTCTATAAGCTCTACCCTGTGCTCTCGGTTGTACTCTCTTCATAGTCGGGCCATTGCTTGCGTAGCACTCTGCGATGTAAAGAGTTTGCTCTGGATCCATACCATTGTTGTTCTCTGCGTTTGCAATTGCTGATTTTAATAATTTTTTTAACTGTTGAAGCATATCTAGGATTATAAGATAAAATACCAATTGCTGTCTCAACATCTTTTTGCCTCTGATGGCATCTAAACGTAACAAGCCTTCTGTACGGATACTCTTGCGTAAAGACAATTTTGCGCTTGGTCTTGTATCCTTTCTATTTCTTTTCTTTCTCTTTAATCTTTTTGGGATTCTATGTCCTTTTTCCATTTGATGAAAAATATCCTCCTTTCAAACTATAATCTTAACGTCTTGATTTCTTTTCGTCTTTTATCTAACCGTGGCCTCTGTAGGTTCTGGTAGCAACAAACTCACCAAGCTTGTGTCCTACCATATCCTCAGTAATATATACGGGCACATGTTTTCTACCGTCATGAACAGCAATCGTGTGTCCTACGAAGGAAGGGAAAATTGTGGAACGGCGTGACCAAGTTTTAATGACGGTTTTATCATTCTGAAGCGTTTAATGCATCTACTTTTTTTAAGCTCTGCATCTGCAAAAGGTCCTTTTTTAAATGATCTGGCCATAAGTCTTAACCTCCTTATTTAATCAATGCTCTTCCGTCACGTCTTCTTACGATTAACTTGTTCGACTGTTTTTTTTCTTTCTGGTCTTGTAACCAAGAGCAGGTTTGCCCCAAGGTGTGCATGGACCTGGACGACCGATTCCGGTCTTTCCTTCACCACCACCGTGCGGATGGTCATTAGGGTTCATTACAGAACCGCGTACGGTAGGACGGATGCCCATGTGACGTTTTCTACCAGCTTTACCAAGGTTGATCAGGTTGTGATCAATGTTGCCAACCTGTCCAACAACACCGATGGTTGCCGGCATATCGAACCATTCTCATTTCACCGGAGGGAAGTCTCAGGGTTGCATATTTGCCTTCTTTAGCCATAAGCTGAGCACCATTACCAGCGGAACGAACCATGCTGTCCGCCCTTTCCTGGGATGAAGCTCAATATTATGAACCATAGTACCTACAGGAATCTGACCAGTGGTAAGCAGTTACCAACTTGATTTCTGCTTCAGGTCCGTTCATAACCTTCATTCCATCTTTAAGTCCTTCAGGAGCGATGATATATGCTTTCTCTGACCATCTGCGTAGCAGATCAGCGCGATGTTTGCTGTTCTGTTCGGGTCGTACTCGATCGACTTAACAATTGCCGGAATACCATCTCTATTTCTCTTAAAATCGATGATTCTGTATTTTCTCTTAGCACCGCCGCCGCGATGTCTTACTGTAATTTTACCCTGAGTGTTACGACCAGCTTTTGCTGTTCTTGGATACTGTAAGAGACTTCTCTGGTGTTGACTTTGTGATCTCAGAGAAATCAGAACCGGTCATATGTCTTCTGGAAGGTGTATATGGGTTATATGTTTTACCCATTTTTTCTCCTTTTCACGGTCTGATTTATTTGTCATGCTTATTTGCATATATTCGTTGTGCCTCAGCCTGATCTTAAAGTCCTTCGAAGATTTCGATGTCAAGCACTTTCAGCTGTCAGTTTAACGATAATTGCTTTCTTTGTCTTTGCTGTCTTACCAAATGTCATACCACGTCTCTTTTGTCTTGCCATCGCAGTTCATGGTGTTAACACTTGCTTACCTTTGTTCCAGCGAACATTTTTTCAACAGCTTTTTAACCTGAGACTTTGTTTGCATCGGGATGAACCAGGAATGTATACTTTTATCGCCATTGCATTCATACTCTTTTCAGTGATGACTGGTTTTTGAGGATGACATCATAATATTTTAAATCTGCCATTATGCATAAACCTCCTGAATTTTGCAACTGCATCCTTGTCAGTACAAGTGTATCGTACTTCAGAATGTCATATACGTTAATAGTATTTGTAAGAGCAGTCTTTACTGTAGGGAACGTTGTTATGGATTTGATAACGTTGTCGTTCTTTTTCATTTAAAACAACCAGAGCCTTTCTAGCCTTCAAGTTATTCATAACTGCTACGAATTTCTTTGTTTTGATTTCGTCAAGTTCGAAAGAATCAAGAACGATGAAGGCTTTGTTCTTCTGAACCTTTTGTTGTCAGAGCGACTTAATAGCTGCAGTCTTCTTTCTTCTTGTTTAATTTGATTGTAGCGTCTCTAAAGTTGGAGCGAATACTACGCCACCGCCTGTCCACTGTGGAGATCTTGTTGAACCCTGTCTTGCATGACCTGTTCCTTTTCTGTCTCCATGGCTTTCTGCCGCCGCCGCTACTTTAGAACGTGTCCTTGCGCTCTGTGTTCCCTGACGGGATGCTTTGCAAGCTGAGCAACTACTGCCTTGTGCATGAGATTAACTTCTACACCAAATACGGCATCAAGTCTGAAGTTTGATTTCTCCAACCTTAATTACCTTCAATATTAGAAACAGATAACTTTTATCTGTGTGTCCTCCTTTCTTAAACCAATTTACCCCCAACCTTACTGTCTCTTTCAGATTACTAAAGATTTTTTGGTCCAGGTACAGTGCCTTTAACCAGACAGTGGTTCTGTTCTTCACAACGCTTTTACAACCTCAAGGTTCTGAACTGTAACTCTTACTTTTACACCCATCTGTCCCGGGCATTCCCTTTCCCTTTTTGAATACCTTTACCGGAGTTGTTGCTGATCCGTTAGAACCCTGCATGTCTGTGATATTTAGAACCGTGAGCCATAGGTCCTCTGGACTGGCCATGTCTCTTGATTGCGCCCTGGAAGCCTTTACCTTTGGAAACTTAGCTGTTGCATCGATGTGATCTCCAGCGAAAGATATCTGCTTTTGATTTCCTGACCTAAACTCATATTTCAGCATCTCCAGTCTGAATTCTTTAAGAAATCTCTTAGTTGTTACGCCTGCTTTTGCAAAGTGGCCTGTTTCCGGTTTGTTCACCAGTTTCTCTCTGATCTCGCCGAAGCCAACCTGAACTGCTGTGTATCCGTCGTTCTCGTCTGTTTTTACCTGAGTTACGACACAAGGGGGCCAGCCTGAAGAACTGTTACCGGTGTTAAAATTCCGTCTTCATTGAAGATCTGAGTCATTCCAACTTTTGTTGTCAAAATTGCTTTCTTCATTAAGAATTTCCTCCTGTTTAAACAGCGGAACGCTTTGCCCTTCATCCTAGACGCATTGAGTACATCTTCGACTTTCGTCTGAATCTATATCAACCCAATACCTATTTGTTTTTAATGTTATTATTTTGCCTTCATCTTGATGTCGATATGAACACCAGCAGGCATTTCCAGTCTGGACAGTGCATCAACTGTCTTCTGGGTCGGAGCAATGATATCAATCAGTCTCTTATGTGTTTCTCTGCTCAAACTGTTCTCTGGAATCTTTATATTTGTGAACAGCTCTTAAGATTGTAACAACTTCCTTCTTATGTCGGAAGCGGAACCGGTCCGCTAACTGTTGCTCCGTTCTTTTTAACAGTCTCGATGATCTTTTGCTGCGGATGCATCTACTAACTGATGATCGTAAGCTTTAATGTGATTCTCATTACCTGATTTGCCATAAAAAGTCTCCTCCTATTCGCACTATCCATCAAGTACGACAAGCGGTGACTGTACACATCTCCCGTGTGTTGTCCTGATGTCAAACATCTTCCTGCTCTTATATTCTTTCCATCCACAGACCTGGCTATTGAACTTACAGTGACTTGTCGCCAGTTTTCAAACTTGACATTCGCTCCACGGAACACCTGCGCAACCCTCGCAAAGAACCTCTCGCTTCATAGCTATCAATGTCACAAAGCTTTTAGTATATACCATAAAATATAGGAATGCAAGTGTTTTTTGAAAAAAATCAAACTTTTTATGTATTTGTTCAAATACACGTAACTGTTCAGAACTAACCTCCAAATGCATTCCGAATCATACGCTTTTTCTGTTTCTTCTATATAATACTATCTATCCGCATCCAACTGCCTCCTGAAAGCACCTACCGTCCGCATCCTTGCACCCCTATCAAAAACTTCATCTAATTGATATTCAATTCAATTGTATTTATATATTGTAAAAATACGTCGCATTATTTATACTATAATAAGCAGGATTGCGCATACACACGTATAGCACCCTGCTTTTATTGGATATAGCGTCTGTAACCACGGACCTATTGATTTTATATATTATGGAGGATATTATGTGGACTGCTGATAATTGAAAGATTATGAAGTCATCGATACCTGCGGCGGTGAAAAACTTGAACGGTGGGGACAGTACATTCTTGTACGCCCGGACCCGCAGGTCATCTGGGGAATACACCAAAAACGGATAAACACTGGAAGAAGATGAACGGTCATTTACCACCGCAGTAATAAAGGTGGCGGCGAATGGGAGTTTTTTGACCTGCCGGAGCAATGGACGATCAATACCACCATCTCGGCCTTTCTTTTAATTTAAAGCCATTCAGCTTCAAACACACCGGTCTGTTCCCGGAACAGGCCCAACTGGGACTGGTTCTCTTCTATCATTAAGAAAGGCCAACCGCCCTGTGAAGATTCTGAACCTTTTGCCTACACAGGCGGTGCTACATGTGCGGCGCCAAAGCCGGCGCCCATGTAACCCATGTAGACGCTTCCAAAGGCATGGTGGGCTGGGCCAAGGAAAATGCCAAACTCCGGACTGCCTGAGACAAGTGTCCGCTGGATTGTTGATGACTGCCAGAAGTTTGTAGAACGCGAGATCCGACGCGGCAATCACTATGATGCCATCATCATGGACCCACCATCCAGTACGGCCGCTAAGGGCGAAAATCTGAAGATTGAGACATCCATTTTTTACCCATTCATCCAGTTATGCGAGAAACTGCTCAGCGACAATCCGCTGTTCTTCCTTGTGAACTCCTACACAACCGGACTTCAGCCGGCCGTTCTGACTTCTTACATGCTCTCAACCGCTGTCAAGGCCAATCACGGCGGCCATGTCATCGCCGATGAAGTTGGGCTTCCGGTATCCGGCAATGGACTGGTACTGCCATGCGGTGCTTCAGGACGCTGGGAACACTAAAAAACCGCATAACAGGTCTTTTATGAATTGAGATTTGTTATTCTTATGAAAAAAATTTGTAAAATGTAAAATGTAATTTCCCGATTATAGGACTTAATTCCTGGCAACTGACGTTAGTAGTATTACACTCATAAAAACAAGAAAAACGCTGCATATATGAAACAGACTCGACCGATGTTTCATATATGCAGCGTTTTTTTACAGATTACAGCCGTAATCGACTACCAGGGCCTGACCTGTCACAGCTTTTGACAGATCACTTGCAAAATAAAGGATCGCATTGGCCTGGTCCACTGCCTCTGCCTTTGGTACACTTCTACAGATATGCTCATTGCATGTCTTCATGAATTCCCTGATCAAATGTTGCAATTTCATCTGATGAAAGCAGTGGTGATTGTAGGCCCGGACACACAACATTACATCTGATACCTTTGCCTGCAAACTGAATAGCCACGTTCTTTTTGTCATAGCCACAACGGCTGCTTTTGCTGCACTGTAAGCAATACCTGCGTTGGCAAATACACCGCCGATGGAAGAAATGTTAACGATAGAACCTTCTCCCTGTTTTTCCATGTAAACAAGGGCTGCTCTTGACATATAGAAAACAGAACTCCTGATTGACAGCAATAATCTGTCTCCACCATTCATCGCTGCATCGTGTGATCGCCATCTGTTTATCGCCGATACCTGCATTGTTGACAAGCACATCGATGCGACCGTATTTCTTTACTGTTTCCTCTGCAATTCTGTCGCAATCTTCTCTGACACTGACATCACCACTGACTGTATAAGCTTCTCACCGCCTGCTGCGATAATACGATTTGCCACATCTTCCAGCTTTTTTTTTTCTGCGGGCGGCAAGAACAACCTTCGCACCTTCTGCTGCTAATACTTCATGCTGTTTTCTCACCAATACCTGAGCTGGCACCTGTTACAATAATGACTTTTACCTTCTACTAAACCCATATTAAAAATCCTCCGTTTTCCATAAACTTGTTTTTCTAATAGAAGTTTACCATCCGGTCAGGCCACTGTAAAATACCCATTCATTCATGTCGTATATAACGAAAAATGCATGCTAAAATTTCCACATTAAATACGTATGCCAGATTTGCCTATAAATTCGAAACAGCATTCAAGTCTGCTTCGCAGGCCAAAAAAGTCCCTGCATTACTGCAGAGACTCCATGCTCTTTAAAACAAATTGGCAAACAATCGCATCTCATCAAAGGAATGATTCTCCGGCCATGCCACACAGATGGGCATTTTCTGATCCAATTTCAAACAGGACAGATTCCCTGTCAAATGCGCCCCTTGACCAGATATCTGAGATGGCAAAGCCTTTATCCAGACTCACATCCAACAGGATTGAATCAATATTGTGGTATTCTTTGTCTCAGGGATAATGCCTTTATCCTGCAGAAAGCCCAACTGATACGCCTTCGGAATAGAAGTATCCTCCTGCTCAAGAAGCGGCAGTTTCTCCCTTTCTGAAATCTTTCACCGTATATTCCTGTCCGTTTTCCGGCGGGCAATGCTTTCTGGAATACAGCAAAGACATTCTGAAGGGGCGGAGATCAAGAAAGGCCATATGTTCCAGCGGACAATCAGGCCCTTCGGGCAAATACATCCATCAATCTGATGATTGCGAAGCTGGGACAGCAAAGAAACGGTAACTATAAGCCGAAAAAATCATTTTCAATTCTTCACCGCGCGCTGACAACAACGCTTCCATTTCCTCGATCAATGGGAGAACATCCCACCCTTCCGGCACCCGATATGAACGCTCTTTTCAAGCCGCAGAGACTCTCTCTCGCCTCCCTCCATGGAAAGCTCCGCCAGACGTTTTTCCATCTCGACAAATAAATCGTAATATTTCTTCCCGATCGGTGATAAACAGCTCCTGTTCTTGACCGGCAAAAAAGTTCCGCCCCCAAACTCATCTTCCAGCCCGCGATCTGACGTTGCTTAAAGACGGCTGTGACGTATACAGCACCCAAGCGCCTTTGTAAAACTTCCCTGTCTGACAACCTCAAGAAAAATACGCTATCTGCTGTGAATTCATATGAGTTTGTCCAGTGTATCCGCCGTGCAGCTCGGTTCAAAATCGTCTGTATCGCGCAGATTCTTCCGCCGAGGGCGCCATAATGTTGTGAAGCACTTCCCGAACCGCCTCAATATCACCGGTGTCATAACTAATCTGGTACTTTTGTCTTAATACCTTGCTCCTCAAACCACTGCTGGTCTGCCGGATCTATAAAAACACTCTTTCTGCATTCTGGAAAATCAGAGAATCAAAATTCATCTCCACTTCCATCAGATTCAGTTCCGGCCAGATATCTGCCTTTTCAAACCATTTTTTCGCCTACCGCTGACTGCAGTTTTCTGTCCATCTCCTCATCAAAGAAATAATAGTACTCACAATTTTGCGCACCGGCTTCTTCGTCATCACAGCCGTAATATCCTTCAACGGCTTTTTTACCTGATGATTTCTTCACTGCCGCCGTTTTCTTAAAACCGGATTTCTTGCCATTCTTACCAGTTGATTTCTTCTTGATCGGATTGCCGTTATTGTCAACATCCGTCACTTTTTCCTGTAAAGTTTTTCATATCATGCCTCTTTTCATCATATGTTTAAATAAAACCGAGAGTCTACTTACACTGTAAACTCTCGATTATTTTTTATTGTTCAAAACTAATCATTTAATCTACTAAGTAGTATGTGATAATGCTTAAGCCGCCTAATATGTCTCCCTGCTCTCTTTAAATCATCAATACATTCTTTTGACTTCATTGGATGTTAATTCATGTTCTTTCGTAAGCCGCCATAAGAATACCTATCGTTCCCATGATTTGTAATCCCATTTGAGATGATACATTTCTTCCTTTTGCTTCATCCATCAACAACAACTCTGCATTTAATTCATCTGTCAGAACAATTGCTTCACTTTCTCCCTGGTCAAGGCCCGTTGCTCTTTTTAATATACTGACAGACTCCAGATTATTGACTTCTTTTTACTACAATAAACTTTTTCTTGTCTGATTTGATTAGCCTCCAATTGAAATCGTTCATCTGTCGTCAATTCATTAAATACAGCCGATGGAATTAAAACCTCCCAAACAATTTCTCAAGTAAATCTAACCGACTGATTTTCAAAAGTGATATCAATGGTGTTGTATCCGATACAACAATCATACCACAGTCTCCTTCTTTTTAAGCATTCTGAAAGTATTCAGTTCTTCATCCAAATCATCCAATGTCATATCAAAGTAAGAATAACCCAACTTATCATATAAATCAATTAATTCGGATTTCCTGATTCCAAGAATTTTCTTTTTCCACGCCCATGAGATATGGTCTGATTTAATATATATGGGTCAACAATAAAAGCATTTCTTGTCAGCTCAGTTTCCGGATTCACTGTTACCAGATATTTCGACATTCCTACCGGAACTTTGATAGTTACAGATTCTTAAAGTTGCTACCATAATATCACATCCTTTCTCTTTTCATTATACCTGTTATTCCATTCCTATACAACCAGATTCATCACAATCAGGCGCCGGAAGTTCTGTTTTCAATGTTCGAACAACGCCTCGCAGACATAAGCCGTCAGCCCCCAGATAATCCAGTCTTTATAATAATAAAAATAGACTTTCTTATGTCCATCCCGCCAATGGTAGTTCCGTCCCTCCCGGAACCCTGATCAAAGGGAAAATCTTCCGGCGGCATCGGCGCACTGTATTCTCGTATAAGCCTCCGGTTCCGTTTCCATGAAGAATTTCAGCGGCACGATAAAAATTTCTTGCCACCTCGTCTTTATTATAAAGTCATCTCATAATCTGTCAATTCGCACAGATAGACAAAACCTTATTGTCATAGGCTGTATACAGCACGTATCCATCTACGCAATCGCCATGAATCTGCTGACGGGATACCTTCAATTCTTCCATCGTCTCACGGATGGCATTCGTCTCCGATGATTCATTGCCATCTCTTTGCAGCCGCCCGGCAGACAAATCTCTCCCGGCTGCCTTCAATCCGCCTGCACGTTTTCGAAGACAACTTATGCAGTCCGTCTTCCCTGTTTTTAGCAGAGCCACCATCACTGCAAACTTACGATATTCATCTTCATCAATGGACTTCCGGTATTCTGCCCTTTAATGTCTCAAACATCTCTACCATCCTTCTACTCAAGCCGAATGCCTCTGCTATTAATATTCAATACCTTTGCGCGCTTTGACTCTGATCAAAGCTTGATTTTCTTCATTTCAGTCAGACATACTCCCACTTC
>VOFK01003091.1_pt1 | contig 20703 bp, 31 predicted proteins | sample 5384121 | NCBI WGS metagenome assembly VOFK01 (sample SAMN12384730, study PRJNA508395) | human gut metagenome | isolation source: healthy gut J | host: Homo sapiens | reverse complement strand
ACATGTATTGCTAAAGTTGTACCAATTCCATAGTCATCTCTTCCCACCGGTTCTCGCCCATATTTTGCAAACACTTTATAAAAAAAAGAACAAACATACATGCAAAAGCAAAATCCCATCAGAAAGAAACATTATCCAAAATGATACCGGTATATGCCAGGCCGCCAGTACTATCACACTTACAAACAGCGTATATGGGGATGGGCAACCGCCATGACGGCTGCATTTTTATCTGCACGCAAAAGGATCAGTTTTTGCAATCACCGGAAACAGCCATAAGAACACAATAAAACCAAATAGCTTTCACGCATACACTCACCACTGTTGGCATAAATACGGACAGAAAGCAGGTCCCACATTGCGCCAGAAAAACAAATCAATAACAAGCTTGAGCACACAAAAGTAAGCCTATCATTCCACCACAAAGACTGTTTAAAATTCTGCTTAAACGACCGGAGAAAAAGTCTGTATAACATACCATCTCCATAGCGTGTACCGATCGCAATGAAACTGCATACAATGCTGTAATTGCCGGTCCGATCGTCTGGCAACCGAATACAGCACAGCAGAAAAATCAGATTCAGTAAAATCAAATCTGCCATCTTATTTAAAAAAGCAATCACCGGATTTTCTTTTTGGCATACGCCGCCTCCTTTACCATGTATAAATGTTGTTCGTTATAATACTACAAAAGCAGTCCGCATCGCGCAAGCGCGATTTTTTTATACGAACTGCTTTCTTATATTTTGTTGAGGGATTGAAAAAGATGAATTTTATAATTTGTTACTTATTTGATACCGCTGATTGCAATGGACTCAATGATCATTCTCTGGAAAATAAAGAACAATGCCATGGTCGGAATCATTGCAATTACGGATGCTTTGCCATGATCAAAAAGCATAATCACTCTGAATTGCATAATAGGAATTGAAGGAACGGATAACCACCTGCAATGTCCAGTTCTTTTTCGCTTCTCAAGAAAATAGTAGGTGCAAGATAATCATTCCAGATTCCCATAAACCACAACATCAGCTGCGTTGCCAGAGCCCCCTTCATCAATGGCATAAAAATCTGAAGAAACGTACGGAAATATCCACATCCATCCAATTTTGCTGCTTCCATCAGATCATCCGGAATTCCGATCAGGTTCTGTCGAAGGAAAAGATAATACTGACATTTCCAAAGCATCCCGGAATAATAAGTGGAAGCAGAGTATTGGTTAGCCCAGTTTGGTAAACATGACATACTGTGGAATCCCATGACAACCGCAAACGGAATCATAATGGTTGCCAGCAATGCCAGAAACAATGCATTTTTTGCCACGAAATCTCATTTTTGCAAATCCGAATGCGGCGAGGGAGGAGGTAAATCCGCCAATAATCAATACCGGAATTGCAACCTTCAGAGAATTAAATATACCGTTTATGAACTGTCCCTTTTTAATACTTCAGAATATTTTCCTATCAGAATCGGATCCGGAAGAATTGTTAATGTACCGGACAAAATCTGATTTTTTGTCATGAATGATGTCGCAATCATGTAAATTAACGGGAAAACCATTACAACTGCACCAAGAAGAAGTAATACAAAAGATAATCCAGTTAAAAATTTTCTCTTTTTTTTTGATACAAGCCGGGAGCTTGCCAAATCTTTTTTGAACTCATATGACTCCCTCCTAGTCCATGGTCTTCACCCATCTATCTGACCCGCGAAATTAAGAGCCGTGATAATGAAGATGATGATTGCAAGAATAACTGCCAGTGCACATCCGTAGCCTAACTGTCCGTTTGAAAATGCTTTATCATACAAATAATAAACAACGGTTGCTGCACTATAGTTTGTTCCACCTTTATTCGTCATAACCTGTACTTCCACGAACACCTGGAAACCGCCAATCAGGCTGGTAATTAAAATATAGAACGTAACCGGCGAGACCAGTGGAACGGTAATATGACGAAATTTCTGCCATCCATTTGCTCCATCAATGGAAGCAGCTTCATAGTAGTTACGCGGAATGTTTTGCAATCCGGCAAGATAAAGAATAATAGAAGTTCCCAATCCTTTCCATACCATGAAGATGATTAAAGCTACTTTTACCCAGAACTCATCTCCCAGCCAGTTTGACCATGATGTCCGGTCAAAAGTTTGATGATTGAATTAAATAATCCATAATCGTAATTATAAACCCATGCCCACAAAAATAGACACGGCAACCAGTGAAGATACTACTGGTACATAATACATTGTCCGAAGCAGCCGGATTCCCGGAATCTTACGGTTCATTCCCATTGCCAGAAGCAGTCCAAGGATCATTCCGATTGGAATACCGATCAAATAAATAATGGTTGTAAGCAGAGATTTCCAGAATTTTTCATCATGAAAAATATTGATGTAATTCTGCAATCCACAGAAATTATCCACCAGAGAATTCATTCCCGTCCACTTGCTCATACTTGCAAACACTGCAAAGCAGATCGGATAAGCCATAAAAAGTAAAAATCCAAGGAAAGGCAGGGCGATGAACAGCCACGCAGTTCTTTCTTCTTTCTTCGCCATTGCCGACATCTTATGTTTCGGTTGTTTTGTTTTTCCGCTCATATGCCCACTCTTTTCCTACGGACTGCCCCATGACAGGGGCAATCCGTTTTAATCTTAATTATTAGTTGCTGCGTTCTGTAATTCGATCGCGTTGTCCAGTGCTTCCTGCATCTTTGGCGCTACCTGTTTACAATAATCATCTACGGAAACTTCTCCGGTCAGAACATTCGGCATTCCTTCCAGGAAAGTATCCCACCATTCACTGTTGTAAGTGTAGGTTGTTTCCGTAAAGATTCCTTTATATTTGTCACTTCCCTCAATATATCCGAAAATAACATCTACATTGCTTGCATATGGAATTGTTCCATCATTTACTTTGTCTTTAAATGTTGTCTGTGCATAATCCATAATGTTTGGAATCTGTAAAGACTTACCGGATGTCTCGCCGCAAAGTTCTTTCTGTCCGTCCAGATCTGTTGATAAGGACTGTATTAACTCTGCACATAAATCCGGGTTCTTTGCCTGTGAAGAAACTGCGAAACCAACGGTTCCGAGCCATGCTGTGGACTTTCCGTCTCCGTTTGGTCTCTACCGGCCATCCACATAAATCCCAGTTGTATGGGAATGTTGCATCATCCATAAATGCTGCGACATCCCATGTACCACATGCATAAAAGCAACCTGTCCGTCCAGCCATCTCTGGTATCCGCCAAGCGCAGTATCCTGTTCTACCGTTGGCGTTACTTTATACTTTAATGTCAGATCCGTATAATACTGGAAAGCATCCTTAAAATTCTGATTTTCATCAATGACTACCTTTGTCTGATCATCATTTAAGAACTGACCGCCATTGCCGTATACATAAGGAGTAAAACCAAATGCATTTGCATTTGCAACACCCCACTGATCAATTTCGCCATCACCGTCTTTATCCTTTGTCAGTTTCTGGCACACATCTGCAAATTCTTCCCATGTGTATGGATTTTCCGGATCCGGATACTCCAGTCCTGCTTCATCAAAAGATCTTTGTTGTAGGCAAATGCAAAGCAGGATAAATCTTTTGGCAGGCAGTATAACGATCCTGAACCAATATTAGATCCATCATACATATATGCGCTCTTGATCGCCGGCCACAGATTGTCAACCGCAGTAGCATCTACGAGATCATCCAACGGCTGTACATATCCGTTATCTACATAACTTCTGACTGCTTCCGGTCCCCACATAGAAAATGTCCGGAAGTTCCCCGCTGTCATGGCAGCTGTCATCTTCGTTGCGTATTCATCCTGTGTTGTTACCTCAAAGTTTACTGTAGAAATCTCATCTGCATGCTCTTTTTTGTAAATTTATCAATTAGTTCCTGATAAACAGCTTTTTTCGTGATCCTGTGCATAAATAAGAATATTGATCTCATTATCACCGGTTCCTTTCATCTCTGCAACAGAGCTTGCCGAGCTTTCTGTGTCTGATCCCCCATCACTCTTTTTTCAACTCCGCATCCTGCCACCATCGTTGCGAGCATTGCTGTACAAAGCAATGTTGATATGATTTTTTCTTCATAGTTTCCTCTCCTTTTTACCACTTTGATCATAATGAAATAAAATATAAGCTCCCCTGTTCATTATTCTGACCATCTGATTCCGACGCGCCTTTGAAAATCATTCGGCAGATTAACTAATATTTTGAAATTTATCAGGTCTTATTGGTTACATTATATAATTGTCCAATAGGTATGTCAACATGTTTTTTTTTTAGATTTTTCTAAAATATTTTATTTAATTGTTGTTATTTTTAGCGTTTTTTTTTAAATTATTTTCGTTTTTTTCCTTTTCTTTCACTCATGCGTTGACGCATTCCGGAAATGATACTATAATTTATAAAACAGAAATGAAACAAATCAAAAGGGGGTAATTTATGCTTCACATCACTTCACTGGATGATGGACTGGACATTTTTAAAGCACTTGGCTCCGATGTTCGGATTGAAATTATAAAACTGTTGATTGAAAACAAAGAAATGAACATGAACGAACTGGCAGCAAAACTGAACATTACGAACGGTGCTCTGACGGGACATATAAAAAACTGGAGGCATGCGGAATTGTCAATACCTCCAATGATTCCAGCGGGCACGGAAACCAGAAAATCTGTACTCTGCATCTGGATAAAATTCTCATTGATCTGGACGCACCGGAAGAAGCGCAGAATGTTTACAATGCAGCAACTTCAGGTCGGACATTACTGCAATTATGAAGTCTATCCGACCTGTGGGCTGGCTACCGCTTCCCATCTGATCGGTGAAGTGGATGATACGCGCTACTTTGCACATCCTGATCGCTACAATGCAGATATTCTCTGGTTTTCCAAAGGATTTGTGGAATATGAAATTCCAAACTTTATTCCAGGTTCCCAGAAAATCACGCAGATTTTAATCTCTGCCGAGCTCAGTTCCGAAGCCCCGGGAATCAATAACGTCTGGCCATCCGATATCAGTTTTTATTTAAATGATGTTCTGCATCGGCACCTGACATCCCCGGGAGATTTCGGAGATGTCCGCGGTATTTTCACTCCGGACTGGTGGTTTCCGAACTGGAACCAGTATGGATTGTTAAAAATGCTTGTGATCAATAAAAGGGAACTTTCATTGACGGATTGCAGATTTCAGATGTCACCATCCGGGACTTTAATCTGGACTATCGCAGCAGCATGAAGCTGCGCATGGGAAGTCAATGACAATGCAGAGCACGTTGGAGGACTCACGATTTTCGGTAAATCTTTCGGTAATTATGGACAGGATATTAAAGTCAGCATTAATTACGCACCAATTGAAGAATAATTTTATTAAAAAGGCCTTTGCATGTTATTTCTCCATGCAAAAAGCCTTTTTAACCAGCATCCATTATACCAGATTTCCGATTCTTTTTTCGCCCAGAATGCAACACCATCACTGCGCAGTCCGCACAACAGAATTGTTTCACACTTCCGCTGTGCATCCCAGCCACAATAAACCCGCACCTCCTCCGTATAAGGTCCCATATGCAATCATGCCCCTGTGGTCTGCAGTATACTCCCATTTTCCCTGAACAGAACAGTTCTCATAATATCCATCCGGTGCAAGTTTCATTGGCACAGAACAGGTAATTCCCTGCGGCAGTGCCGGCGCAAGCGTGATCCGCTCATAAAAACCGCATATCTGTTCTTTTTCGTTACCGGCGTTATCCGTCTCCTGTATCTGTCTTCGCAAGGGGCTGTGCTGCCAAAACGGCCACCCATCCTCACTCCAGAAAATTTCACGTATCTGCATCTCAGACGGTTCTTCCTGTTGTGTAAAGTTTTTCCTGCGGATATGACATACAAGATACCACCGTCCGTTTACATCATGTAACACTGAATTATGTCCGGGGCCATATATGCCTGCCCTTCATTCCATTGATATCCACACATGGCGAGTAATCCTGTGCTGTTATCCTCATCCTCATCTGCAATCAGATCCTTTCCGTGGAAATCAATAAATGGTCCGCAGATACTCCGGCTTCTTCCCACCCGGATATTATAATCGGATTTTAAAGATCCGTAGGACACAAACAGATAATAATAATTATTCTGCGCATTGTATACCATATACGGGCCTTCCATACTGCCGCTCTGCCACTTCGGGCGTCGTGCAATGCATACCCCGATTCCTTCTTCTTCGGCAAAACCTGTAGTCTTGTTCAGTTTTTTAATACATGGCAGCCACCCCAGAAAGAGCCATAAAGCATATACTGCTCCCCTGTTTTTGCATCCTCGATAATATTTGCATCAATTGCATTGGTAACACTCTGCGGAAATTTTTCTGTAGTTTTAAGCACACACCCTTTGGGTTCGAACGGACCTTCCGGGCAGTCTGCCACTGCCAGAAAGATACAGGACTGGCGCACACCCCAGCTGGAATTGGAGCAGTACAGACGATATTCTTTTTTCCCACCTTTACGATATCCGGTGCCCAGATATCTTCACTGCCGGTCCATTCCACCGACTCCTGCGGCGGACGTTCCACAACTTTTCCGATTTCCTGCCAGTGCACCAGATCTTTTGATTTCTGGCATATAGCACCTGTACTGTATGTATAATAATTTCCACTAACCTCATCATAAAAATACTGCCGGATCGTGTATCATGCGTCTCTCCTTCTTGTTCCCATTTTTCATAGGGACAGTTCTGTCCTTTTTACCGCAGCACGAAGCTGCACATAGCATCCGCAGGCACGGCACATATGCTCCCCATACCATGTGCATTTCCCACAACATGCCAGACGCCTTGCATACGTCACATCTTCGGCCTGTTCTTCCGGCGTAAGCTGTGCAAGGTACCGCAAAAGATATTCCTCCAGACCGCCCCCGTATTGTTTTTTGCCAGTTCGCATTTTCTGCAATACCGTTCTGATTCTTCCATATGATCCTGTCCATTTTGCATTATTGCAGGCGCAGTTCCACCACACTGCATGGCGGAAGCATGATTTTTATCCCATCTGCACACTTTTTTATATGCGGTAAACACTTCTTCTTTTACAAGTTCCGGCGCATCAAACGTATTATGTGCGTGCATCTCTGCCGAAACAACCTTTGCTTCCTTCACAGAATATACGTGTTCATCTCCGGCGATCACAATCTCTATTTTTTTTCCTCATCCGCAGAAAAGATTGTTTAATGTAACCGTAATGATATGCTACGCATCCTCCAGATACAGATTCCGTCACCTCCGGAACTTTCCATTCTCCTATACCGGTTTCGCCCACTCCTGTCAGTGTACTGTTCAAAAGCGTTGCACCCTGATGATGCCGGTACATATGGAATACATGATACGTCGGCGTCTTAATCATCTTTGGTCCTTCTGTGAGAATGACAGACTGCAATACATTTACCATCTGTGCAAGATTTGCCATCTTCACGCGATCGCAGTGCTTATTAAAGATATTCAGGGTGATCCCTGCAACCAGCGCATCCCTTACCGTGTTCTGCTGATATAAAAAGCCCGGATTGGTTCCCGGTTCCGCTGTAAACCAACAGCCCCACTCATCCACGATCATTCCGATCTTTTTATCCGGGTCGTACTGATCCATAATCTTTCCGTGGCGTTCCACAAGAGTTTCCATATAAAGTGCTTTTTTTTAATGTCTTATACCACACTTCTTCATCAAAATCCGTTGCACTTCCCTTGATTTCCCAGCCTTCCGGATGCACATAATAATGCAGGGAAAGCCCATCCATAAATCCATGAAATTCAGGAACGGTGTGATCATGGGTTGTCTCTAATACCTTCCTTGTCCAGTCATAATCATCCACATTTGCTCCGCCACAGATCTTTTGGATCGGTTTCTGCGGATTATAATTGCGCACATAGGTCTGGTATCTGCGGTACTCATTTGCATAATATTCCGGCGTCATATTTCCACCATCCCCAGTTTTCATTTCCAACACCAAAATAATCAATGGTCCACGGCTCCTCATGTCCATTTTTTTTTGCGCAGATCTGCCATCGGAGATACCCCGTCAAATGTCATATATTCAACCCACTCCGACATCTCCTGAACGGTACCGCTTCCAAGATTTCCGTTAATGTAAGTTTTACATCCAAGCTGACGGCAAAGTTCAAAAGAACTCATGCGTTCCGAAACTGTTGTCTTCTACCACACCACCCCAATGGGTATTAACCATTTTCTTCCGGTTCTCTCTTTCGGTCCGATTCCGTCTTTCCAGTGATATTCATCCGCAAAAACATCCACCCGGCCAGCGCAATACCGGAATCTTAATCTCTTTAAGTGCTTCCACCACATCTGTACGCATCCCATTGACATTTGGAATTTCAGAGTTCTCACCCATATAGAGTCCTTCATAGATGCATCTGCCCAGGTGTTCCGAAAAATGCCCGTAGATCTCCGGTGCAATGGTACCTTCTTTTTTTTTTTTTTGTTGATCATTAACTTTGCCATATCTCTTTACTCCTTTTAGATATATTTTACGCCCCAGAGAGTTTCCTCGTTGTCTCCTGCAGCCGAAAAAACAAAACACCGGATTTTCCGCTTCATCGGTCATTTCCATTAATACCCCTTTATAAACGACACCGTCCAGTGTAATGGTAATGTAATCTGTGCCTTCCTTTACCTCATATGTACCGCTTTTTTTCTCCACCGGTTACTTTTCCATCCGCAAACGTATATGCCTCCGCTTCGCCGAATCTTACTGCTGATATCTGTTCCATGGTTTACTACATAAAATGTACCGGATACATCCGATTTTTTGTACCCTTTTCCGAGAGAGTTTCTCCCATTGTGGCAAATGGTGCTGCAACAAACCACCCATCCTCATTTGTGTACATCTGATGTACACGCGGTTCATGATACTCTGTGCCATCGTCAAACCGCTGATGATATGTAATGTAATATTTCCCGTCATCATCCTGAAATGTGGACTGACCGCCCGGTGCCATATAGGTATAATTTAAACTCGGGAATGTATAATTCCCCATCATTTTTAAACCATAATTGAAATGATCGTCCTGATCTTCCAGTGTATTTCCTGCCACATCCACATATGGTCCCGTTGGCTTTTTCACTGCGAAACTGCCGAATCTGATACCCACCATCACTCTGCAGATCTCCATAAGAAACAAACAGATAATAATAGCCGTTTTCTGCGTCATACTGGATATATGGACCCTCAGCAGAGTGATGTCCACCACCAATCAGCCGATATCCATAATACGGATCGGCATCCTTGTCATCCACCGGATAAATCGGGTATCCAGTGGTGGGATCAATCTCCAGCAGAAAGATACCACCTGACCATGAGCCATAATTCATCCACATCCGCCCGTCTGCATCGGTAAAAATCGCCGGATCAATACAGTTTGGCCACTCCTTATTGTTATATCCACCATATTCCAGATATCTGGAAATATCTGCATTTTTCCCGAGTACATCGTACAAATTCGTTTCGCTGATATTGCTTTTTCCATATCCGGAATATAAAATCGTATCCACATAAGTATACGGTCCCTCTATATTGTCTGCAGTTGCAAAACAGAGAGTCGATTTCACATAAGAAGATGTCGTACAGAAATACATGACATATTTCTTCATTGTCTCATTGTAAATTACATTTGATGCCCAGACAGAATACCCATTATCTGTGTTCTTTCCGACAAAATCAAAGGCAGCATACGGCTCTGTCAAATAGCAAATTGTCAAACAGTGTATTTGCTGCATCAACACCATTTGCAAAATAATTCCATTTACGCAGGTCCTGACACTTTGCCCCTACCATATGACTGCCGAACATATAATATGTATCGCCTTCTCTGAGGATCTGCGGATCGTGACAGGATGCTGCAACCGTAAATCCGCCTTTTTTTATCTCATCTGCTACGGCCTCCTTCCCAACGGAAGAACCGCCGGAGGCGCAACCGGATGCAAGGCATGCCAGAAGCCCTGCAACGGTCAACACACGAACCATTTTTTTCTTAATCATACGCAAACACCGGCTTTCCGTTTTCATCCCATTGAACCTGCATCAGATGTGCATGACGGTTTGGATTATAGAGAGGATTTCCCTCTATCTCTGTTTCTGTGCGTGCATGGTATACCATGATATCATTTCCATCTTCATCTTTGGTAAAACAATTATGTCCCGGCCCGTAAATTCCTTTTTTCATAACTGCTTTGTAATACCGGACCATGACGCTCCTTTCTCCAATTTAACGGATCCAGCAGATCCGTTCCGCTGGTTGCAGTAAGCATACCGACACAATAGGCAACTCCTGTGTCACTCGCCGAATATGTCAGGTACAGTTTATCCCCGTGATGAATCACTGCCGGTCCCTCATTTACCCAGAATCCCACACGTTCCCAATCATAATCCGGTGTTGTAAGAAGCACCTGCACCGTTGCCAGCTTGCACGGAGACTCCATTTTTGCAATATAAAGATTGGAAATCTGCTTGCCTACTCCAACCTTTTCTGCCCACACGTAGTAATAATCTCCGGCATCCTCAAATACGGTTGCGTCCAGGGAGAATGCTTCAAACGAGAATTCATCCCCATCTGCACGCTGCATTTTGCCTTTTTTCCACCCATGCATCTGCCAATGGGCCTGCCCCTGACATTCCAGCACATATGGACGGATTTTCCAGATATCCTCTTCTTCACCACCGGCAAAATAGATGTACCATTTTCCTTTCCAGATAGTGCAGTTCCGGTGCCCAGATATGCTTGCTCATCGGACCACTCTCATGCTTTTTCCAAATGACCACTTCCTCTGCCTGTGGAAGATCTGCCAATTTTTTTTGCCCGGCGCAGTACAATGCTGTCATATGCCGGAACCGATGCCGTAAAATAATACCAGCCATCCTTTTTTCATACACATACGGATCTGCTCTCTCTGCAGAATCCAGGGTTCATTAAATTTCAGGCTCTTATCCATATGTTTTCTCCACTATATTTTTATAATTTTATAAATTATTTTATTTATATTTAAAATTATATAGAGGATGAACATAAAATGCAACTATTTTAGATTTCTTTAAACAATTTTAGTTATGTTGAACAATATTGTGCATTTGTTTTTGTGGAAAAACCTGTATTTGACATTTCTCACTTTATGTAATATTGTTTATTAGATTCTAATAATTGAAAGAATCACTTCATTATCTTCTGATGTCCGACCATTTCCTGTTTCAAGAAGAAAATGGGCGTGTGATATAAAAAACGGGGAGGCTTTTTGCCTCCCGTCATGTGTTTTTCTATAAAAACAGCCTGCAAAAATCAGTGACATAATCACAATGACCGCACATACCACACCGCTTATCCGCATCTTTCTGCTGACATCTTTTTTTCACTTATACGTTTGAGCCATCCGTTGTATACAGTATGTTTGCAATAAGCGTGCCAAGCGTCCACGCATACAGATCCCGCTTCACACTTTCCCAAAACGGAGACACTGCCATTCCACCTGCGTCCATGACCATTGCAATCAGTATTGTGATCACACCGGTAATTCCTATGATCCGTACCCGTTTTAAGAGCCTTGCGTTGTTTGTCTCTGTATAATCCGTTACTTTGATTACGGTTTCCTTTTAATTCCTCATTCATCTGCTCGCTTTTTCCTTTCTCCATCAATGATTTCCCGGATATCAACTTCATAAAAATCTGCAAGTTCCAACAGCATGCTGATATCGGGGCATATTGCTTCCTGCTCGTGTCAACCCCAGACCAAAAAAATTGATTTTTTTGTACCCTCAAATATCACTTCCCATTATACCTGCTATTGCAGTATATTGAAAAGCAATATTTATACTTGCAGAAGAAAGGAGTGCCACATTTTCTCGGCACTCCAAACTCTGTAACCATCCATCTTACTTGAAAAATGGATCATCTGTATTCCATACAATCTCTATATTGTCCTCTCCATTGATAATCACTTTTTTGATTACTTTCTGGATTTTCTCTCTGTCAAAAGATTCCATATTGATGATACTTTCTAACTGTGTCTCAAACTTACTAGAAGAATTATCTTCTGGCGGTATTTCTGTTTTAAGCTGTTCGATTTCCTGATGCAATTCATCAATCTGCTCCACCATCGCCTTTGAACGCTTGACATACTCTTCTCTTGTGAGCTTGTCATCCTTATAATCAGAATACAACATCATTTTTTACTGCTGAGGCTCTTCACCTTCTTTTCAAGTGTTGCAATCTTTTCTTCCGGAGATACTTCTTTCGATTTACCAGCTTTCTTTATTCCTTTCTCATCCAGATAAGCTGTTGCATACATATTTACAATTTTCATGATTGCATCTTCAACCTTGGCAATTTCCACCCTGTTGCTTTTGCATGGAGAATTTTTCTCAATTCGGGACGAGTAGCAAAGAAGAATGTCACCTTTTACCCTTTTGCTGGGTGCTAAAGCTCTGCCACATACCCCACAATAATAAAATGGATTATAGTTTCTCTTACCACGCTTTGAACGAACACATTTTTTTGAATTAGCGTGTGCCATATCAAATAATTCCTGAGTAATAATGGGTTCATGGCAATTTTCTATCACAATCCATTCGTCTTTAGGCACATAGGTTGAAGTGTTATTGCTGCCTACCCTCTTCTTTGTTTTATTCCATATCAGTTTTCCAAGATAAACTTCATCGTTTAATATATCGTGGATAGAAGAAGTACTCCACAAGCTTTTCACTTCAACTGCATGGAAAAAGTTTTTGCTTCCTTTTCTCTTTTTGTATGCGGATGGTGTATCAATACCCTGAGCATTCAGATAATTTGCCACTTCCGTTTTACTTTTGCCCTGTGCGGTCAGTTCAAATATCAGCTTAACCACTTCTGCTGCTTCCGGATCTACAATAATCTTATGCTTATCATTTGGATCTTTGACATATCCATACCTTAACTGACCACTAATGTTCTCCCCATTCAGTATCCTTGTGTGCTTTGCAGAACATATTTTATTGGACAAGTCCCTGCTATAAAGCATATAAATTAAATTCTTAAACGCAACATTCATACCGCCCGTCGAACCATCAGAGTTATCGCTGTCATAATTGTCATTAACTGCAATAACTCGTACCTGATAAAGTGGAAGTATCTGCTCCAGAAGACTTCCAACTTCAATATAATCCCTTCCGAGTCTGGATAAATCCTTTACAACAATGCATGATATTTTTTCAGCCCGGATATCCTCCATAAGCTTCATATAGCCTGGTCTTTCAAATTTTGTTCCGGTAAATCCATCATCACAGTATTCCTGTACCTTCGTATCCTTAAGCTCCGAATGATTTTCAATATATGCTTTTAACAATTCCCGCTGGCTGGATATACTGTTACTCTCCTCTTTCCGATTTAATGATACATCTTCATCTTCCATAGAAAGGCGAATATACATAGCAGTTATCTTACTCATTCAAATCACCTTCTCTCTTATTTTTTACCTGTAACAGTTCTTCCAGACAATCATCATAAACCAGATTTACGGAAATTCTGCCACCTTCAAACACCTGTACCTTATCAACAAATGCATCTGCCAGCTCTTTGTTGAGTTTTCTGCATTTCAGATATTTATTGATAAGATTTTCCCAGTCCGCATCAATCTTATAATTCTTTGAATACAAGTTCTGAGATACTAAAAGATTATCAATCTCCTTCTTCAAAGCTTCGCTTTTTAAAAGATACTGCTGTTTTAATGTCAAATATTCACTCTCATTAATCAAATGTTCTGAATAATCTCCATATAACTCAGAGAACTTGCGGTTTACCTTCTCCAGTTCCCTGCGCTGTCTGGTAATGGCTTTTTCATACACATCGTATTTTTTCAGTCCACTACTTCTTGAGTTTAATTCCCTTATTACTCTTAATGCGTCAATACAGCAACGCATATGATTTGAAATCTGAGCAAAGACAGCTTTGTTGACATCCTCCTGATCAATTTTGTGTCTTGAACATGCCGGATTAATACCATCTGAAAAAGTTCCACAAAAATATACATACGATTTTGTTGTTCTTGGAGAAAGTCTCATTCCCTTGCCACAGTCTCCGCATACAATTTTTCCCTTTAGTAAATTCTTTTCATTAGGTGGGTGTTTTGTAAACTCTTTTGCAAAATAAGCATCCGAGATTTCCTTTACTCTTTCCTGTGCCTTTTCAAATGTCTCTTTGTCAACAAGTGGCTCATGCGTATTTTCAACAATGACCCATTCACTTGGATCTGTTGCATGGAGTGGAATATTATTGTATTTCTCAATTACTACTTTCCCATGCACCGCCGAACCAATGTATGCCTGATTTGTCAGTATTGACTTAACTGTTGTTTTGGTCCATACACCATTGGTTTTTACATTCTGCTGGTAACCAAGAGATTTTAAATACATCAATGGTGACATTATTCCCTGCTCATTCAGATATTTTGCAATTGATGTATATCCTTTGCCCTCCAAAAACAATTTATAAATAAGTCTGACATTTCCAGCAGTTGCTTCATCCACAACAATTCTGTTCTTCTCCGTCTTGGATTTCAGATATCCATACGGAGCAAAACCGCACATATATTCATCCGTAGTCCATTTTCTACGATGTGCAGTTGAAACTTTCTTGGAAATATCCTTTGCATAAAACTCATTTACGATATTTTTCAAAGGCATCATAAGGTCTGTGCCCGGTCTGAACGAGTCAAAATCATCCGTAACAGCAATGAATCTTACATTGAGAAAAGGGAAACACTCTTTCAATGTAGTTCCCCATCTCCACATAATTTCTTCCAAGTCTCGATAAATCCTTAACAATAATACAGTTAATTCTTCCTGTTTTTGCATCCTCAAGCATTCGCTTAAAATCCGGTCTTTCAAAATTAGTACCGGTAAAGGAGGCATCATAATATTCCTCTTCAATTACAATATCTTCGTGATCTTTGACATAATTCTTCATAAGTTCCATCTGTGTTTCGATTGTCCCTCTCTCAATGTTCTCTTCCGTTTCATGAGACAGTCTTGCATATAATCCAGCCTTAAAAAGTACCTTCTTCTCTTTATCCGGTAAGGCTGTAGCTTCTAGTGGCATCATATTTTTTCTGCTTTTTCTTGCCATATTACACAGCCTCCCTTCTGCTGATATTTAATTGTCCACCCGGTTCTTTATCTACTTGATAGCCCAGTTTTTCAACCGATTCTAATAACTGCTTATAACAATCATCAAAATCAAATACGATCTCAACCTCTTTATTCTCTGAAACCCTTACTTCACAAATCAGTTTTACAACCACGTCCCTGGTCAGTTCCTTAATATCCTTGTATTCGGTAAAATAATTCATCCAGAGATGCTTATCATCCTTCTCCTCAAGAATTAAAGCAATGTCTCTCTCAATCTGGCGAATTATTTCTTCTCCCTCTTTTGCTTTTTTCAGATATGCCTCATGAAGTTCAAGATATTCTTCTTTAGTAAGAATTCCGTCCTTCATATCTTCATACAGTGAAGTTTTCAGTCTTTTACACTTCTCAACTTCCTCAAGTTTTTTCTGTTTTCTTGCTTCAAGACTTTTTACATCAAGCTGCTGGAAAGGAATTGTTCCAATATAATCAAGTATTTCTTCCAGATTCATTACGTTTTTGATATGAAGCTTTAACATTTCAAGCACCGTATCCTCTAATAACGGATACTGATATTGAGTGCTGTGAACACTGCTTTGTCAATTTATGATTAGAGCAGATATAGTAAGCGTATTTTTATCACCTGCTGTTGTAATTTTTCTTGTCATTGGTGAACCACAGTCTGCACATACTGCAATACCTGAAAGATTATAGACCATATCTGAATCCGGAGATATTCTCGTATCCATTCCCAACAACCTTTGAACAATCTCAAAATCCCTGTCACTAAAAATCGGCTCATGATTTTTTTTTCGATTCTTATCCAGTCAGATTCCGGCTTAACAACCTCCTGCTTCACTTTTATGATTTGGTGTCGTTCTTTTTGCCTTGAACAAGATTTCCAATGTAAATCTCATTTTCAAGAATCCTGGGACCGTGACTGAACTCCATACCGATTTTTCATTCTGTAAAAATCCGGTCTGATAACCGCTCCCTGTGCTCTGCTTATATTCCATAGGTGCAAGCACACCCTCATTATTCAACTGTGTTGCTATTGCATCCTGACCTCATTCCGTGAAGCTTTAGCCGAAAAATTTCCCTTCACAATACCGGCTGCATAAATATCAATAACCAGCTTATGTTTATCATCATCCGATTTTTCATACCCATAGGGAACAAATGCACCGATATACTCACCATTTTTTCTCTTTACATCCAAATGGCTTCGTATCTTTATACTGATATCCCTGCAATATGCATCATTGATCAGGTTTTTTAAACGGAATAATAATCTCATCACCCTGTGACTTTCCAGTCACACTGTCATAGTTATCATTGATTGCAATAAACCTTACACCAAGAGCCGGAAATAATCTTTCGATGTATCGACCTGAATCAATATACTCACGTCCAAAACGTGAAAGATCCTTTACCACCACACAATCAATTACTCCTCGCTTAATATCTTCCATCATCGTCTGAAAAGACGGACGGTCAAAATTGAGCCGGAATAACCATCATCCACATATTCTTTAACTATTCTAATGTCTTTTTTTTGTCTGCAAGGGAAATTTCGGATGAAATCCTTTTTGATTTGAAATACTATTACTCTCAGCTTTTGCGCTGGTAGAAACATCGCCATCCTCCTTTAGATAATCTAACGTAGATGGCTGCATGATAGATTTTTCTTTGAATTGTTAATTTTGATTTCATCTTCATCCTCCTTAGTTTTACCTTTTTCCATCAACATTTGTAAAACCCAGGGTGAGTCGATTTTGTCCTAATAGAAATGAGGAGTCTGAATTCCTCGCCTCCATATTAACATAACTCTTCAGATTTTACCACCACTTTTATACAGAAAGCAAAAGTTCCTCAAATGCATCTTCAAAAGATACTCCATTGTTTGCAAACCGTATTTTTCACTTTTACATTTCCTATACAGACAAGATAGGGTTTCCCACTTGTCTGAGATATTGAGCTATTCTTTTTCTTTCGTCTGATTCCGGTCAATCCTTATTTTTCGGATGTCCTTCAATTCCTTCAGATCTACATCATCAAAATCCGTTCCAGATAGTTTCTATATTCCTCTGCCGTCATGCCCTTCTCCCTCCATTCCCATCTGAATCCGTACTGCTTTCAGTACCCGATCCAGGCTCCACTTATTTACTCTTCCGCATTTCTCAATAATACATTTTGTAGAAATACTCATAACCTGTTCAGCCAATGCCAGGCTTCCTTTTTCGGATTCCCGTCATATCATATTTGCTGATAAATACATGTGTTGGCAAATACCGCTTCTTATAAATTCTTGACGTCAGCGGAACTACCGTTATGACTGAACTGTATGTATTGGCTTTATTATTACTTACTACGATCACCGGTCTTACTCCACCCTGAACCGAAGTTGTCGGGAACATACCGAGATCCGCCCATAAGATATCTCCTCTTCGAATCGTCACTTGTCATCTCTCCAATCTTTTTTATTTGTAAAGCATTCATAGCGCTATATTGGCTCCACAGGAATACGGCAGAGTTTCTTTCCCATAGGGAAAGCTCTGCCGTGCATAACCTCTATAGCCAATTTGATTATTAAACAGTGCTCGCTCGATTCTATTTATCCTCGATACCCCCGAATCATTACTCCCGCATATGCAGGAAGGGAATAATAAGCTGCCCGGATGCATACTCCGGACCACAACCCGGAAACTCTCGTTTTCAGGCTCCAGCAGTTCATAGGTTTACCAGTTACAGACTTCTCAGGGTCTGCAAGTGTATCGCATCTCACACATATCATCGCATCACCAGCCTGCCGACTGGCTTTGGTCAGTGCTTTTTCGCAGCATTACAGACTGAACTAAAAATCTTTGTTTTGTCTTATAATCCTATAGCGGCATCTTCCTCGTGCTCTTTGCATGAAATGTCACGTCAGTTATTATTGGATATTCAGTTATCATGGTTCATTTTAGGAAGTCCTTTAACTTCCTCTAATTACTAAAGTCAAATAACTTTTGGCAAATGCAAAAGATTTTGAAAAATTTTTTAAAAAAATTTATTCATATACATTTCACGCATCTTATTAAGAGTGGATTTCAGCTTGTATGACAGCATCTGTCTGGAAATCCCCATAATCTCCGCCATCTGTGTCTGTGTCTTGTTTTCAAAGAAAATGCCATAAATAATCATGCGTTCCTCTGAGTTCAGTTGATTGATCACTGTGTGAATATCCTGCTGTTCCATTTTTGTCAGTACACAGTGCTCCACATCACAGTTCAGATCTGGAAAATCCTCAATCATGAAGCCTTCTCCATCAATGGACTGGCCGCTGTAAGGTACCTCCCGCAGCATCTTATCCACGACCTCCCCCAGTTCGTTCTTAATCTCAACTTTTTTTGCCTTGCTGCTTCTGTAAAAATTGTTCATCGCATACGCAACTTCTTTTGTAATCTCAATCATTTCTCCATCAATATTTGCGTAATACTTTCCTTCATAAAAATATGGGTGTTCAATATACATATCCGTTCCTCCTGAATTTGAAATCTCGTTGCTTGTTTCAAATCCAGAAGGTGGACCTCTGTTTTGAATCATGCCTGCTCCGCCTTTATCCTGCCGGGATACGCCCGCAGTTATTGGCTGAGAAATTCAGGCACGAAAAAAAGCCCCAGTAGTTTTTTTTAACTACTGAGGCTTTCGTCTCTTTCTTGTATTCAGTTATCTATGCCTTCTTTCATCAGCATAATCATTGTATCAGGATAAAGTTCACAAAGTATCCGCAATATATTCCCATAAGTTCATATCATTATTAGAATCGTACATATTTCAGTATAAAAAGTTCATCGTGTTATTCTTCTACTTCTTTTTCCATCTATATATAGTTGAAATTTATCAGGATTATTGACAACATCATAGTCCTTTCCGTATTCTACAGGTCTATATTCGGCTGTCATTACCGATTCCCCGTCTTCAATATCCTCTTTCCATAAATAGATGTTTATATCAATGCTCGTCGCATATCCTCTGTCTGTGGAGAATTTTGTCGAATGAAAAGAATCATCCTTGTACATCTGCAATAGTTTTCTTGCAAACGCTTCTCTATCTTCAATATTTTCCCGGTTTGCGACCACAGTTATATTTTCATCACGATTTATAGAAAAAGTTCCTACTACATCTGGTTCACCTTCTTTATGACTGGATTCAAATTTCCCATAAATACTTTTTGCCGCAATTATCAAGATTGCTGTTCACTGAAATTACTGCAATTATCTTTTTCTTCATATTTTTAATTTCCTTTTAATTTTTTTACTGCGTAATTGATTGCTTCTTCCGGTGTGGGTCTGTCTCCTTTAAGTGTCATTTTCTTCCATTCTTCCTGCACGGCCGGATTTGGATTATCAAATCCTGCATCTATGGCTATCTGCATTTCTCTGCGTACTTCTTCTGGTGTTGTGTTATACTTTTCTGCAATCTTCTCATATATAGTTTTTTTCTCTCATTTACCCGCCCTCCGGTTTCAAAGAATTATTTATAGTTCTTTAGAACTACTATATCATTTTTGATTCTCACTATGAAAAAAATATTTTCGCAAATGAATCCATAAAAAGAACAAAAAAAGAAGAGCTTAATGCCCTTCGATTTCAATGCCTATTTCATTAGTCTACCAAAGCTCTGACAGCATTTAAAATTCTTTTTCTGCTCGTCCTTTGGCAATTTTTCCCTATCATATCAGATAATTCATTAGTAACACCTGTGACAGAATGTGTCACAACATCTATCAGTAGCGCATCAGCCGATACATCAAGTGCATTGGCAATTGCTACAAAGGTATCCAATTTTGTTACTTTTAGTCCTCTCTCTATCACACTGACATGTGTTGTACTTAAATTTACCAGCGCTGCCAGTTCTTCCTGTGTAAGATTTTTTTTGCTTCTCTTGCTGCTTTGATTCGCTGACCAACCGCTTTTAAATCCATCATAGCACCTCCTTCAGAACGATAATTCGGTCTAAAAATTAGTATACTGATGGATAATTGAAAGATACAGAATCCGCAAATCAAAGTTGTAGTTCTATAGAACTAGATTTCACTTTTTATACATGCAACACACAAAAAAGCCACCAGAAGAATTAGTATCCCCTGGTAGCTCCATTAAAATTTATCATTTGTTAATGTGCAACACTCATGCTCTCGTCAATCCATTTCTGTACCATTTGAGCACTCACATTAAGATAGTGGGCTATTTTATCAACTTTCATTCCATCCGCAGCCATGGATAATGCTGAGGCTTTTGCTTTTTTCAGCTCACCACTTTCAATACCTTCACTATAAATCTGTTCCATCTCACGGCACATGAATTCCACCCCTTTCTGTGTTTCCTTCAATTCGTATACTCTGTCAGCAAGTATCTTACTGTGCATATCTTCTGCATTCTTACAGTGAAGATCATGCATCAGTCTGCCTAATTCTGTATCCTCTTGTTTCTTAGAATTTACATAAATAATATGAGCTTCATCTTTTTAAAATTCTCACTGACTTCTTCGATTTTTAGCAATGCGTAATA
>VOFK01003107.1_pt1 | contig 20717 bp, 33 predicted proteins | sample 5384121 | NCBI WGS metagenome assembly VOFK01 (sample SAMN12384730, study PRJNA508395) | human gut metagenome | isolation source: healthy gut J | host: Homo sapiens | reverse complement strand
CTCCGTTCGGTTACATTGTGCTGTTTTCGTTTCGGCCACATTTTTTTGATATACATACTCCGAGAGAAAAACTGAAGCGTTTCAGCGATGCCAACAGAACATTGGGAGTTCCCTGCTCGAAGTTCTGAAAGAAATGAAATAGAACACATAAATCCAAACTTTTAATGACTTTTATCCGGCCGGGCCAGCAAATTTTCGGTTCGGATAAATATTTTTCGGATAAATTTTCGCTCCGCTATTGCCATATTGCGGGTTATGTGATATAATATAGAATAGATTATAATATATAAAAGCCGTCTTTTTGTCGGCGGAGGAATGAAAATGAGAGTCGAACTTCTTGCTTATACGCCCGGAAGCGCAGGTTATTGTCGCAAGTGCCGCAAAACTTTGTTATTCGGCGGCGGATATAGATGCGATAATGGAAAAACAAACGCCCGAGGAAACGGAAAAGTTTCTTTACAAAACTTTGTGGACATGGGACATGAAAGCCCCATTGAACACGCTTATTTCACTTTTGCGATAGAGGGGTGTGAGCCGTGCGCTTCTTGCGCAGATAACACGTCACCGTATCGCATCGTTCAGCGTTCAGAGCCAAAAAAAGATATGTCCGAGAAAATGCGTTTGATTTTGTCGTTCCTCCCCGCGTTGAAAAATGTCCCGAAGCAAAGGCGGAATTTGAAAAGGCAATGAAGAAGCGCGCAGGAATCTTATGACCGAATAGCCCAAGCCCTTGCAAAAGCGGAAGCGGCGGAACTTGTTGCAGGCGGTATGGACGCCGCTGCGGCGGAAAAACGGCGGGACGAGCAGTTCTTGAAGACGCGCGTTTTGTTCTGCCAAATGCCTGCGACACAAAAATGATAATGACGATGAATGCCCGCAGTCTGATGAACTTCTTTGAACTTCGCTGCTGTGAGCGCGCCCAATGGGAAATACGCGACGTTGCCACGCAAATGCTTGCGCTTGTCCGCAAAGCGTGTCCGACCCTTTTCAAAAATGCGGGTCCGAGATGCCTGAAAGGTCCTGCCCAGAAAAAAGAAGATGTGCTGCGGAAAGACCGCGCAAGTAAGAGAAAAAATTCGACAAACTCGGAGAATGAAAAATGGGAAAACTATTTGTTATAGAGGGATTGACGGCAGCGGAAAATCAACGCAGGTCAATGCTTTGTCGAAAGGCTGAAACGTGACGGCAGAACGTCCATGCATATACGTTTTCCGCAGTATGATCAACCGTCTTCCGCCTTGCTTCGGATGTATCTTGCGGGAGAGTTCGGTTCGCACCGTCCGATGTTAACGCCTTTGCCGCATCGACCTTTTTTGCCGTTGACAGATATGCCGCATACAAAAAAGACTGGGGTAAAGATTACGAAAAACGGCGCAACCATATTGAGCGACCGCTATGTTTCGTCCAATCTGATACATCAGGGCTCGAAATTGGAGGGGGAAGAGGCTCTCGAATTTTTTTGATTGGCTTTATGATTTTGAGTTTGACAAACTCGGACTTCCGAGACCCGATGCCGTGCTGTTTCTCGACGTTCCTCCCTCCGCCGCCGTCAAACAGGTGGAAAAACGTTACGACGGGGACGAAACGAAAAAGGACATTCACGAAAAAAAGACCTGTCGTATCTTGAAAAATGTTATAAGACCGCGACTTTTGCGTGCGACCACGGATATATATGCGCCGCATAGAGTGTCTCGACGCCGACGGAAACGTCAAAAAGCATTGACGAGATAGCGGACACAATATATGAGATAGTGAAGAAAGAATTCTGATATTCGGAGGAAAGAAATATGGTTTATATTTTGCTTGCGGACGGTTTTTTGAAGAACTTGAAGCTCTTGCCCCGTGCGATATGCTCCGCAGAGCGGAGTTGAAACAAGACTTGTTTCCGTTACCGAGAAAATTATATGTCAAGGGCGCTCACGGCATAAATGTTATGGCGGATCTGACGCTTTCCGAAATAAACATAGAGATATGGAAATGCTTGTTTTTCCGGGAGGGTATGCCGGGCGCAAAGAATCTGGACGAGCATCCGGAGAACGGATATGCTTGTCAGACATTGCGTGGAAAAAGAACCGTTATCTTGCCGCGATATGCGCCGCTCCCATGGTTCTCGGAAAAGAAACGTTCTTGTCGGCAAAAAAGCAATCTGCTTCCCCGGTTTTGAAAAATATCTTACAGGTGCGCAGATAATGACGGGCGAAAGAGTTGTCCGTGACGGCAACATAGTGACTGCCGTCGGTGCGGGCGCCGCCGTTGAATTCGGGCTTAAACTTGTTGAGATAATGAAAGAAAACAGACCGCGGACGAACTCCGCGAGTCCATCAGATGAGGTAATTATGTCGAACATAAGAGATCTGAAAAGCTTTTTCAGAAAAAAGTACAAGACGGCTCGCGCCGAAATGTCCGAAGAAGAAAAAGTCTTGAAAGACGAAAAAGTCTGCCGCAATCTCCTTTCGACCAACGCATTTGAACGCGCCGAACAGGTGCTTCTCTATTCCGCGACGCCTATCGAGATAGAGACCGTCGGGATTTTTCAAAACGCATTGAACAGCGGAAAAAAGATTCTTTATCCGAGGTGTCTGGATAAAGGACGTATGACGTATCACTACATCGACGACCTTTCACAGCTTCGTCCGTCCGCGTTCAATATCCTTGAACCCATATCCACCGCCCCCGAATATAAATCGGGCAATTCGGATATTTGCATAGTGCCCGCGCTTGCTTACGATGTCGAGGGTTATCGCATGGGCTACGGCGGCGGGTTTATGACCGATTTCTGACGTCGTTCAGAGGTACCCGATAGGAATATGCTATGCCGACAATATCGAAAAAAACTTCCGCGCGGAAGATTTGATGTCCGTGTAGATATTCTTATAACGGACGAGGGCTTGTTCCGGCTCAGGTAAAGGATTTTTATGAGACAAACTGTATTTACGGGCGTACTTTCGCTTATCATGTGCGCCGTTCTGACCGTTCTCGGTCTGTTTGATTTTCCTTATAAAAGAAATCGTAATCAGCGTAGTCGGCGTTGCTCTGTTTGCTGGCGCGTCGTATCTGCTGAAAAAACTTTCGCCCGACTCTTCTTACAAAAAGTTTTTCGGAATGAAAATGGTGCGTTTCCGCGATGTCGGCGCAATATTGGGCTGCCTTTTTGTACTCGCTTTCGGCGCGTTTATGCTCAACTCTCTTGCCGATGCGTTTTTACGGATTTGTCGGGATAAACATAACAAAAAAACACGGTCGCTTTGACAAACGGCAATTATGCGGTTCTGATGATAACCGCCGTTTTGCTTCCCGCCGTTTACGAGGAGTTGTTCTTCCGCGGTGCTTTGCAGTCGTTTATGACTGAAAAAGTGAGATATTTCACGTTGTATGGGGCGCGTTTTTTTTACGTTCATGCACGGACTCGACCCTTATTTCCTGACAACGTTTTTTGCGGGGCTTGTCTTCGGTCTGGTTGTCAAACTGACTGGAAGCGTATATGCCGCCATAGCGTTGCATTTTATCAACAACATTCTCAGTTATGCGCTTTCGTATTATTCAGACATTCTTTCGGAAATTGAATTGACGGGTCTGATGATTTATTTCGCGGGACTTGTTTTCCTTATCGCCGTATATTTCATTTTAAGCGTGACGATAAGAAAAAAGCCGCAAAAATCTTAAAAGGGCGGGCAGAAAGTCCGTCGATGGAGGTTCTTCATGGCAAGAGACGATTACAGAAACGAACGGGAAAAGAAGAAACTCCCGCCGCAGAAAAAAGAAAAGAGCAAGGGGTAAAATAATTTGCTTTTGGTCGCGGTTTTGCTTGCGGTTGCACTTGTTATTGCGGGCGTGATTTTTATTGTTGACATGAACCGCGACAGAACGGGAAACGAAAAGAGGACAAGACCGTAACGGTAACGCTTTCCGACTTGGAAACTTTTGATACAATAGCGGATAAACTTGTCGACGCGGGTGTGGTTCGGTATAAATTCTTTTTATGATCTGGTCTGCGCTCGGTACGATTTTTTTCAAAGGGGTTTCAAAGCGGAGATATTGAGCTGCGAACTTCGATGAGTTACGCCGAAATATATGAAGCGATAATCAATCACGAAGTAAAGACCCGTGAAACGGTTACCATTCGCTTCTCGGAGGGCAGCGAAGTCAGCGATATTGTCGCAAAATTCATCGAAAAAACGGCATAGGCACGGAAGAGGGCTTTGCCAAGGCGATAGCGGAAAGCGACTTCGGGATATGATTATATTCCCGAAAAAGAACAAGGAAAAACCGACTTGAAGGCTTCCTGTATCCCGATACTTATGAGTTTTATACCGATACGACGGAGAAAGAAGCACTTCAAAAACTTATAGACCACTTTTGACTCAAAGGTTATGACCGATGAGGTCAAAAACGCTTCTGTCGCAGAGCAAATACAGCTTCTATGAGATACTGACCCTTGCTTCTATAATCGAAAAAGAGGGCGGCGGGTATGATTATATAGACAAGATTTCCTCTGTCTTTCATAACAGGCTCGACGCGGGAATAAAACTTCAAAGCGACGCTTGTTACAGTTACAAAATCCCGAAAGCGGAGCGCACTTATTCGCTGACGTATGAACAGATAAACACGGATGATCCGTATAACACCTATTATTATTCGGGCTTGACACCGACCCCGATATGCAACCGACCGCCGCTTGCTTTATGGCGGCGCTGAAACCGGCGGAGACGGATTATTATTACTTCTGCTATGTCGGAGATGGCGTGACAAAGTTTGCGAGAACGCTTGAAGAACACGAGCGGAATGCGGCGGAATTTAACGAATGGCGCAGAAATCATTCAAATGGATAAAGACGGACTTGTTTTCGGACATATAACCGAATATATGCGGCTGCTTCGAAGAGAGCGGACGGACGCTCTCGGAGACCTTGAACACCGCGCAAAGGGAAGAAAAAAATATCCGATAGCGGAACCCGAAACGGCGGATATGCTTGAAATTATGTGCCGCGTCAGAAAACCGAAGCGGATTCTTGAAATAGGCACTTGCATAGGCTTTTCGGCGCTTCTTATGCACGACGCTTGCCCCGACGCGGATATTGTGACTGTCGAACGCAACCCCGTTATGATAGAACCCGCAAAGAAAAATCTTCGGGAGTTCGGCGCGGAGGACAAGATAAAAATGCTTATCGGAGACGCCGTGGAACTGCTTCCGACGCTCGACGGAACGTTTGATTTGATTTTTATAGACGCCGCAAAAAGGACAGTATCCAGTGTTTTTTGCGTGAAGCGGAGCGCTTGCTTGCCGATGAGGGCGTTATAGTTGCCGACAATGTACTTTTTAACGGAATGGTCGCGACGGGCATACCGACATCAGACGCAATAAGACCATTGTTAAGCGTCTTGCGGAGTTTTTGCGTGAATTGGAAGCGGATATTTCGCTGAAAACGGTTATACTTCCGATAAGCGACAGGGTGACCGTAAGTGTCAGAACGGGGACGAAAGAACGATGAAAAGATATGTCCCGAATGCGGAAAATCAATGATTACGAAGCAAAAACATGCGCTTCCTGCGGTTGTGAACTCGATGTTTCCGTAAAATTCAAGATGTGCCCGAACTGCGGCAAAAATTTGATGAGTTGAACCGTAAAAATGCGATGAATGCGGGTTTGAACTTATTGTCCGCGGCAGACCCGCCGCACAGGTGTTTGACGAGAAAGAGAAAGGGAGATTCCCGCCGCGCTTCGCATTGTCTGCGCATTCCTGCCCGTGGTCGGACTTCTGATAGCCGCAGTATATGCCATTGTGCGCAGAAAACGGAAATCTTCAACCCGAAACAGCCAAAACGTTTTTGTTGACAACTGTTACAGTTCAACTTGTTCTGATAGGCGCCTCTGCATTGTTGGCGATGCTCTTGTCGGGTTCTTCTTTTTTTGATGAAAGATATTTTTGGTAAATAACCGTTTTTTTGAGGTATGATATGAACTTTGCAAAGCCTGAATTGCTTGCGCCCGCAGGGGATTATACAAGATTTCGTTACGCCGTTGAATACGGCGCAGATGCGGTCTATGTCGGCGGCGAAGAGTTTTCTTTGCGTACCGCCGTCGCAAATTTTCCGCGCGCGGATCTTGCTCGCGCCGTCGATTACGCGCACAGGCGCAACGTTCGTGTTTACGTTGCCTGCAATACCGTTCCGCGCAACGACGAGATAGAACGCTTTTCGGATTATCTTCAATTTTTGGAAAAAAAAATCGAGGGTTCGATGCGCTGATAGTTTCCGATCTTGGGCTTTTTATGATGATCCGCGACGAATGCCCCGAAATGGAACTTCACGTCTCGACGCAGGCGAATATAAGCAATTATGCAGACTGTCTTGCGTGGTACAGACTCGGCGCAAAGCGTGTGGTGCTTGCCCGTGAGTTGACGTTTGACGAAATAACGCAAATTCGGCTTCGGACGCCCGGTTCGCTTGAAATAGAGGCGTTTGTCCATGGCGCGATGATGCGTTTCCCATTCGGGCAGATGCTTGCTTTCCAACTTCATGACGGGCAGGGACGCCAATCGCGGTAACTGCGCGCAGGCGTGCCGCTGGAAATACAATCTTGTGGAGGAAAAACGTCCGGGTCAGTATATGCCTGTTGAAGAGACCGATACGGGCACGTTTATCTTCAATTCAAAAGACCTCTGCATGATAGACCATGTTCCCGACCTTATATCCGCGGGAATAACGAGTTTCAAAAATTGAGGGCAGAGTAAAGACCGAATACTATGTGGCGTGCGTTGTTGCCGCGTACAGACGTGCGATAGATGCCTGCTTCTCAGACCTCGGAGAATATGAGCGTATACTTCCCGAACTTCGTGAAGAGGTCTGCAAGGTCAGCCACAGACCGTATTTTACGGGCTTTTATTACGGAGACCAAAAATCGAGTCGATGAATTTCAACGAGTCGGGTTACATAAAGGGATTATGAGGTTTCGGGTATAGTTACGGGTTACGATTATGTGCGCATGGATGTGTGGTTCTGAGCCAGCGCAACAAATTCGTTATCGGCGACGAGTGCGAGTTTTTTGATTCCCGGAAAGAGTTCGCAAAAAATCGTTGTCGAAAAAATGTTTGACGGCGAGGGGAACCCATTCTTGCCGCACCGCACCCGGAAATGACGGTGCTTATTCCTTATCCCAATCCCGTTCCGTCGATGAGTTTTATGCGACGCAAGCGTATTTAGCGGAGGTTTAAATTGAGTTTTATCGAGTTTCACGACGTAAAGAAAATATATAAAATGGGCGAAAGTCACCATCGAGGCTGTCAGCGGCGTTGACTTTGCGATAGAAAAGGGCGAATTCTGCGTCATTGTAGGTCCGAGCGGCGCGGGGAAAAACTACGGTTCTGAACATTCTCGGCGGTATGGATTCATGCACGTCGGGCAAGGTGGTTGTAGACGGTACGGAAGTGTCCGCTTTTTCAAAAAAACAACTGACTTACTATCGCCGCTACGATGTCGGGTTCGTGTTCCAATTTTATAATCTGGTCAATAACCTGACGGCGGAAGAAAAATGTTGAACTTGCGTCTCAGATATGCAAAAGATCCTCTTTCTCCCGAAGAAGTGTTGAAAAACGTCGGTCTTGAAAACAGAATGCACAATTTCCCGTCTCAACTTTCGGGCGGCGAACAACAGCGTGTTTCCATTGCCCGCGCGCTTGCCAAAAATCCGAAAATGCTCCTTTGCGACGAGCCTACGGGAGCATTGGACTATAACACGGGAAAAAGCGGTGCTGAAACTTTTGCAGGACACTTGCAGAAAAACGGGAATGACGGTTATCGTTATAACTCACAATCAGGCGTTGACGGCAATGGCGGACAGAGTTATAAAGATAAAAAACGGAAAAGTCAGTACGCACGCAAACCCCGCCCCGCGGACGTTATGAGTCTTGAATGGTAGTTTCTGCCCAAAATAATTTCGATTGAAAAAACAGGAAAAAAATGAGTTCGGTACTTTTTAAGGATTTCTTTAAAGAAATAAAAACACCTTCAACAGGTTTATTTCAATATTTGCGATAGTCGCCTTGGGCGTCGGGCTTTTGCCGGGCTCAAGGTTTCAAGCCGTGTCATGAAAAAATCTGCGGACGCATATTATGACGGTCTGAATCTTTATGATCTGCGTCTTGTTTCGACCGTCGGTTTTTACGGAAGAAGACGTCGTCGAACTCCGAAAATACGGCGAGTTGTCGGGAGTTGAAGCAACGCATACAACGGATTGCGCTTTTTGATTCCGATGTGGGTCGGTTGTCCCTCCGCGTTTTTGAAAAAGGATGCCGGAAGAATAGACTCGTTTCTTCTTACAGAGGGTACATTCCCCGAAAAAAGCGACGAGTGTGCGGTCGATTCAAGACTTTCTTCCAAAATTAAAATAGGCGATAAAATTTCCGTTTCTTCCGAAAATTCCGAGACTGTTACGGATGCGCTGACACCAAAAACCAGCTTACTGTTACCGGATATATCAGAAGCCCGATATATCTTTCTTTCGAACGGGAAACACGAATATCGGAAACGGTTCTTTGGACGGTTGTTTGCGTTCCTTCATCTGCTTTTGACAGTGAATATTATTTTTGAGATAGTCGCAATTGTAAAGGGCGCGAAAGAACTCGTTTGTTACGGTGACGAATACAAGTCGCTTGTCGCTGCCGCACAGGACCGCGTGGAAGAGTTCGCTTCCGAGCGCGAGGGCGTTCGCTATGAAAGCATTTACGAGGAATATTCGAAAAAAATAAACGATTCGCAACAAGAACTTGACGACAAGAAAGCCGAAGCGGAGGAAAAACTTTTGCGGCAGCTTGCAGAAATAGAGCAGGGCGAAACCAAACTCGCTTCTGCAAAAAAATCTTATTCGGACGGTTTGAAAAAGTACAATTCCGCGCTGGCGCAATATGAAAAATCTTATAATGATTTTGTGACGGCGAAGCCCGCGACTGTGAAAAAGCTCGAAGCGCTGAATGACGTATATAAAGCAAAAAAATCGGAATATGACGCTTCTGTTTCTTCTTATCAGGCTTCGCTTGCCTCTCTTGCGGAACTTTTGAAATACGTTGAAGCTCTTGAAGACGCGGGTTCATCCGACGCTCCCGCATACCGTGCGGAGTATGAAAACAAAAAAGCGGAACTCGACGTGTTCGGACAGCAACTTTCCGAGGCGGGAAAAAAACTTGCCGAAATGAAAGCGGGAATAGACGGCGGATATGCCGAACTTGACGCCGCAGAAAAAAGACTTGTTTCCGCAAAAAGCATAGTCTTTGGATAATTCGGCGGCAGAACTTGCAGCCGCAAAAAAGAGTATTAAAAAAGGCGATGCGGACATGGCTTCCGCCCGCGCAGAGTATGAAAAGTCGAAAGCCGATGCCGACAATGAGATTACCGATGCGCAGAAAAAATCGACGAGGGCAGGGCAGACCTCGAAAAAAAAAATTTGCCCTACATATTATGTATATTCGAGAACCGATAATACGGGATATTCGGGTTTCAGCGACAATTCTGATAAAATAGATGCGATTTCGGGCGTTTTTCCCGTATTTTTTGTTATCGTTGCCGGGGCTTGTGTGCTTAACAACAATGACCCGAATGGTTGAGGAACGCAGAGTTCAGATAGGCGTTCTGAAAGCGCTCGGTTACGGCAAGGTCGCGATTGCGGGGAAGTATCTTGTGTATGCGGGACTTTCGAGTCTCAGCGGTTCGATTGTCGGAGTTTTTCTCGGATATTGGATATTCCCGACCGTTATAATAAAAACTTACACGATGATGTACGACGAATTTCCCATCGTTCTTGAATTCAACGTCAAATATGCGGTTCTGGCTTCTTCCGTTGCCGTTTTGTGTATGTGTAACTACGTTTTTGGGCGTGCTTTGCGGCACTTTCAAGTGTTCCCGCGCAGCTTATGCGTCCGAAACCGCCCACAAAAAGCGGCAAAAAAGTATTCCTTGAACGGATAACACCGATATGGAAGAGATTGTCTTTCTCCCACAAGGTTTCCGCAAGGAATCGATAAGATACAAAAAAATTTTTATGACGCTGATAGGCATTTCGGGCTGTACGGCGCTGTTGCTTACGGGCTTCGGTCTCCGCGACTCGATAGGGAGATATTCTGCCCAAACAGTTCGATGAGATTCAGAAATATGACGTTGTCATAAAACCTCAAACCCTTCATCTTCCGATGAAGATACTGCGCTCTGAACAAGACGCTTGCCGATGACCTCGGCGAAGATATTTATGTTTATCAGCAGAGCGCAGACTTGAAAACCGACGATGCGTCTTTTCGGAATATATTTGGTCGTTCCCGAGAATCCCGAAAAACTGAATGATTTTATCGTGTTCCGAGACCGTATCACACATAAACAGATTGATTTCCGTCTGCGGACGGCGTTATTATCACCGAAAAACTGTCTTATAAATTCGGTATCTCTGTCGGAGATAAGATATCCGTTTGCCCCGACGGAATGAATACATATGAGTTCACGGTCGGCGGTATAACGGAAAATTATCTGTACAGTTATGTTTACGCAACGCCCGAACAGTATGAGGCCGCGGTGGGAAAGCAGACCCGAATATGAGACCGTTTGGGGAATATTCCGTGAAGGAACTGATATAGAGGCGACCTGTTCCGAGATAATCGGAACGGATAATGTTCTCGGACTTTCGAAATTCTTCGATATGAGAGATCACTTCAACAAAGTGCTTAAAGGTCTGATATCCGTCGTTATTCTTATCATCGTTTGCGCAAGCCTGTTGGCGTTTATTGTTCTTTACAATCTTACCAATATAAACATTACCGAACGCACTCGGGAGATAGCGACCATAAAAAGTTCTCGGGTTCACGGATAAAGAGGTCGCGGGTTACGTCTACCGCGAAAACGTCGTTTTGACATTGCTCGGCAGCGGACTCGGACTTGTTCTCGGGATATTTTGCATCGGTTCATAATCGTGACCGCCGAGGTCGATGCCGTTATGTTCGGCAGGCAGATACATCCGATGAGTTATCTGTTCGCTTTTGCAATGACTATCGTTTTCTCCGTCATTGTCGCGTTGGTCATGCACTTCCGTCTCAAAAACATAGATATGGTCGAGTCCTTGAAATCGGTTGAATAACACGGAAAAGTCAGTAGTCAAGAGTGGTTGTAGACATTATCCTGTCTTTCAGACAGTTGATTATCCGTATCTCCATTCCCCGTTCTATTGCCGCGTTTATCGTTCGCAGAGTTCCTCCCCGCAGAACCGTTGCTGACGGCGATAAGGCGCGTTGCGTGGTCGGTCATATAAATGTTTCGTGCCATATATGCTCCCGCGTTGCCCGAGGAACTTATATAGAAAACGCCGTCGCAGTTTGCAAGTATCTGTTGGTATCGTTGCTGCTGCGCCATGGTCCATTGCAACTCCTGTCCGTCAAACGGCACGGCGGCAAACAATTTCAGCGTTTCGTTACGTAATCCGTAAATATAGCGGAAACGCAGCACTTCCTGCGCCGCCCATGTGTCGGCTCCGAGTGCCATGCCTGTTATAAAGTTTCTGTAACCGAGTTCGCAGGCTATCGCTATCTCGCGTTTAAGCCCGAGCTTTATATCCCTCGCAAAGGTGATCCCTTTCGCTCTTGATTCCGAGCTTTGTCGGACGATGCCCTGTGAACGTGCACCATTTCCCCTCTGTTCCGAGACGCAGTATTTTTGATTTGTCGAAGACCTTTTTTTCGGGTTCTTCATATCCCTTTTCCGAACAGCATCGGGATCCTCCTTTCACTTTATTGCGAATGTATTATATCACACAGCGCGATAAATGTCAATAGAAAATTCTCAAAACGTGAAAAAATATATTCTGAAAAATTTTTCCGAAGGGTTATTTCGGCTATGTCAATTTTTCAAAACGGCGCTTGCTCCGCTTGCGGGTTTTTCGGACGGCTCGTTCCGTCGTGTTTGCAAACGTTTCGGCGCGGATATCGTAACCACCGAAATGGTGAGTGCAAAAGGGCTTTTTATTCGGATAAAAAAACGGCAACATTGCTCGCTTTTGAACATTTCGAACAGCCTGTTCTTGTCCAGATATTCGGTTCGGAGCCGGAAATAATGGCTTTGCGGCAAAGGAAGTTTCAAAACTGTTGCCTGCGGGAATAGACATAAATATGGGCTGCCCTATGCCGAAAATAGTCAACAACGGTGACGGCTGCGCTCTTATGAAAGATTTGAAAAAAGGCGGAAAGCGTTATTCGTGCGGTAGTTTCCGCAACAGAACTTCCGTCAGCGTCAAATTCCGTTCGGGATATGACGAAAAGCATATAAATGCCGTAGAGTTCGGTGTCATGTGCGAAGAAGCGGGAGCAAAAAGCATTACAGTTCACGGCAGAACGAAAAACACAGCTTTATTCGGGAAAAGCCGATTGGAATATCATCCGCGCGGTAACGTCCGCCGTATCCGTTCCCGTTTTCGGAAACGGAGATGTGTTCGGCCCCGAAGATGCGAAAAATATGTATGAGCAAACGGGGTTGACGGTATCGCCGTCGGCGGCAGGGGAGCGCTTGGCAATCCTTTTTATATTCGAACAGATAAAAAAGTTATATACAGAGCGGCAGCTATTCCGAATTTGACGAAAAAACGCGGTTGACCGTGGCTTTGGAACAAGTTCGTGATATGTGCCTGATAAAGGGTGAAAAAGTCGCTATTCCCCGAAGCGCGCAAACATCTTGCGTATTATCTGAAAGGTATGCACGGCGCCGCAAAAAATCAAAAATGCCGTATTCTCGGCAAAGACTTTTTAATGAAGTCGAAAAGTTGCTTACCGATTTTATGAATGAACGGTAACAAGCGCCGACGGGTGCAATATAGATATGCAGTTAATCAAAAAACAATGCCGAACGGAGGTGACGGACTTGACCGGCGAAGAGTTAAAAAAATTGAGACACGGAGATCACGACGCCTTTGAACGGCTTGTCCGTGACAACCAGGAAAACGTGTTCCGCGTTATTGTTTCCGTTGTTCGAATGAAGAGGACGCAAGAGATCTTGCACAGGACACTTTTGTTAAAGCATATACGTCGATAGCTTCTTTTAACGGTACAAGCTCCGTTTCGACGTGGCTTTACAGAATCGCTTACAATACGGCGCTTGACTTTTGTCGGAAGAACGGGAAAACGCCCGATTCGAAAAAGCCTTTTTGACGAAGACGATTCGGAAATGCGGAATTTGAGAGCCGCAGAAGAAACGCAGCCCGAAAAAAGCGTTTGAAAGAACCTCTCTGCGTAAAAAAATATTTGCGGCTCTTGCGGAATTGCCCGAAGAACAGAGAAAAATGATTGAACTCAGAGACGTTCACGGATTCAGTTATGAGCAAATATCAAAGATGACGGGCGTCAGAGAAGGCACTGTCAAATCCCGTATAAACAGAGCGCGTGAAAAGTTTGCGAAAAAAAATTATCGGAATGACGGAACTTTTAACGATTTGCTTCGTCTAAAATAATGAGAACGAAAGAAAGGGAAAAAACGTATGAAATTCAGATGTGAAGATTTTGACGGTTGTATCGACAAAATACTTGATAATTCTGCTTCGGAAGATGTCAGAAGCGCGTTTTTCCTGCATCTTTCGGAATGTGAAAATTGTTGCCGCGAATATGAAAACGCAAAATTTATAAAAGAAACGCTTCGCGACCGCAGTCCGAAACTCGGCGAAGACTTCACCTCGTCGGTCATGGCGCGTATATCGGCTCTGCCGGAAAAGAAGAAAACAGTTATTCCGTTCAACCGCGTTATGCGTGTCGCGGCGCCCATTGCCGCCTGTCTGCTTATAGTTTTTGCTGTCGTGTTCAGCGCATTCTCTCTTTGGAACAACGGCAGAAGTCTCTCATGAATATATTTCGAGAGATGTTCCCGATGAAGCTGCACAGGAATCGTCAAAACAGACGACGGAGAACGAATCGGATTATATTACCGAAAATTATATCAAATATCTCACCGACGGTTCGGAAATTCCGAATTACGGAACTTATTCGGAACAGAGTGTTCTCGATATACTCAGCAAGACCGTTGACGGATACGTTAACGACGAGTACGGTTATATCTGCTTTATGACCGTTGCGGGACTCGACAATCTGAACAATGCAGAAAAGACCGTGTATATGCCCCGAACCAATAACGGCGACATAATGCTGTTTACGACTATATCTGCCGCAGATAAACCTTATAAGCGAAGTCGGCGACGAACTTGTCGATTACTTTGTTCTTGACGGCAGCGGCGACGCGCAGAAAGCGCTTGTTATAGTAAGACTCAAAGTTTCGAAATATTGACAAGTCATTTATATTAAAAACAACTTTCAAAAAACTTTCATACGAAATATTCTTTCGATTTCGAGGGAAAAATGCCTAACGGCGGGGAATCAGGACGGCTTCTGATTCCCGCCGTTATGGCTTTTTGCACAGTTTTTGCCACTTTAGAAGCGTGCGGTTTTGTGCGTTGTAATCCGTGTCAGTGATTAGAAATTTTTCTTTTTAAAATTTGACAATATCCTCCAATGCCGCCCGTTTGCTTGACGCAGAGCGGTTTTTGTGATATAATACATATGTCGTGTAAATCGGCATGACCGTGAAACCATGAACAGAGCGCGTCGGAGAAGCGCGGTTTTGTGGTCTGCCTTTTAAAAAACTCGGCGTCGAAAACTTTTTTGTTTCAGACGCTTGCACGGCTGTTTTATATCGTACCCCGCGACGAATAATTCTTCTCTATGCCCGAAGTCAATGAACCGAGGGTAACGTCGCACTGTCGAGACGCAAGGGGCGTCCGAGGGGACGGTAAAATAGGAGGTGTTGCATTTTATGCGAAAAACGAATATTCGCCTTTCTTATGGCGTTTATTATGACCGTTACGCTTGCATCCGGTATTGTCGTTTCTCAGGCGGCGTCGAAAGCAAAACTGCTGACGGTTGACGAACTTATGGAAAAGTTCCCGAACGGAAAGTATTGGAATCACGGTTCGGGAGCCAACAATCCCGACGGTTGGACGGATAAGCCCCCTGCACGCATCACAGCGCTTGCAGTTGGTACGGAACTTGGCGGCTGCAACAGTTTTGAAAATGCCATCCAATGTTGGGGCTTTTGTTCTTAAACTTGCTTATGACGCTTACGGCGTATCAGCGAGAAAAGAGCAAAAAGCGTATTCTTTTGATGCCATAAAACCAGGTGACATTGTTGTTTATACCGGTTATTACGGCTCCGAGCATTACATCTTTGTAACTGCGATTAAAGACGGATATGTTTATTTCGGCGACGCCAACGGCGTCGGTGTTTCCCGCGGCTGTGAAATCAGATGGGGGAAGAAAAACCGTTTCCGAATTGAAGTCGAAATTCTCTTATACTTATTCGGCGCCTTATGCGCTGAAAGAGTCGAGCGGTTCGACCGAAACTCCCGATACTCCGTCGTCTTTTTGCCGGGCGTATATACGGTCCATACGTCAGACACGTCGAATATCCCGCTTAACGTTAGAGCAAGCGCCTCCAATCGGCAGCGATAGTGGGGCAACTTGACAACGGGACCGTTGTGAACGTTACCGAGGTGAACGGTTCATGGGGCAAAATCACTTATAAAAACATAACAGGCTGGATTTCTCTTGAATATGCCACTTGCACTGCTCCGACAACGTGTTCTGTCGTTGTCGATGTATCGGAGGTAAAACTTTCTGATAAATTGAATTTGAAATTTTCTTCCGATGCGAATGTTGAGTATGTCGTAACGGTGACGGTCAAGAACTCCGTGGAGAGTCTGGAAGTTCTGAATACTGTCGTTTCGGAAGACAATCTTTCGATAGAAGTTACCCTCGGCGGAACATACCTGTAAATGTTACCGCACGCAACGCCGGCGGAAAAGCCGCGGCGAAAACTCTTACGCTTACGGTCGATTATTGCCCGGGTACATACATTGTTACTTGTGCTGGTACGACTTTGAGAGTTCGCTCCGCTCCGATTTCCGGCGACGTTATAGGTTCGCTTCCGTGACGAAACCACCGTTAAGGTTACGGAGATAAGCGGCGTGTGGGGCAAGATCTCATATGACGGCAAGACAGGGTGGATATGCCTTGATTATACCGAATACGAATCTTCGATCCGAATGATGACATAGAGATTGATATCATTTTAGGCGATATAAACGGCGATAAAGGCGTTGATATTGAGGACGCAATGCTTCTTTTCTATCACGTTGCGGGGCGGCAAAAACTCGCGGAAGAACAATTGAATGTTTGTGATTTTAACGCCGATGACTCCCGTAGATATAGCTGATGCGATGATATTGTTCTTTTTGTCGCGGGCAGAATCGACTCTTTGAGTTGAGTATATCGTCCTGTCGCCTGACGGATTTTTGAAAAAGTCTCTGTTCTCGTATTGACGGTCGGAATGCTTCGGCACGGCAATACATGACAAAAAAAATAACTTGTTACCTTTTAATTATATATACGCGCGTATGCGTGCGTATATTTTTTTAATTTGAACGTTTCCACCTTGCCGCGTGTGCCGAACTTTTTGGGTGAGTGTTGTTTTTTTACTTTTTAAAGTTGAATCTTACTTTTAAGGTTGAGTACTATTCTGTTTGTGTCTGTCTTGGAAACACACCATTTTTTTGATATTTCCGCCGAACCGTGTGTACCGAAAATTTCTGCGAAATTACTTTTTTGGGTGGTTTTGTTGAGTATATTCAAAATCGTGTTTTAAAGTTCTGTTTGAGCGTTTTCACCGTTCCGTGTGTGCGAAAAGTCTTGTTTACAGGGTAGAATTTTACCGTAAAAGATTGTTGAAAAAGTTACAAAATGAAAATCGGCCCGAAAACAGGCTTAATGTTACAAAAAATTCACCTAAAAAGTTGAGAAAATGCAGTTTCTGGCTTGACAAGCATATATAATATATGTTATAATAACTTGCATGGCAAAAATGCAAAAGGTGCGATGACCGCGGAGGTTACTGAAATTCACCCCGGTAAAGGTGACAGAGAATTCCGCGCGAGCATTATCCAACACATTGGATGAAATACCGAATTTAGTTGATGTAATGCGACAACCGCGTTTTCACGTTGCGAAACGGCGACAATTACTCGCTGTGAGAAAACGCACCCGCCGCTTTACCACTCGGCAAGTTTTATGGTTCGGGATAGGTTTGCCTTGTCCCGGCATTTTTTTGCGAAAAGGCAAGAAAAACACATAAGATCAGGCTTTGAGTGTTCGGTTATTCATCTCCAATACTTTGATGGGTCTTGAAAGCCCATAAAAATCAGGGCAGAGACCCGGAATAATATGAGGAGGCGAACATTTACAATGGCTAAACAGGAAAAAGATCAGAATCCGCTTGAAATCTTACGACCACAATCTCATTGATATGTCAGCTGCAAAGATAGTTGAAACTGCAAAGAGATTCGGCGCAACCGTTTCCGGTCCCGTACCCCTGCCGACCGATCGCGAAGTCATCACCATTCTTCGTGCGGTTCACAAGTACAAGGATTCCAGAGAACAGTTCGAGACAAAAACTCACAAAAGAGTTATCGACGTGATCAAACCCAATCAGAAAGCCGTTGAAGCGCTTATAGGAATCGAACTTCCCGCAGGCGTCGATATGGAAATCAAACAATAAGAAAAACTAATTTGTCTTTTTGCCATGACAGGTTTTATGATAGCTAACCGCTAAAAAGCTATTCCCCGTCGATGAAAACATCGAACGCGGTCAAGTTGGCAAACGCCAACCAATAACCGAAAGGAGTAATTCTAAAATGGAAAAAGGAATCATGGGCAGAAAGATCGGCATGACGCAGCTTTTCACGGAAGCCGGAAATGTCGTTCCCGTAACCGTTGTTGAGTGCGGTCCCCTGCGTTGTTGTGCAGAAGAAGACGACCGACACCGACGGATACGATGCCGTACAGCTCGGTTTTGAAGACCTCAGAGAAAAGCTGGTCGTTAAACCGAGAAAAGGTCATTTTGACAAAAAGCACAGGTTGCTTACAAAAGAGAGTTCTTAAAGAGTTCAAACTTTGATAACTCCTCCGAACTTAACGTAGGTGACATCATAAAAGCGGACACCTTCGCGGCGGGCGACAAGATCGACGTCACGGGCGTTTCCAGGGTCACGGTTACCAGGGCACCATCAAACGTCTCGGCTTCCACAGACAGCCGACATCGCACGGTACTTCCGGTTACCACAGACACCAGGGTTCCATGGGCGCGAACACCGACCCCTCCAGAGTTATGAAGGGTAAGGGGCATGCCCGGACACATGGGCAGCGTTCGAGGTTACGATCCAGAACCTGAAGTTGTTAAAGTTGATGCGGAAAACAACCTCATCGCCATCAAGGGCGCCGTTCCCGGTCCCAACGGCGGTCTCGTTGCGGAGTTAAGACCGCAGTCAAAAAGCGCTCGTAGGAAGGGGATATAACAGATGAATTACAAAGTTTATGACATGAAAGGCGCCGAAGCAGGCACCATCGAACTCAACGACGGAATTTTCGCTGTTCCCGTTAACCCCATCGTTATCCACGAGGCAGTTAAACAGTATCTTGCAAATCAGCGTCAGGGAACGCAGTCCACTCTGACAAGAACAGAAGTCAGAGGCGGCGGCAGAAAGCCTTGGAGACAGAAGGGCACAGGCCGTGCTCGTCAGGGCTCCATCCGCGCACCGCAGTGGACGCACGGCGGCGTAGCGCTCGGTCCCAAGCCGCGCAGCTACAGAATCACGATGAACAAGAAAGCAAAGAGACTTGCTCTCAAATCCGCATTCTCTTCCAAGGTTGCGGCAGAGGAGTTCATCGTTGTTGACAGCCTTGCGTTTGACGCACCGAAGACCAAGAAAATGGTTGAGGTTCTTGCGGCTCTCAACGCTGCGGGCAAAAAAGGCGCTCATCGTTGTTGACGCAAAATCCGATGCCAACGACATCGTTATCAGCAGCGCAAACATCGAGGGCGTTAAGACTCTTTACGTCAACACCCTTAACGTATACGACATCATCAAACACGACGTTCTTATCATGACGAAAGATGCCGTAAATAAAACAGAGGGAGGTTTATGCATAATGAGTAAGTTTACAGGATATATTCCTTACCCGGTTGTGACCGAGATCCATGGACATTATGCGTAGCCAACGCAAGTACACCTTCAAGGTCGCAAAAGATGCTAACAAGATCGAGATCAAGGAAGCGGTTGAGACTCTTTTCAAGGGTACGAAAGTTAAATCCGTCAACGTGATGAATTGCAGAGGCAAGGAACGCAGAAGAGGTTACACCTCCGGCAAGACCGCCGCTTACAGAAAAGCGATCGTCACGCTCACCGAAGATTCGAAGACGATTCCGTTCTTCGACAGCTTGACGTAATAAGGAGGAAGACAGATGCCAGTTAAAGTTTATAAGCCGACGACTCCCTCCAGAAGAGGAATGTCCGTTCTGACTTTTGAAGAGATAACTGCGAAGAAGCCCGAAAGATCGCTCCTCGTAAGCCTCAAAAAACATTCCGGACGTAACAGCTACGGAAGAATCAGCCGTTCGTCACAAGGGCGGCGGAGGTCAGAAGAAAGTACAGACTGATAGATTTCAAGAGAAACACCACCGATGCGGAAGCAACGGTTTGTATCTATCGAGTACGACCCCAACAGAAGCGCAAACATCGCTCTCATCCAGTATGAGGGGACGGCAAAAGGCGTATGTCATCGCTCCGGATAAACTTTCCGTAGGCGATAAGATCAGAAGCAGCGTTGAAGCCGACATCAAACCGGGCAACTGCCTGCCGCTTGAATTCATTCCCCTCGGTACTCTCGTTCACAACGTAGAGATGCACCCCGGCAAAGGCGCTCAGCTTTAGTAAACTGCCGGGTTATGCACAGGTTGCTGGCAAAAGAACGGCTACGCTCAGGTAAGACTTCCTTCCGGCGAAGTTCGTATGATCGTCTTAACTGCAAAGCAACCGTAGGTACCGTCGGCAACTCCGACCACGAAAACGTAAACCTCGGTAAAGCCGGCGAAAAACGCGTCACATGGGTATCCAGACCTACCGTTCGCGGTTCCGTCAATGAACCCCTGCGACCACCCCGCGGTGGTGAAGATGAAATACCCGTCGGAAGACCAGGGGCCCCTGTTACTTAGAATGCATTTTTCTGCTATGGGTTACAAGACACGTTCCAAAGAAGAACAAGTCAAATTCATAGTTAAGCGCAGAAGCGAAATAAACGGGAGGTGTTGAGATATGAGCAGAAGCATTAAAGGACGCCCCCGAAGCATCGCTTATGAAAAAAGGTCGAAGGAATGAATAAGACGAACGAGAAGCGCGTTATCAAAAACGTGGTCGAGCGTCCACCATCTTCCGCAGTTCGTAGGTCACACCTTCGCTGTTCACGACGTGAAGAAAAGCATGTTCCCATATGTAACCGAGGACATGGTAGGACACAAACTCGGCGAGTTCGCACCGACAAGACTGTTCAAGGGCCACGCAGGTTCCAAGACGTCCAACAACGGTAAGTAAAGCGCAAAGGAGGTAAACGAGAATTATGGAAGCAAAAAGCTTATTTAAAGGGATCTTCGTATTACCCCCGAAAAGGTTAAAAAGATAGTTCTTGACCTCATCAGAAGGTAAAGATGCCGCAAACAGCTGTTGCGATTCTTCAGAACACTCGAAATGCGCCTGCCGCACCGGTGCTGGCTCAATCGTGGCAAACGCTGGCGCTGTTTCACAACATGAGGATGTTTCCAATCCGCGGTTTA
>VOFK01003282.1_pt1 | contig 20727 bp, 31 predicted proteins | sample 5384121 | NCBI WGS metagenome assembly VOFK01 (sample SAMN12384730, study PRJNA508395) | human gut metagenome | isolation source: healthy gut J | host: Homo sapiens | reverse complement strand
TTATAAACAACTATACCAAATTGCCGAGTTAAAGAAAGACTATCAGTCGGCATTAAATCATTATAAGAAATATACAACCTATATTACAGATTACCAACTAAACAAGACCGAAGAACGCATCGACAATAGTCGTCAACCGCCCACCACCAAAAGAAATGGCAACGAGAAAAACCGCAGGGTCCGCCAGCGCATGCTATTGGTCAACGGTAGCCTCGTTCTGGCTTTCTTTTTATACTACTAGCCCACTTATATCGGTATCTTATTGAAAAAAAGACGGGAGAAAAATACCTGAACGCCCTGCCAAATGATCAAAGAAACTCTACACAGCATTTATGCCAAGAACAAAACCACGATGTTGGGATATAAGGAATAAATTGAGCATCAAAAATTCAGCTTTTTATTTCAGCTATCCCCATGACAGCATCAGGCATTTTTTAAAAATGTATAATGAAATTCTGGGAGACATCGGACAGACCGATTTAAGCTTTGGGATGAACTCTATTTCACCATATTATTGCGAAACAAATTTCCAGCAAAAATTGAAGGATAAGTTTCGCTTCCCTGAACGAAATTCAATTGTGTTGTCTGATCCACGAGGTGGTTTCAAAACCGATGAAAATCGCTTTGTCATCCGGCAAAGTATTCAATCCACAAACGGAAAACGGCTATCCGGAAAAAAATTGGGTATGGACGTGCGGGGTTAAACACCGTAAAAGGCCATGAAGTCCACCGGAGTCCGAACTCTTTTCGTCATGAATTGGGGTGCCCGCTGAATCCTCCACGCCGGGTTCTATACGCGCTTCTGCCGGTCTTCAGGCGCGGCAGGCTGATTTTCTCCAGCCACCGGGAATCACCATCAGCCCCTTTTTCCACTAATACCATTGCTCGTAGCGGCAAGCGTCGGCAACTGTTCCAGTACCTCGCCGCTGTAATTCGATGTTTCTTACAATTATTGCCATAGTTCAATCACTTTTTTACGTTTGTCCTTAATTTCTCGCATACGCCTGTTCCAGGGGCTTTCTTCACCATTCGGTTCCAGATGCAGGTCTTCCATCACACGGCGCTTTACCGGCAGTTGGGCCGGGCCTTTTCGCCGTTCTCGCGGTCATTGGCCAAAAGGTTTTCGTAGATGGGGCGGGTAGTCGCATCAATGCGACCGTCCTGCTCGGCTGCGTCAAACAGCTGCTTGCGGGCGGCAAGGTCTTCGGCTTCAGCCTTGTCTTCGTAGGTCTTCACCTTGGCCTTCAGGTCGGTGTTCTCTTTCGTAAGGATAGGTACCTTGCCTGCCTCTTCCTCCAGTTGGTCCATCAGGCGGAACACATCCGCATCACTCGCGCAGTCCTTGAAGCGCGGGCGTTTCTTTACGTCTTCCAGATTCATGTCTTCTCTGTTTTTTTGTGGCTCAACGAGCCGGTTATTGAATAAAGTATATATCTGCGCCGGCGTACTGTCGGCCGGCACGGGGTCTGCATCATAGATGCCGTCTATGAAACCGAGGTCCAGGGCTTCCTGGGCAGTCAGCCAGTGGTCCTCGCCGTCAAAAATAGGTCTGTTTCACTTCTTCCTTGCTCATGCCCAGCCGCTCGGCATAGATTTCACTCAAGCTGCCTTCCAGGCTTTCTATCTCTTCCATGCAACGCTGCAGGTCCTGCTTGTTGCCGTAACATCCGCCGCTCACACTGTGCAGCATCAGACGGGCATATTTGCTCATTTCTACGGGCTTGCCGCAAAAGGGCTATCACACTGGCCATGCTGGCGGCTATGCCATCCATCCACATAAATGCGGATGTCGGCCTGGCTATGGCGCAGGGCGTTGAATATCGCAATGCCGCTGTACACTTCCCCGCCGTTGCTGTTGATACGCACATGGATGCGTCGGCTCACGCGTTCGGCTTCCATCAGTTCCTGGGCTATGCGCCCGCTTTGCACCTCCGTATAGTCTCCGATGTCCCCGTACAGAATATCGTACTGGTGCCGTCGTCACTCGTTGTAATATTGAAAAATCTGCTCATCGTCATGTCTTTACCAGCGGTTTCCCCGCCTTTCGATGGTGCGAAAATAGAACATTCCCATGGCACCAAGAAACCGCGTCCGCATCATAACGTTTTCTGGCGTTATCATAACGCTGTAACCCGTCATCATGCGTACGCGCTTTTACAAACCCCGCTTTTTCATGCAATTTTGTAACGTGATTTACAATTAAAAAGGACGATTTATGGCAGATTTGACGAATGCCCAGAAAAAGGAATGGGCAAAGACTTTGTACCTCAAGGAAAAAAACCTCACACAGCAGGAAATCGCCGACCGGGTGGGCATGTCACGGGTGTCCGTGTCCAACTGGGTACGGGCCGGCAAGTGGGAGGAACAGAAGGTGGGGCTTACGCTCACAAGGCAGGAACAGGTGGCTAACCTCTACCGGCAGGTGGCCGAAATAAACAAGGCCATTGCCGAACGGCCCGAAGGGGGAACGGTTCCCTCATCCAAGGAGGCTGACATCCTCGGGAAACTGTCGGCGGCCATACGCAACATGGAGCAGGAAGTGGGCATTGCCGACATCATCAGTGTCCTCACCGGGCTCATCGACTGGGTACGGGCGGCCGACCTCGAAAAGGCAAAGGAAATTACACGCCTGGCCGATGCGTACATTAAAGACAAATTATAAAGGGATAGACAATGAAACAGACTGACAGACTCGCTCTCCTCGATTGGGAGAAGTACAAAGAAGACATCGCAAGGGCTACACCGGTCGATAGGAACATGACGGCAGCCGAACGGGAAAAAACACCGGGAATATCTTGAGAAACATCCCATAGAATGGATCAAGTTCTTTTTTTCGAATTATGCCAAATATGAATTTGCCGACTTCCAGAAAAAGGCTATCCGGCGGATCATTGCACACGATGAATGGTTTGAGGTGCTTTCTTGGAGCCGTGAGCTGGCCAAATCCACCGTCACCATGTTCATCGTCATGAATCTCACGCTTACCGGACGCAAAAAGAATGTGATTCTGACCTCCAACAGCAAGGACAATGCGGTGCGCCTGCTCGATCCCTACCGGGCCAATCTCGAAGCCAACGGACGCATCATGGCATACTACGGCAAACAGGAACTGCCGGGCTCATGGACCGAGGATGAATTCACCACCAAAGGGAAGGTCTCTTTCCGCGCACTGGGTGCCGGACAATCTCCGCGTGGTTCGCGAAACGAGGCCATACGTCCCGACGTACTGCTGGTCGATGACTTTGATACGGACGAGGATACCAAGAACCCGGACATCATCCAGAAGCGCTGGGACTGGTGGGAAAATGCGCTGTATCCCACAAGGTCCATTTCCGAACCTACACTGGTCATCTTCTGCGGAAACATCATCGCCAAGGACTGCTGCGTGGTGAGGGCGGGCGAAATGGCCGACTCCTGGGACATCGTGAACATCCGCGACAAAAACGGTTTTTCCACATGGCCGGAAAAGAACTCGGAAGAGGACATCGACCGCACACTGTCCAAAATATCCAAAAAGGCGGCACAGGGAGAATATTTCAACAACCCGATTTCCGTGGGAGAGGTATTCGAAAACATTGCATACGGCAAGGTTCCGGCACTCTCCAAATTCAAGTTCCTCGTGGTGTATGGCGACCCGGCACCGGCGAAAGCAAGGGTAAGAAAGGCAAATCCTTCAAGACGGTTTCGCTCTGTGGCAAATTGGGTGGCAGGCTTTACGTCATCAAGACTTTCCTGGCACAGGCGCTCAATGCGGAGTTCATTGACTGGTATGTCCGGATGCTTGAATTTGTCGGGGGCAAGACCAATGTCTATTGCTACATGGAGAACAACAAGCTGCAGGACCCTTTCTTCCAACAGGTGTTCAAACCGCTGGTGGCAAAAGTACGCCGCGAACAGAAGATTGCGCTGTTCATCCGGGGCGACGAGGAGAAGAAGACGGACAAGGCTACACGTATCGAAGCCAACCTCGAACCGCTCAACCGCGAAGGGAACCTCATCCTCAACGAGGCCGAACGGGACAATCCGCACATGAAGGAACTGGAGGACCAGTTCGCTGTTCACCCCTGACCATGCGCTACCCGGCCGACGGACCGGATGCGGTCGAAGGGGCGAACCGCATCATCGACGAGCTGATCAGGCGCATTGAACCGCCCGTATTCCGATCACGGAAGGATGTAAGAAAACGGAATAAGAAAAAGATTATGACAACTCTAAAACAATAGGACTATGAGCAAGTTTGTAGAACTTCACCGATTATGATGCGAGTATCCAATCGCGACATTCTCGACGCACTGGTACGCGAAGACGAAACGGTTATTGAGGTTTGCGAGGACAGGGCCATTGCCGAAATGCGATGCTACTTGAGCAAACGTTACGACTGCAACAAAATCTTCGAAGCTACCGGCGAGAACCGGAACCAGCTCGTGCTGATGATGGTCATCGACATGGCGGTCTATCACATCTTCTGCATCCATAACCCGCAGAAACTCTCCCAGGTGCGCAAGGACCGCTATGAACGGGCGGTGGAATGGATGAAGGCGGTGGCCGACGAGGACATTTCAATCGAAGGGGCTCCGCTGCTACCCGAGGAACAAAGGGCGGGCAGGTCGGATTTCCGCATTCAAAGCAACCGCAAACGAACGAACCACTGGTAAAAGCAAGCATCATGAAAAAGAAAAACAGAAAAAGCAACAAAGCCGGCATCATCACCGTAGGGGGGAATTTCGCTTTGCCGGGACAGAAGAAACCGAATGTGATTGTGCTCACACAGCCCAAACGCTTCGGACTGGACATTTCAGATTACATGGCAGCCGTCAGGGCAGCCGAGAATGTCGATTTCTCACGCCGTTACAAACTCTATGACCTCTACGAGGATATTCTGATGGATACGCACCTTTCCTGTGTAATCGAAAAGCGCAGGAATGCCGTGCTGTGCTCCAACATGGAGTTCCGGGTGGACGGGAAACCGGACGATAAAATCAACGAGCAGATACAGTCGCCCTGGTTCAACCGGCTGGTAGGCGACATCCTCGATGCTAAGTTCTGGGGGTTCTCGCTCTGCCAGTTCCACAAGCTGCAGGAGTGGGTGGATTACGACCTGGTGCCGCGCAAGCATGTAGATCCGGTCAGGGAACTCATTTTGCGGTACCAGACGGACACTACCGGCCATTCCTGGGATGAATATACCGACCTGCTTTTTGTGGGTTCACCGTCCGATTTGGGCCTGCTGGCCAAAGCGGCTCCTTGGGTCATTTACAAACGTAACACCACGGGCGACTGGGCACAGTTCTCCGAGGTATTCGGCATGCCTATCCAGGAATATATCTATGACTCCGATGACGATGAGTCCCGCCAGCGGGCCATGGAGGATGCGGCGAATGCCGGAAGCCTGGCGCAGTTCTTTCATGCCAAGGACACGGAACTCAAACTTACGGAAGCCGGAAACAAAACAGGGTCTGCCGATGTCTATGAACGCCTCTGCGAACGGTGCAACAACGAAATCTCCAAGCTGATACTGGGCAATACGCTGACCACCGAATCGTCCGAAAAAGGCACACAGGCTTTGGGTACGGTGCATAAAAAGGTGGAGGACAAGGTGCTGGAGGCTGACCGGAAATACGTGCTCAATGTGTTAAATTACGACATGACGGACATTCTGCTGCGCATGGGCATCAATACTGAAGGGGGGGACATTTTTGCTTTCGGAACCGAAGGAAACGGATGCCGGTACCAAAATATCCATCCTTACGCAGCTGAAGAAAAACTTCAACATCCCCATCGATGACGACTATCTCTATGAGGAATTCGGTATCGACAAACCGGCCAACTACGAGCAGCTGAAGGCGGAACAAAAGACGGCTGAACAAGCCGGCCAGATTCCAAGCCCGAAGAAAGAGCCGGAACCGGCGAATAAGGGACGGATGATGAACCGACACCGAAACAGAAAAGAAACTTCCGGAACTGGCTCAAAGGTTTTTTCGTGAAAGCCCCGGCAGACGGGGCAGCTTTAGACTGGTAGTCGACAGACTGTATGCGGCTGACAATGGCAACATCTCCATGGAGTTTGACTTTTCCGAAGAGGTGCTGCGGCGTGCCTTGCTGAACATATACAGCAGGGACTTTCATCCGGCAACCGAAATCGAAATCAACCTGTTCAATGAAATATGGGCAACGATGGACAAGGCGGCAAAGGAAGGGTTCAGCAAATCAAGGCCATTACTCCGGACGAGGATTTCAAAATGCCATACTCGGAACAATGCCGTATTCTCGGCATTCAAAAGGTACATCGTATGCAGAATGACATGGCACGGCTTTTTTATTGATTCAAACGGCATTTTTAAAACCGTTCGACAAATGGGTACAGGAAGTCTTGCCCATTGCTTCCCATCAGGTTCGTCACTGGCTGCGGACGGAGTATGACACGGCGGTCATCCGGGCGCATCAGGCGGCTGACTGGCAGCAGTTCCTGCGCGAACGCGATATTCTGCCCAATCTCAAATGGCTACCGTCCACCTCCATTCATCCGGGAGCTGACCACCGCCCATTTTGGAATACCATCCGACCGATTGACGATCCGTTCTGGAACAATCACCGACCGGGCGACCGGTGGAACTGCAAGTGTGACCTTTACAGCCACCGATGAAGCGCCGACAGCAGTACCGGACGAAAATGGGCAGAATAAGGCACATGACGGTCTGGAAAACAATCCGGGAAAAGACGGCAAACTGTTCTCAGACAAACACCCCCCTACGTTACTGAAGCGTATCCGGGGCAAAAAAAGCCGTGGACGCACTGACCAGACGCATCAACGAGATGATAGCCGAAATGCCAGACAACCTGACGCTGGAGGAAAAAAACCGACATCGCCCGCAACAATCTCAAGATAGAAAAGGCACTCGGCGTTACCAAAGGTAAGCCGATGACATACGAACGCAAACAAGGGAAAGGGAAAAATCCAAAATTCGGAAAAGAGGAAGGATACCGCGTGAATTGCCAGACCTGCACCGTGTAACACACATGCTCAGAAGGTTAGGGTTTGACACCGAGGCAAAACCCAACATCAGACAAAAGCGCATACAATGAAAATGGCAAAAACAAGGTATCACATGGGAAGAACGTTTCCTGAACCGGGACGGAACAAAGCCGGATTATGACTATACCTATAAATGGCAGGTCAGAAAGGGATACCAAGTAATGAACGCAAACCGACTGAAGGAATACTTCAGGGAAAAAATTCAGAGAGGACGGAATATACGAGATATATTGTGCCTGGAAGGCGGCTCCGCACACGTGTTCTGCGCGGAGGTGACTGAAGGAAAAAGACAAGGTTCTTCGACCCGCAAACCGGAAAGGATGATGCAAGCAATTACATACAGAACATGAAAGCCAACTGTGTGGGAGTGATAAGAATAGACAACAAATTGGTAAATCCCAAAAATCATGGGACTATTTATCACCAAATAAACGGGAAGAAAGTGTCAGTCCCTCCTCACCGTCCACCAGACGGCAGGACTGACCGTCGAACAGAATAAAGGTAGGAAGACCGACAGGCAACTCAAAAACCATCCCCGTCAACACAGCCCACAGAATAGATGCTTCCTTCAGGGGAACTGGCTGATAAAAACAACGGAGTTATAACCGTGGATGTTTGCTAATTCTGACACTTGTTCCGGTATATTCATAACGCATAAAAAGGCATATTGGAAGCCTCGGTTGCAAAATTATAAATTATTCTTGAATTACTGATGATTATGGACATAAAAAGATTTTTACGGAACTGATAAAGCGGAAACGTAACAGACTGGACAGTATGATGCGCCGCAAACTGCCCGTCGCCGTTGGCCGCATGGCAAAAGACCACTTCCCAGGACAATTTCCGGCAGGGTGGCTTTGTGGATGGAGGACTCCACCCTTGGCCCAAAGCCAGACGTCTCCTCGGGCGGTACTGATGCCGCCAGCAACTACGGAACGCTGCTCTCCGGCAGGAAGCATCTCTTCAAATCGGTCGGATACACGCCTGCCGACTATCGGGTGAGAGTGTTCAACGAGGAGGTCTATGCGCCCGTCCACAACTGGGGCGGCGAAATCGATGTCACCGTCACAGACCGCATGAGGCGCTTTTGCATGGGCCAGGTTCTACAAGGCTTCGGGAAAAAAGAAGAAAAAGCCGGCACAAGGCAAAAGAAACGCGTCAAACGGCGTTCCAAACCGAAGGACTGAATCCCAGGCACAGTTCTGAGGAACATGGCGCTTACCAAGAAAAAGAAACTGCACATCCGCATCCCCGCAGCGCCAGTTCATGGGAGAAAGCGAAGAATTGAACCGGCGTATCCGGGAAAAGGTGGACCAGGAAATTACCAACATTTTAAACAAATAACGATATGGACGAAATTTTTATCGCAATCATGGAACAGATTGCACAGGAGCTGCCGGAACTCTCTCTCTCATCGACGAGGACTACGGACAGTTGGAAATGGGGGCGGAAGAGGACCAGTACCCGGTTACTTTCCCCTGCGTATTGATTGGAAATACTAGTTCAGACTGGCACGACCTCGGATATGGGGCACAGAAAAGCGAATCCGTGCTGACCGTACGGCTGGCTATCGATTGTTACGACGATACAAGCTACGCATCCGGCACGTATGACAAGGTGAAGGAAAGGCAGCAGCTGGCCGGAAAATTATACAGGTCGCTGCAGTGTTCTGCAATGCACGGACAACGCTTCGCCGCTGGTACGCGAGAAAAGCCGCTCGTATGCCATGCCGCATTATATCAAGGTTTATGAAATGACGTTCTCATTCACACTGCACGATGAATCGGCCATGCCGTCATCTTACGGGAAATAGCTCAAGCTGGGCGGCGGTCAGCTGACGGGGCTTTCACCTTGGGAACAGGCTTCAGATTGTAGTCTGTTCCTTCGCGTGATTTCTTGGACGGATGATGGCCATGATGCGCTCTTTCCGAAATGAAGAACTCCTGCCGGGACAACACTTTCAGGGCATCGTCAAAGCGCAGACGCTGCACCTCCGTCCAATAATAGTAACGGCGGCACAAGGCTTCATCACGGAGTTCTATCAGGTCCTTGTCTCGTCCTTTGGTCATTAAAGCATGGCATTTGCTGCAAAATTAGGCATTTAACCGGGCATTATAGATAAAAAAAAACGCCGCATCGTGTATAAAATGCGGCGTTTTTCTGTTTAGAGTGTGAACAAAATCACATGGTCATCAGTTCGGTGTCGTCCTCACCCGGAATAAAAGGCTCGATACGGGTAATCACCTTGCTCTGTACCTTTACCCGACCACTGCCCTTACAGACAGGACAACGGGAGGAGGAAGGGGCTCCGCCCTGGTCTGTGTAGAAAACACGCCCCTTACCCTCGCAGTTCTTGCAAGCCATCACGTGTGGTGCGATGTTCTTTGTATTTTCCATATCACAAACGACAGAATGAAGGTTCGATACGGCGCCAGACACCGTTCTCGTCACGCTTGTGGAAATAGTAGTTCACCGCAGTCTTATACACCACATTGCTCTCACGGAAGAGGTCCATGATTCGGTGTATTCGCTGTCGAAACGGTCCTCAAGTTCGTACAGCTTGCTCACCGACTTGTAGTCCAGATCACCCTGGCGGTTACGCTCGATCATGGTCATGCCAAGCTGGTACATCGGGTCATCGGTGCCAAGTTCCCGGCTCATGGCGTAGCGCTTCAGGTAATCCACCAGACGCTCGGCGGCGAGGTTGGCACGTTCGTCGAAGCTCTTCACCTTGTTACTCCTCACTTCCAGTTTCATATCACCGTCCACGATGGTGAAACTTGCCTGGTCATCCTTGCGGAGCTGGCCATAGTCACGCATCAGGTCGCGGAAAGAGGCGGCTTCCTTCTCCACCCAGTCGCGGAAGGCTTTCACGTCATCCACGACCGGAAACAGCTTGTTCTTTACTTCAAGCATGAACTGCGCACGAAGCCCCTCGTAGGCATCGCGACGGTTGCGCTTGTTTTCCTTCTCTTCCTGCTGGAGCTGTTTCAAAAGCTCCTCTTTTCTGTCCTGTGCGGACAAGCTCTTAACTGTTCTTTCAAGTCCATAACTAAAAAATTAAATGGTTGTTACTGTTGTTTATTCTCACGTTTGCGGCGAATGGCGCGCAGCTTCACCTGCAACGCATCCAGCGCCTCGCAGTCAAGTTCACGGAACTCCATGCCAGTGATACGGCTGTCCCGGCAGAAGGCGTTCACCCGGTCCCAGTCGGCCGTATCAATGCCCAGCAGCTGCATCTGGTGAAGCACCGCGGAACGCTTCTGACGGAGAATCTTCCGGAGCTGCTCCTGATAAGTGGGCGGTACCAACTTCTGCATGGCAGACACAGCGGCACTGTATTCCTTCAGCGTCATGTCACGAAGGCTTGTGGTACGTCCCTCCCGTGTACTGGGAAACAATGCTTTTCCTTCAGTGCGTCACGATCCGATGTCGGAAGGCGGTTCAAAAGACCGTAAAACGCCGCATAATTATCGGGCTTGTCTAACCGTTTACGGGTGTTGATATCTATCTGCATGGTAATGTTATTTTTTTTTAAAAGTTTACCGCATCTGATACAATACTCTCGATAATGTTTAGTGTGATATTTATTAATATGCTTACTTCGCTTTTGACCACCTTTTCTCTTCATTCTGATATATAAAGTATTATTCCATGTAACTCGATAAGGCATGTGTCCACAAAAGAAGCATACAATACGTCCCCAAATATTCATGTTTTTGTTCTGATTTGAGCCATACGGCAGTTTTAGGCCTGCCGCATGGCAGAATATTAATCAACTATAAATTCGGTTATGTTGGGAATTACTTGAATCCCTTCCATTACCTCTACACTTGTAGGAGTGACAATTGCAGTTACATGAGGATGATAGTTTTCGCAAAGATACTTTATCAATGGCTTTGCCGCCTCTTTCAGTTCTTCAAACTTTCCTTTTGTTTTCTTGAATATCAGTTTCCATATTTCGTATTTATGGGTTTTACAAAGCCGCCCAAGGCTCATTTCTTATTTGATTTGAATTAATAACACTTTACGCAAAATAACCCCCTTGGAGTATTATAACATCCTTCGCCTGATTCAAACACCTTACCACATTTCTTACATCTTGACGGTGTCTATTGGTTTCAGTGCTTCATGGTAGGGTAAAAGCTTCCGGTGTTGGGTATGCCTTCAACAAATATCTCTTCAAAGGCTGATACCCTTTTCTTTGGCTTTATCACCTGCTGCTATTACAATATCTTTCCACGAGTTAAATGACTTGGTTAAATCTCCTTCATCGTAACCATACCAACGTTCAGGGTCTTTATCTATTTCTGTTTGAGTAATAGAGCGGTAAAGTTCTATATCATCACCAGCTATTATTTGTAACGTCCCATAAAAATGTATAGCTTCGAAGCTAATTCCTCTAAATGTAGTTATATTTACAATTGCTTTCATGATTTAACTTCTTTCGATTTTGCGCCACATTCATCAGTTCATACTCAAATCTCCACTGAACGGAATAGTATTAATGTCAGCCTTTCTCGTGTAGGCCTGCATGAGTGCCACGGAAAGCAGCGTATAGGCATTCTTATTCGCTTTGACAACCCCTGAAATAGAGCCGACAATATGTTTAGTCTTGCCGGTAATGATTGAGCCGACTGTCTGCTCAAGCCCGTCCGGACGGTCCTCACTGGCTACAACGCTCATAAAGACACTAAAGATTATTTTCCTTGCAAAAAGTTATCCACGTATTGGCAGAGTTCCTTTACTGCCTCTTTCTGTTTTTTCTGTAATCATTTCAGTTAAATTTTAATGGTTGATAATATGTTATTTTCAAGAATATAATCGCACTCAAGAACTTTTTGACACCACCGTAAAATGTCACTTTGGACGTATCAGTGATACCAAAATGTTCTTTATCCGCAAAAAATCATATTTTTTCACACCGGACTTCATTTCCCGGATAATGTCCTTAGCCCTTTTATCAGTCCAGCCGTGAGCGGCAAAACCGGCCTTGAACTGGTAAGTGGTCGTTACGGCACCATTCTGGATCCTGGTGGAAACACTAACGGTACCCACACAATTTTCTATAACTTTCTTCTTTCCCATAATTTATATATTTGAAGGTTTCCAATCCACTGTTGTAATCGCATACCTTGTTTTACGCTAATCTTTAAAAGTTAATTCTCCATTCATAAGAAGCGGCAGCATCGAATCTCTAAGTTCGGAAAGAAGCCTATTCTCTTCATTATTTAGGTAATAAATATGCTGCTTATACATATTCATAAAGAAAGGCATGATGCTTGACAATATTTCCTTATCAGTATTCTCAATACAAAATATACTTTACTATTGGAAGATTGAATATACTTATTCTCAATAATTTTCTCTTTTACTTCGTAATTCTTGAATGATGCAAAACTTTCATTCATAGCTTTCACTACTTCATTGGATGATTCGCAATCTTTTATAATTTCTGTAAAGTCCAAGACGTTCAGCCCATACCTTATTAACTGTCACCTTAATAACATTACGTTCTCTGATGACACGGTTAATATCTGATATTATAGCGTTGAAGTCTCGATGAATAGTTCCTTTAATTCTATCGGCAGATATGAGCCAATAGTAAGATTGTATCCCTTTTGCTCCAGTTCTTCGATTGAAAGCCTTTTAGAGAATGAATCCTGTTCTTTTTACTGTAAAGTTCGCATATAGCAGCAATCTGTTCATCTGAAAAAAGTATTAAATTCCTTTTTTTAGATGCGGTTGTAATGAGAAGCGCCACCTTCTCCACGTTGTTCTCTTTTTACTTCAACAGAGATTTCATTCCCTCCGCATTAATCAGCATCACATCTTTACTCGTTTTCTTCTTATCAAACAAAAGTATGCAAGTCGCTACAGAGGTAGACTCAAACATCTTTTCCGGCAAAGAAATAGCAGCTTGCAGCCATCCCTTCTCAATAAAGTATCTCCTGCACTCTTTCTCTTCTTTGCTTGTAAGCACACCTCTGGGAAGAATCAACGCACATCTTTCACTCCTTTGCAGGCAATGCGCCACGAAAGCAAAATTACAAGTGTATTTCTGAGGTAAAGCTTTGATTATTTCTTCAGATACAGGAACTTTTAAATTAAATGGCGGGTTGGAAATGCCTACATCAGCTTTTAGAAATTCTGTTTCCGGAAACATCGGACGCTGTATAACTCCATATATTGAACCTCTGATTACCTTTATATGAACCGATAATATCACCAGTGAGAATATTCTTGTTTACCACTGTCGCATCAATATTGCGAATACAAAAAGATTAAACAGAAGGATAGGCAATACATTCGTATCCAATTCTTCGCAAACAAACTTTAAATCCGGATTAGTGCACCACTTTTGAATAGTCAGAGAACCGGAACCAGCGCAACAATCGTACACAACTTTCTCGCATGGTGTATAGCTAAGAAAAGCAACCAGCTTAGAAAGAGATACAGGTGTATAATCTTGTTTCTTTTCCTTTCTGTCTGCGTGGTAGAACTGATATACCCTTTGCATCCAATCTACAGTCAAATCAGGGCATAACTCTTTGTACTTCTCAAAATACAAAGTGGGATTCTGAGAAAACAAAGCAAACATAACCTTATCAGGCAGTGTAGTAATGCTGCTACATCCGAAGATGTCACATATCTTTAATGTCAATTCTTTTAATTCCATTTGATTCCTTTTCTATTCTATAATATTCCTTTCTCTTTCATGGCTCACTTGTTTGAAGGTTTCCAGTCCACTGTTATAATCGCATCCAGCTCACCGCTGCCGCCACACACCGGGCAGGGCACATGCACGTCCTCGCGGCTGCCCTTCTCCGTTCCCCAGAACCAGCCGTTGCCCCCTTGCAGTAACCGCACTTTTGTGACCGGTACTGACGAAGTTCTCACGGTTGAGGCCCCTTACACATATAGGCGGGAGGACAAATCTCCAGCTGTTTCTTTATCCTGCTCATGCCTTCGGCCTCCTTTCTGTTTCGGTCCAGCCACATTCCAATAGTCATAGGCGCCCTTCTCCCAGATCGTGTATTCACCAGTGGAACCCTGATAACGTCCCTTACTGAAGGCGACGTAGCCTTCCACCCATATCTTCAGATCGGCATCATACATCACGCTCGTGGCCGCATCACCTTTAGGATTCTTGCCGCGGGCATGGCTGATGAAAATAAACAGCTTGTCCGGAAACTCCTCCTTCAGCTGGATATAGTCACGGTACGTCATCTGTGTGTATTGGAAGCTGTCAATGATCACGATGTTAAAGCTTTTATGGCGGCGAAGCCTGAGCTTCAAAGTGGGGATGTCCTCCTTGATGAACGCCAGGTGGCGGCTCACCTCGGCCATACCAAAGCGTCGCAGGTTATTCTGGACTGTCAGAGAAGTACCTTCTTCCAGGGAGTTGAACGCCACGGTCGCCCACTTGCAGAGTTCCTTGCAGAGCTGCATCACGAAAGAGGTCTTGCCGTTACCGCTGTTGCCCACACGAACCAGCAGCCCCGGACTTCCGGGTGTCGAAGGCATCCTTCCATTTCCCCTCGAAAGGAAACATCATACTTCTTGCTCAGAATGTCCCCTGACATTCAAGGCACGCCTCATGCCGGCCTTTTTATTATTCTTTTTCTCTTCTTCCATGGTCAAAACAGTTTTAATTGCCGGATATTGTCAATTCGGTCAAGCACGGCCTGCCGTGCGGCACCCCTGCATCTTCTCATGGCAGAGCATCCAGCCGAGTGCCCACAATAGGGCATTCTCACGGGTGGAGATGTCCCCATTTGCGCCCCGGGCGAAGCCGCCGCCGGAACCGCCGACCTCCATGCGCACGCCGGAGGTCCACCAGCCGTCCTGCTGTCCCACAAAAGGGCGTCCAGGTAGTCGTGTCCATTACGGTAAACACTCACCGTCTCATATTCAGTCAGGGACAGGATAATCGCTCCAGGGAGCGGGAAGCTGGTCGCGGCCGTCGATTTTCAGGTATTCAAATTTATTTTCCATATCCTTAAAATTACGTTTGAACGGAATTTGAACGGGGTCATTCCCCGTCATGCGTTTTTTACCTTATGAATGGATTTTCTTGACGCGGCGCAGGTCAAAGTCACAGGCGGAAGCCTCTTTCATGACATAATCGATTTTCCTGTCAGTCACCCCGTTGGCCGAACAGATGGCGTATACATCCCGCTCGTCAGTGGGCTCCAGTGCATAGAACTTACGTCCGAACGGCTGTAAATTCCTTGTAACCCGGTTTCTGGTATTTAAGCCGTTGCTGATGCGCGCTTGGCTATATAGTCGGTACTCAGGAAGACCACGCCGCATTTTTCCTCCAGCTTGTTGTACAGGGCTGATAAAGTAGTGGAATACCGGTTCGGTAAGCTTGTCGGCTTCGTCAAATACAGGAGCGGAGCGTCCATCTGGATAATGTCGTCAAGGATAAGGCTCCAACCTCACGGATATTGCAGCCCTCCGTGCGTATGCCGACCGTGCGGGCTATCTCACGGACGAAATCACCTTTTTTCATGTCCTCGGAACAAAGGATATAGAAAACTTTCCCTGTGTTCCTGAAGATAACTGCGGGCGGCGGTACTCTTGCCGCAACCGGCCCCGTCACCCAGGTGACATTGCGCCAGCGCTGCGCATCGGCAAGCACTCCGGTGATCTCCTGATAGGCACCGGTCTCTACCAATCTGCCAGCCGGTAGGATTGACGCTCCCCCGACCTTGAGGGCTATATTGCGGAACATCTCATCGCTGATATTCTCATAACGTCCGTTCAGAATGTTGCTCACCGTTCCGACACTTGTGTTCTTAAGGCTGCCGGCCGCTTTGGTCTGGAACTCGGATATTTTGCCACATAAGCCCTCAGACTCTCGCTGATGGCATCCTTGTTTCTCTTTTCAATTCACTCATATTTTTCTTATTTAAAATTTCCTGCTATAAATTTTCCTACCACTTTGCGCACACTCACTTCTTTCTTCCCTCTGAGCTGGTCCCAGGTAATGTTACTGATTACCTTTGTGGAACGTCCCAGGACAACCTCTTCCGGAGGCCGGCTGTATTTCTTTGTGCGGCGGTCTATCTGGCGCTGCACCTCGGCCGTGACACCTTTCAGGTTGGGGCTGCGCAGCCCGTGCTGTTCAGGCGCAACCCCATGCTCGTATTCGATGGACTTGGCTGCGACCTGACGTTCGATGCGGTCATGGACGTTGGCCTCCTGTTCCCGGCGTATGAACGCCGCCTCACCCTCGGTCTGGTCCTGGCAATTGCGCGATGAACCACCATGTACGGTTCGGCAACGCGTTCGAAGCGGAGAGCACCGCCCTTGTCTTTTCCAGTACAGCCGGACGCTGCTGAAATCATAAGGGTCATACTTGACATAGAACTGTCTGTCCAGGTATTACGGCGACGCCACTCATGGTCAGGAACACCGGGGGAGGAATAGACCTCATAGGTGCGCGGCCTGCCGCCGACAGTGAACTCTATGCCGGCAGAGGTGAAAGTGCTCGGCCGGGAGGTCATAACCCAGAAGATGTCCACCATGTCACGGGCGGTCACCGCTTCCGTGTCCTCGTTTACACTTGTATCGTACATCTCTATCCGGGGATGCCGGTAACAGGATGCTTCATTTCGTTCCACTCCCGGCGTGCCTCGACATATTTTTGCCTTCAGCTCGTCGAGAGTATAGAGCCGGTCCCTGTTGGCCTCGATGAACTCAAGGTTCGGACGGCTGGAATCTTTTCTGGCAGTGATATTCTGTCCGGTAAAGCCCCAGTATTTGTGCAGGACCTGGCTCTGAAAAACGCCCGAAAGCGGATTCTATCGTCTTGACTGCCCGCTGTAAGGGCGGTGGGACGGATATGGCTGATCTTGTCAAGCAGACCGTCGGAGACACGTTCAAGCTTCTTATGACCGCCCTGGTTGTCATGGACCAGCTCGTAAGGCTTGTGCCCGCTTGTCTGGAGCGCCATGCGGTAAGCATGGTACTGCGCCTCATAATCCTCGTTCTCGCTGATATGGAAGCCGAGCAGGACTTCACTGTAGGCATCCATGACCTCGTACACCCCGATGGTGCGGACCTTGCCGCCCTCATCCCGGTAATAAAGGTTCAGTTTGGTACCGTCACCGTACCACAGGCTGTCACGGCGGCTGGGGAGTTCGGTCTTACACTGGATATGAAAGTTTCGTCGGCTCAAGTGAGGCGGATCATCTTGCAAGCGTTTTCGGTGATTTGAAGATTCTGGAAGATTGCATATCTTTGCCTGTTATGAAGATGGGCATCGTGGGAAACAATGGTACGGAAAGTCCACGTTCATTAAAAATACTGATGGGCGAACAGAAGCCGGACAGTGGAACACTGGATATCGGTGAGACAGTCCGTTTCGATACTATTCTCAGGACGGCCTGAAGTTTGATGAGCAAATGAAGGTCATCGACGTGGTGCAGGATATTGCCGAAGTCATCGAATTGGGAAATGGCAAGAAGCTGACCGCATCCCAGTTTTCTGCAACATTTTCTGTTTACCCCGAAACACAGCATAGCTATGTATATAAACTGAGTGGGGGAGAACGCCGCCGCCTGTACCTGTGTACGGTGCTGATGCGTAATCCCAACTTCCTGGTGCTGGATGAGCCTACCAACGATCTCGATATCATCACCCTTCAGGTATTGGAAGAATATTTGCAGAACTTCAAGGGCTGTGTAATCGTAGTAAGCCACGACCGCTATTTCATGGACAAGGTGGTAGATCACTTGCTGGTATTCAAGGGACAGGGAGACATTCGTGATTTTCCGGGTAACTACTCCGATTATCGTGACTGGCGCGAGGCGAAAGAGCAGCGCGACAAAGAGGCGGAGAAGCCGAAGGAGGAAAAGACCGCCCGCGTGCGCCTGAATGACAAGCGGAAAATGTCTTTCAAGGAAAAGAAAGAGTTCGAGCAGCTGGAACAAGAAATAGCCGGGCTGGAACAGGAGAAGGCCGATATAGAAGCCGCCCTTTGCAGCGGTACGCTGGGAGTGGAGGAACTGACGGAGAAATCCAAACGATTGCCGGAACTGAATGATTTGATTGATGAAAAGACCATGCGCTGGTTGGAACTGAGCGAGATAGAAGGATAGAATAACCGGAGGTGCAACAGTGTACCTGATGCCATATTGCTATATTCGTTTTGAATAACAAAACCATAATATAGAAAAGAAATATGGCATCCATTAAATTGAAATTCCGCCCATCGAGCGTAAAAGGAAAAAAGGGCGTATTAAGTTATCAAATTATTCATTACAGACTGACACGGCTCATCAAGACTTCTTACCGGATCATGCCTTCCGAGTGGGACGACTCCACCGGCAGTCTGCTTATTTCAACACAGTCTGAATGTAAAGCGCGTCTTCTGCTGATACGTGACCAGACGAATTGGGAGATGACGCGGTTACAAGGTATTATCAATGATCTGGAGCGGACCGGTGTGGAATACACCATTGATGATATCGTGGCTTCTTTCCGGAAAATCCCTTCTGTAGAGAGTGTGTTCAACTTCATGCAACGATGTATCAATAAACTGGAGCGGCAGAAAAGGGGACGGACGGCAGAAGGCTATACCTCGGCAATGAACAGCTTTTATCCAATTCAGAAAGAATGAAGATCTGAGTTTTGAAGCCTTTGATTCGGAGCTGATGGAGATGTATGAAGCCTATCTGAAAGAGAAAGGGCTTGGGTAAAGAACAGTACTTCCTATTATATGAGAATCTGGCGGAGTGTGTATAATCTGGCTGTAGAGCAAGGCTATACCACCGACAAGAAACCTTTCAAACATGTCTATACCGGCATAGACAAGACCGTAAAACGGGCTGTTCCCTTTAAAATCATCAAAATGATCAAGGAGCTTGATTTGTCATTCGAACCCCAGTTGGAGTTGGCAAGGGATATTTTCCTTTTCAGTTTCTATACCCGGGGCATGTCGTTTATTGATATGGCACACTTGAAGAAGAGCAACCTCCAGAATGGAATTCTGACATACAGCCGGAAAAAGACTGGGCAACGGCTGACTATTCTGTGGGAGGAGCTGATGCAGGAGATTGTGGATAAATACAAGGATGACACTTCCGAGTACCTGCTGCCTATTTTGCGGTATTGTGACATAAATGACCGCAAGCAATATAAACTGAGGGCCAAGCAAATAGGACGGGGTTTGAATAAAATAGGCTTGCGGCTGGAAATTAAAGGCGCCGTTGACTTTCTATGTGGCGCGCCATAGCTGGGCCAGCATAGCGCAGGACAGGAAGGTGTCTACAGACATCATCCGCGAAGGGTTGGGGCACGATAATGAAAAGACCACTCATATTTATCTGGCATCCATCTCCACTTCACAGATAGACCGAGCCAATCAGATTATTTTAAAAGGGTTGTAACTTTATTTGTATCTCAGGATATTTTGTTCAAGAAAAAATAATTCTACATTGCTGGCGAAACAGCGATGTAGAATATCATGCGGGCTGGCTGTACAATAGAGAAATACTGTGTGACTTCGTGTGATATCTAATTTAGGATAATTTATTTTTTATCATGAACAAGTGTGATAAATCTGAAAATCAGCTGTTTGATAGCATGATTCGTTTTATAAAAAATGGGGTTCTCTTAGTAAGAGATCCCCATCCCTCTTTAATTTGCTGATAATGTGAAACATACACATCGCAATTCATAACATTTTACGAACAATTCTCATACATTTCTTGTTAAAAGCATTTTAAAACAACAAAAGATTTCCATTTCTTGGGAATTATAGCTACTTTTGCAGCCAAATGGGGATCTCTTACTAAGAGAACCCCAAAAATGAAGCTTCAACAAGCCTTCATTTTAGAAGTACAAATGATAAATAATTTATGTTTTGATGCAAATCTGTAATGATGCGGATTTGGGTACTGAATACTCCTTTCCGCAGAATCAAAACATAACGGGTAAAGCGCCTAGGTTACTGCCATGCAGTTCAATCGCTTCCTGCCCAGACCAGGGGTCAGATCTGATAACCACGTCACAGACGGGGAAGAAAAAAAAAGAATATCCTGACCACAAGTGGTATTATATGTTCCTGCGCAACAGAGAGCTGAAACGCTATATCGAAATCTTTACCGGCAGGAGGGCTGTGATGATTAATACCCGGTCTGGCATAAAGGAAGAAAGATATTTCTGCTTCAAAGTGTTTTCATATACCTCTGCTGACCATAAAAGACGTTTTGAACGGTGTCCTTATAGCAAGGAAGAATATGCGGCCCGTCGGGAGTCCGCCTTTGCCGTAAAGGAGGCGTTCGCGACAGGCTCTGTACAGAAGTTGAACGCTTTGACGGATGAAAAGGAAATCACGGGTGATGGTTATCTGTTTGTATGTGCCCCGTTGGATGAATTGAATCTCATCCTTGCCCATCTGTTCCCCCGGCAGTATCTTGCAAAAGACCGCAATTCCTATAGCGTGGCTGTTATTCCCCATAGACAGATGGAAGAATTTATTTATCTGTATGAATCCATGCCTTATAACATTGAACTGATGGATAAGCCTCTTGAAGAGTATATTCAGAAAAAGCAGAAGATACGTATTACGGGTGGTGTTTTTCAAGGGAAGGAGGGGTGTATCATGCGTCTGCATCGGAATACAAAGCTGGTGTTTGCTTTTGGTAATATGACGGTGGCTATTAGTTATCTTCAGGCTT
>VOFK01002881.1_pt1 | contig 20740 bp, 33 predicted proteins | sample 5384121 | NCBI WGS metagenome assembly VOFK01 (sample SAMN12384730, study PRJNA508395) | human gut metagenome | isolation source: healthy gut J | host: Homo sapiens | reverse complement strand
AAAGTCACGGTTACATTGTATTCATTTTCACCGGTTATAGTTGTAAGGTACAGTTCAAATGTGAATCCTACCGTTACAACAGATCCGTCAAAGGATGAAAATTCCCAGGATCAAATACAAATTCCAATGTAAATGACAATTCCAACAGCAACAGCCAGACAAACAACAACAACCAGAACAACTCACAGACCAATAATCAGTATAATCCGGTTAGTGTAAATCAGAATGTGACAGTAAACTATCCACAGTCTTATGACGATGGAGAGGACAGTTTCGAGGATGATTATGATTACGGTTATACAGATGGTTATACCGATGGAAAGAATTCCGTACGGAATACTTCCACAAAGAGTTCTTCTGCCCGTGTCAATGGCAAAAGTGGAGCAGGAAGTCAGAAAGGAACATCCGTTTCCGGATCTGTTTCCTATAAGACATCTCCGAAAACCGGGGCAGCGCTTCCGGCACTTCCGTTCGTTGCAGTATTTGCGGCAGCAGGTATTGTTGTATGCGGAAGAAAAGCACGTAAAATTAATCTCACTGGATACAATTTTATTTAGCATGTGGGTCTATGGATAGGTGATGCATGGCATCACGTGGGGCGGTGGAATGGAATCTGCCGCCCTGCCTCAATTTTTAAAGAAAGAAAAACTATTTTATGAAAAGACAGGAAAGAAAGAACGACAGAACGATCAATATCTATAAAAATTCTGACCATTGTTCTGGCAGTTGTATTGATCGTGGTACTTCATAATATTTGGAAGAAGCTGGATGGTTCAGAAGAATGCACAGAAAGAATATGAAAAGCTTTCTGCCCAGGTAAATGATCTGCAGAATCAGGTGAATGATAATCAGATCAATATTCCGTCAGATACGCAGACTGAGACGGAGAATGTGGCACAGGAAGTGCAGACCGAAGACAGCGAACTGGAACAAAAAAGGAATAGAAATTCCACAGAAAAAAATTTAAACTGGAAAAAATTAAAGGGAGTCAATCAGGATATTTACGCATGGATCTACATTCCGGGAACCGGGGTGGATTATCCGGTGTTACAGCATCCGAGTGATGATTCCTATTATCTGAATTACAATATGAATGGTACCAGGGGATATCCTGGATGTATTTATACAGAGAAGGCAAACAGTAAAGAGTTTACGGATTTTGATACTGTCGTGTATGGGCACAATATGCGCAATGACACAATGTTTGCTTCTCTCCACAACTATGAAGACCAGACATTTTTTAACAATTTTCCGTATATATATGTGTATACAAAGGAAAAGGTGCTCGTGTATGAGATTTTTGCGGCATATAAAGACGGACGATGCACATATTCTGCACACCAATGACTTTTTCAACGAAAGAGGGACGTGTTATCTTGAAAGCATTGTGAAAAAATCCAAGAATTCGCCGGAGGTAAAGGACAAAAATCCAGCTTTCGGTGGACAGTCATCTGCTGACTTTATCAACCTGTGTGAGCAGACAGGCAGATAAGCGGTTTGTGGTTCAGGCAATTTTATTAAATGAGGAACAGCTATGAAACAGTGCAAAGTAGGTATGGATCAGGAAAATATCATATCGACCTTTGCAAGTACGCAGTTTTACGGAGATCCGGATGCCTATATCCGGGAGTTTCTTCAAAATGCCATTGATGCATGCAATACCAGGGCGGCGCTGGAATGGAGCTGGGGAACAGAGTTTCTGGAGATGGAGGAGGCAAGAGCCTTAAATTCCATGCGAAATCCGTATTCTCCTCAAATTTCCATTCAGTATAATTCCGAAACGCAGCGTCTGGTGTTTGAGGATAACGGAATCGGAATCAATGCCAGGGATATTGAGCAGTATGTCGCCAAAAAATCGGAGTGAGTTTTTATCAGAGCGAGGATTTTTCTACACAGCAGCTTCACTATGAACCGGTGGCGCAGTTTGGAGTCGGTATGCTTTCCGGTTTTTATGGTTGCACGGGCACTGTTGATTGAGTCGAGAAAGGACAAATCGGTAAATACCGCGTGGAATGTTACGGATCGCCAGACGTTAGAACCGGTTACCGCAAAATGGATAGAAGGGGGCGGAAACAATGGAATATATCAATTCCAACCGCGAACAGTCCGGAACCAGAATTACGCTGGTGTTACGGCCGAAATATGCGAAGAATCTGTCCCTTCAGAGGCTGGTGCACGCAGTACAGCACTATATGCTGTATCAGCCATTTCCCATTCAGATTTCCTTTGATGAAAAAAGCGTGACGCTGCGGGAACAGAATCATATCATGGACAATCCGTTCGCGGATATTCTTGGAATCATATCGATTCGTATCATGGATGAACTGATGGAGGGGTGTATCTGGATTTATAATTCCAAACATCAGGGACTGATCGGGGACATCCTGCCTGTATCAGCAGGGGTTTCTTGTGACCGATGAAAAAAGAAAGATCTGGGGTTAAAACCGGAGTGGCTCAGGCATATGACGTATCATCTGCATTTACGGAAAAAATTCCTGACATTGCGGCTGGCAAGGGATGATGTGGCGCATGATGAAAATCTGACGGAGCTGCGCAGGCTGATCGGCAGACGGATTGTAGAACATTTTGCATCCAATCCGCTGGGACTGAACCAGTATATTGCCAGCGGACAGCAGCCGGTTCTGACAGAGTATGAAGAAGAGATGCAGCTGCTTGGCAAAGCTGTCACAGTGGAAGTTTATTTAAAAGGGAGAGATTGAACTTCCGGTTGCAACAATTATTCAGGGTTATACCGGAAAAAGCATAAAGGATTGCATTTATCAGCAAGGGGCTGTTTACATATTATAGGCAGAACCATATTATGGATTTCCGGCGTTTTCTGGCAGAATACCAGCTGATTGTATTCGAAAAGAACCGGGATCTGTTCTGCCAGCTTCTGGCGCCTTATCAGGGTAGCATGCACTATGTGATACGCAGTGAATGTCCGGGTGTTATATATGAAGAAATGGATGCAGATTTCCATATGATAAAAAGTGTGGTACCATATCGTTATCAGTATCATCTGCGGCCGGAAACGTTTCCGGATAACGAGATTTTTCTGTATGGTGACGAATACGGCAAACGGAACGCTGGAACTACGTGTCAATCCAAAGCACCGACTCTTAAGATTCTTGAGCCTGTGATGTATCACCCGAAAGTTCACCGGATGATGGAGGTCATCTATGAGAATATCAAGCAGCGGGTTATCAATACGCAGCATCGTTGGAATAAGATTGTTGATTTCGGCGGTTCGTTCGTAGATGACTGGAAAAATCAGGAGAATGTGCCGACAGTGAGCTGTATCTGGTGCCTGGAAGGCGATTTTGATGTATCTGTGAATGAATTTATTGCGCAGACCCTGACACAGAAAGAACGTGTGGATCTGGGACTTGTGGGACTGGTTTTCCGCAGGGAAGATTTTATTGACTGGTGGTTTGCACCAAGAGAGTAGAGTGATTATGGAAGAGAAAAAGAAATGTCAACAGAAGAAATAAAGATGGACAATGATCCAAAGGGCGAGGGAAAGGAGAAAGCTTCTTCGCCTCTGCGGGGAGTGCTCAGCTGGGTAGTCACTCTGCTGGCAGCCTTCGCGCTGGCGATGGTTTTGAAGAATTACGTGATCATCAATGCAACAGTCCCGACCGGATCGATGGAGCATACCATTGAACCGGGCGATGACCTGTTCGGGCTGCGGCTGGCGTATCAGTTTTCAGAACCGAAGAGAGGAGATATCGTGATTTTTCCGGTTCCCGGATGACGAAACGCAAAAAATACGTCAAGCGTGTGATTGGTCTGCCCGGAGAAAAGGTTACCATTGAGGATGCGAAAATCTATATCAATGACTCTGAGACTCCTTTGAAGGAGGATTACCTGAAAAGACATGGACAGAGGCAACCTAATCGTTTGAGTTTGAGGTTCCCAAAGACAGTTATCTGGTGCTTGGAGACAACCGGAATGATTCCTATGATGCCAGATATTGGGATCATACCTATGTCAGCAAAGATAAAATTATCGGAAAAAGCTTATTTCATATACTACCCATTCCAAAGACTGGGCAGTCTATATAAATAAATCATTAAATAATTAACAAGGAGGCTATCATTATGCCAGAAAATTCAAGTTGCAGCGGAGCATCATCCTGTTCCAAAGAAAGCTGTGAGGGATGTTCCCATAATTCTCAGAATCCGCAGAGTATGCTCGAAGCGATGAATGCATATTCCAATATCAAACATGTGATTGGGAGTGGTCAGCGGAAAGGGAGGTGTCGGTAAATCATTTGTTACTTCTTCCTGGCGGTACAGATGGCGAAAGCAGGATATAAAGTGGGAATTCTGGATGCCGATATTACCGACCGTCCATTCCAAAGATGTTTGGAGCACACGGTCAGCTGGTCGGTGACGAAAAAGGAATGTATCCGTATGAGACAAAAGAAGGAATCAAAATCGTTTCCATCAATCTTCTGATGGAAGATGAAGAGGCACCGGTTGTCTGGAGAGGACCTGTGATTGCAGGGGCTGTGAAACAGTTCTGGAATGAGGCTGTCTGGGGCGATGTGGACTATCTGTTTGTGGACATGCCACCGGGAACCGGTGATGTACCGCTTACCGTGTTCCAGTCCCTTCCGGTGGACGGTATCGTTATTGTTACATCTCCGCAGGATCTGGTACAGATGATCGTAGAGAAAGCTTACAATATGGCAAAGAAGATGAACATACCGGTTCTCGGACTGGTGGAAAACTACCAGTTATCTGGAATGTCCGGACTGTGGAAAGAAGATCGCACTGTTTGGAGAAAGCAACATTGACGAAGTTGCCGCAAAAGAAGGAACCCGAGTTTTAGGCAAACTGCCATTGGGATCCGGCATATGCGAAAGCTGCGGATGCCGGTGCATTCTATGAGATGGAAAATCCGTATCTGGATGCCGCTGTGGATGCGCTAAAGACAATTTAAGACAAGAAAAAAACCTGTCAGTGATTTTTCACTGGCAGGTCTTTTTTTTCTGGCTTTCTAAAACCGCAGATTCGGTATTGTTGTTGTCCGATTCTGTTCCTGTAACGGTTTCTTCCACGGCAGGATCTTTGTAGGTGTACGTGTTGGATTCACGGAAAATCGTACTGTTGGAACCCATCTGGCACACTTTAATGGTATCACCGTCTTTGACACTGTCTTTTGGAATAATCAGACAACCGGAATTGCTGAAGGTTGTATTGACTTTCTCATCGTTTACAAATACTTTTTACTCCCACTTGGTGAAGTTGTTTCCATAGACAAACACTTCCGATCCGCCGATGGAATCCGACGTCTCCGATACCGTTACATCGTCAATTCCCATTACAATGTCGGTTGCAGGGTATTTGTCTTTTTGCCATCATAAGCAGTAACGGTTTCCGTAAAGAATGTCATACTGCAGATTATCCAGTCCGTCCAGATATGCAGTGTGGTCTGTGTTGTTCATCTGGGTCTGATGGTAATTTAAGATAGTTCCCTCATGAATACCTGTGGAATCCGTAATGCTTGCCATCAGCTGATATGCATACAGATCTGCATCCTGCTTCTTTAATCCCATATTATTCCATGTAACATATTTTGTCTTGTAGATATCACCGGATTTCATATCGGAGTCTTCCAGACCCATGGTTGGAAGATGATCGCCGAACGCTACCACGATGGTATCTTCATCTCTCTTGGAGAGTTTCTGTAATCAGATCATTCAGGAAAGTATCTACTTCATTTAACTGGTTGATGTAATAAGTCCACTGGTTTTTCTTTTCTTCATCATCCACACCGCTGACGGTATATACCGGATTTGCGATAACCGGAGTCTTTGGATAATCACCATGTGTACCTACGGTAATGGTGTAGGTAAAGTCCGGCTGATTCGGAGTGGAATCTAAGGTTTTGATTGTTTCAGGAACAAGAATATCATCGGTAGCCCAGCTTCCGTTTGGGGGTATAACTCTGAATGTCCATCAGTTCCGTGCTGGTGAAAGTATCAAATCCCATCATGGAAAAAGCATTGACACGGCTGTAAAAGTTACCGCCATTGTTATGTACGGCATGGGTTCCATATCCGATGGAAGCCAGATCAGCAGCAGTGCTCTCGCAGTCTGTCTTTTTTCAGGATTGTTTTTATACGGATACTCGCCGGTTCCGAAGTACTGCATACTCATACCGGAGAGAACTTCAAACTCAGTGTTTGCGGTTCCTGCGCCAACAACCGGAACTGTCAGGTAACCACTCGTGTAGTTCTTCTCGAGATTGTGGAAGGTAGGAATCGGATCCTGATTATAATTCAGAAACTTGATCTCATCCGGATCACAGAATGATTCAAGAAGAATACAGATAATATTTGGTGCATTCTTTTTGGTGACAGTTGTTTCTTTTTTTTTTGGGTCATTTACATTTTTTTCAATCGAAGCAATTTTCTGCTCGGAGTAGTCATCCGGCTTGCTCATTCCACGGTCTACCACACTCGAAGAGAATCCATAGATAAAACCGTAGTTTTTCATATCCCTGTGCAATGTTGGAGAAGTAACTTGCAACAACATTGGCATTCTGTGCAGCAGAGGTTGTAACAGGAAGACCGACAAACAGTACCGATACAATGGCACCTACTACAACAATTTTATGGGTCTTGCCCTGATAGCGCGGTCCTTTAATGAAGAGCGCAACACAAAACAGAAGGAACAGACAAAGCCCGATGACTACGATAGTGGCCTCTTCTGCCGTAAAATAGTTGGTATTGTTCATGGCAAACAGATCATTGATACATTTAAGGTCTGTAAAGCCAAACGGTGTTACACGGTTTGAAAGGATGCATCCGTTAATGATTCCAAGGAGCACCCAGAAACCGCTGATAATGATCCGCCAGAATGCACGTCTGCGGAACAGATAAACAAAGCTTAAGGATGCAAATACAATAAAGGCATTATAAAAAAAATGCACCGGTATGCATCCCAACGAAGGAACATGCCGAGAGAAAACTCCTTCGGGAAAGAACCTCCACCATAAATACGATCCCACAGGATATCAACATGTGGAACAGCAGGGAATATTTATTCAGAAATGAGATCCGACGCAGGTAAGCTTCGGAATGTTGTTTTTCAACTCTGGTGAATAGTTTTTCTTTGATAATACTAAAAAATTTCTTCATCTTTACCTCTCCTTTACTCGAACTATAGATTACTAAAAAAGGATAGTAAAGACAAGAGGTAAAAATTTATAAAAAACCCCGTTAAAAACGAGGTTTTTTTTGCAATATGAATAAATTGTGAACAAACGGTGTTCTTATCGGTTGGAACGTCTCCAGATGTGCATCTGGTCTGCCTCTTTGATCAGATCATCACGGAAGTCCGGATGTGCAATGGAAATCAGAGCCTCTGCCTTCTGCCAGGTAGATAATCCCTTTACATTGACCATGCCATATTCGGTAACGACATAGTGGGTATTTGCACGGGTGTCTGTGACAATAGAACCTTCTGCCAGGGTCGGGCGGATGCGGGAATGCATAACACCTTTCTTATCCGTGAATGTGGAAGAACAGCAGATAAAGCTCTTTCCACCTTTGGACATATAAGCACCGAGAACGAAGTCAAGCTGTCCGCCGGCACCACTGATGTGTTTGGTTCCGGAAGACTCGGCACTGATCTGTCCGAACAGGTCGATATCTACACAGTTGTTGATGGAGATGAAGTTGTCCAGTGCTGCGATGGAGCGGATATCGTTGGTGTAACTGACAGGTGCGCTCATCAGTTCTGGATTTTCATCCAGATAATCATACATCTTCTTGGTTCCGGCACCGAAACCATATACCTGACGGTAGCGGTCAATGTTTTTGCAGGCACCGGTAATCTTTCCGGCTTTGGCAATGTCTACGAATGCATCTACATACATTTCTGTGTGAACACCAAGATCCTTTAAGTCGGACTCTGCGATCAGGGAACCGACTGCGTTTGGCATACCGCCGATACCAAGCTGTAAGCATGCACCGTTTGGAATCTGGTCTACGATCAGCTGGGCAACTTTCTGGTCTACTTCGGTAGCAGGACCGCCGGCACCGAGTTCTCCGATTGGAGGATTGGAGCCTTCTACGATTGCATTGACTTTGGAAATATGTATACCGTTTTCTGTTCCGCCAAGGCAGCGCGGCATATTTTCGTTGACTTCTACGATGATATGTCTGGCTGTCTCACACATCGCACCAAGATGGGAAGCACTTGGCCCGAAGTTGAAGTATCCATGCTTGTCCATTGGAGCAACCTGGAACATTGCCACATCATCCGGACAATCCAGCTCACGGTAATAACGAGGGAGCTCGGAATAACGGATCGGGCTGTAGAATGCACAGCCACGTGCGATCATATGACGTTCGATTCCGGACATATGCCAGGAATTCCATGTAAAATGTTCGCCGGCGTCTTCGCGCTCAAATACGGCAAGCGGTTTTAAGAGGATTCCGCCACGCAGGTTGATATCCTTCAGTTCATCGGTACGCTTGGCAAGTGCTTTGTCCAGTGCATCTACGGTGTTGGTACACCAGCCATAGTCTACCCAGTCACCGGATTTGATTACTTTTACGGCTTCGTCTGCTGAAACGAGCTTCTGTCTGTATTCTTCTGAAAAAATCCATTCGTATAAGACCTCCTTGTATGTCTTAGCGTGAAGTTGTGAACAGAAATGCAACAACTTCGTTAATTTATTAACAACATTATAACATTTATGGATTTCAAAAAACAATGGGGAGTGCTGGAAAACGTAATTATTCTGTGGTACACTTTAAGGGAAAAAAGTCCTGAGGTAGACAGGAGAGGGAATATAGAAGATATTTGAGAGAAAAAAATTCTAAGATAGACAGGGCAGGGATATATGGAAGATTTTTAAGTTGAAAAGTCCCGAAGAAGAGTCAGAGTGGGATATATAGAAAAAGTTTCCACTGATATGTCCCGGAAAGCGTTAAAAATGGGATATAGAAGTGCAGATATTATGTATATGTCCCGAACGAAAATAAAAGTGGGACATAAAAGAAGAAATATTGTGCATATGTCCCAAACGAAAACGAAACCGGGACATAAAAGAAGAAATATTGTGTATATGTCCCAAACGAAAACGAAGCTGGGACAGCGAAAAAGAAGATATTGTGTATATGTCCTCAAATGTTCGACATCGCACATGGTATCTCTATGAAGAAAATATTTACAGGAAGGAAAAGAAGATGGAGAATCATACAATTGTTACTTTAAAAAAAGGGAGAAGGCCGCACGATCAAGGCGGGTGGCGCATGGATTTTTGATAATGAGATTGATACGATTGTGGGGACATTTACCAATGGAGATGTGGTGACGGTACATGATTTTGACGGATATCCGATGGGAAAGGGATTTATCAATCAGAATTCGAAGATCCGTATCCGCATGCTGACCCGTCATGCGGATCAGGAGATTAACGAGAATTTTCTTCGTATGCGTGTAAAGAATGCCTGGGAATACCGGAAGACAACGGTGGATACATCTTCCTGTCGTGTGATTTTCGGGGAAGCGGATTTTTTGCCGGGACTGGTGGTTGACAAGTATGAGGATGTGCTGGTGGTGGAATGTCTGGCACTCGGTATGGAGCAGTTCAAGGAAACAATCGTTTCATTATTAAGAGGGGTACTGAAAAGAGGACGGTATTTCTATCCGTGGAGTCTATGAGAGAAGTGACGCCAATGAGCGCAGGAAAGAAGGACTTCCGAAGGTGAAAGGATTTTATTGGGGAAACATTTGATACAGAGGTGGAGATCACGGAAAATGGCGTGCACTATCTGGTCGATGTGGTAAATGGTCAGAAGACGGGCTTTTTCTGGATACCAGAGCAGTAAACCGGCTGGCAATGCAGCGGATCTGTAAAGGAAAGAGGGTTTTGGACTGTTTTACACATATGGGGAACGTTTGCACTGAATGCAGGAATCGCAGGTGCTTCCGATGTGACGGGACTTGATATTTCGGAATATGCGGTGCAGCAGGCAAATGCCAATGCCGTGCGTAATCATCTGGAAGATACGGTACATTTTCGCTGTGCAAATGTACTGGACGAGCTTCCGAAACTGGCAGAAGCCGGAGAAAAGTATGATGTAGTCATTCTCGACCCGCCGGCATTTACGAAATCCCGTGAGGCCACGAAGAATGCCATCAAAGGTTATCGGGAGATCAATATGAAAGGGTTAAAGCTAGTAAAAGATGGCGGATACCTGGCAACCTGTTCGTGCTCTCATTTTATGACTCAGGAACTTCTCGCAAAGACGGTGAAGGAAGCTGCAAAGGCGGCACAAAACGGCTGCGTCAGGTGGAATTCCGTACACAGGCACCGGATCATCCGATTTTGTGGGCAAATTCTGCGAATGTGCCGGAGAGCTATTATCTTAAATTCTTCATTTTTCAGGTGGTAGATGAGAAATAATCCAAAGAATGCTTATTTATAGGGGTTCCGAAACAATTCTCTGATATGAAATAAAGAAAGACTGACACACCTTTTGACGCACTTTTTTATAGAAAAATATCTCGAAATAAGCAAATCCTCTTAGTTCATTTGCGCCCTTGTTGGATTGTGCTACACGATTTTCAAGGGAAAACGAAAATAGCCGCCATTACTGCGAATAATGACGGCTGTTGATAAAACAGTTACTTAATATATTCGGGTAAGCCGCTTCTCTGGCTTTCCCTTTTTTCTACGCATAATATAACATATCTTAAAGGGAAAAACTGGAACAAATGAAACAGTTTTTCAGATCAGTGATGACTTATTTCGGTTATAATAAAAGGAGAAAGCTCTCGATTGACTAACCGGGTATAAACTCCATATAATAGTGGTAACCGAATGGAGAAGCTATAGAAGGAGGGAGCATTATGCAGGCATTATCAAAAAGCAGAAGTTGGTGGAAATTATACCATTCAGTGGTTATTCGGATTACCGGAAGTTGTAGAATTCCTGCACCGCCATCATGTAGAAGAAGGTGGCAGCGTACAGGTGATTCAGAAATTATCCAATGGACTGATCATCGGTGCCAATGGAGAACGGTTTGCCATGGGAAATGAGATTGCAGATCGTATTCAGGTATAAGTACACCCGGCTATAGAAACAGACACCCCGGTATCCGTTATAAAAACGGCTGCCGGGGTGTTTTGGGTAAAAAAATGAAAAGGGCAGTATACTTGCATTTTAGAGAGCATTATGGCATAGTTGAGAAAGAAAATCGAAAGCGAAGGATGAAAAGAGGAAAAAATGAAGTTTCGAAAAGCTAAGCAGGACGATAAGGAAGAAATTCTTGCGCTGTATCAGTCGCTGATCGGTACTCCATACTGCGCATGGGGCAACGGGTATCCGGGAGAACAGGAATTTGATTATGATATGAAAAATGCTCTTTTTTGTATGGAAAATGAAGATGGAGAAATCATTGGCACGATCACAGTGGATGAAGATCCGCAGGTGGAAGCACTCACCTGCTGGTGCAAAAACACTGCAGCCGTCTGCGGAGCTTTCCAGACTCGGGGTACGCACCGATATGCAGAATCAGGGAATTGCCCGGCGGCTTCTGCAGTATGGCATGGAAGAATTGAAAAAACAGGGAAAAAAGGAGTGTACATTTTCTCGTGTGTAAAACAAATAAAAAAGCGCTCCGTTCTTATGAAAAACTGCATTTTGACGTAGTGGGAGAGAGCGATTTATTTGACGAGGACTGGTGGTGCTACGAGAAAGAACTTTTAAAAATCAGAAGTACAGGAAGTTGGAAAATATGCAAATAGGGACAGAAAAAAACAACGGGACAGAAGATGAAAAAAAAGAGGAACAGGGGAAGAGAAACGGATAGAAAACCGAACATAAGCCAGATAAAAAAAACAGGTGAACACTGCATTTACGCAAAAAGATGCGGAGGGTGTGACTATCAGGGAATTTTGTACAGTCAGCAGCTTTCCAAAAAGCAGAGTTACATGCGCAAACTCATGGAACCGTTTGGAAAGATCAATCCAATCATCGGGATGGACGATCCATACCACTATCGGCATAAAGTACAGGCGGCTTTTTCCTGCAATAAACGCGGACATATTGTGGCAGGCGTATATGAGAAACATTCGCATGACATCGTGGATGTAGAGCAGTGCCAGATCGAGGATGCACAGGCGGATGCCATTATCCGTGAAATCAAAAATATGATGCGTTCTTTCCGGATTCGTGCATATGATGAGGATACCGGATATGGGCTGCTGCGTCATGTGCTGGTGCGAAAGGGCTATCACAGCGGACAGATTATGGTGGTGTGCTTGTACTGGTATCTCCGATTCTTCCTTCCAAAAATAATTTTGTCAAGGCACTGCGGAAGAAGTTCCCGGAGATCAGTACAGTAGTGATCAATGTCAATGACCGCAAGACCAGCATGGTGCTCGGGGGAGCGCAATATTACGGTTTATGGAAAAGGATTTATTGAGGATGAACTGTGCGGATGCACATTTCGTATTTCACCGACTTCATTTTATCAGGTAAATCCGCAGCAGACAGAAAAACTCTACCGGAAAGCCATTTCCTGTGCCAAACTGACGGGAAAAGAAACTGTGATCGATGCGTACTGCGGTACGGGCACGATCGGGTTGATTGCCAGCAGCCGCGCAAAGCATGTGATCGGAGTGGAGTTAAACCGTGATGCGATAAAGGATGCTATCTCCAATGCAAAGCGCAATCATATTCACAATGTTACTTTTTATAATGAAGATGCCGGACAATTTATGGTAGAGATGGCAGAAAAAGGAGAACATGCGGATGTGGTCATTATGGATCCGCCGCGTACGGGAAGCGATGAGGCGTTTCTTTCCTCTGTAGTGCGACTGGCTCCGAATAAAGTCGTGTATGTATCCTAGTGGTCCGGAAACGCTGGTGCGGGATCTGAAGTATCTGACAAAAAGCATGGATACCGGATGAAAGAGTGTACACCGTTTGATCTTTTTCCGTTTACGAAACATGTGGAGACTTGGTTGTCTTACTTTCCAAGGGGCGCTAAAGGTCCCTGGCACCTTTTGCTCAGCGCGGACCGAAGTGGAACGGAGAATGGTCGACAGCAGGAAAGTGAAGGTGGACTTCTCTCTGGAGGATATGGATCTAGCTGAATTTAAGGGAAAAGCAACTTATGAGCAGATAAAGACATATGTACTGGAGGAGACGGGACTTAAGGTTTCTTCACTGTATATCGCACAGATTAAGAAGAAGTGCGGACTGGATGTCGGTGAGAATTTTAATCTGGCTAAATCAGAGAACACCAGACAGCCACAGTGCACACCAGAGAAGGAAGATGCAATTATGCAGGCGTTTAGACATTTTGGAATCATATAGATTGTGAATAAGTAGCATCGTGTGTTAAAAATATAGTAAAGTATGGGAAAAAAGGACATTCCGGAACTGTAGATTTTACAGGTCAGGGATGTCTTTTTTGCTGATATGGAAGTGTTCAAGGGACAAGGTAATGATACTGAAGTAATAAGACTAATATGAATGATATCTATCTTATCTGATCTGCGGATGAATGTCGATGATTTCAATATAGTAATAGTCAAACAATGATTTAAGTGTTAGAATTTAATTATATATGTGTGGCATAATTTCAGGTAACCCCTATGATAATGCCTGCATCGAATCCTTCCATTCTGTATTAAAAAAGGAAGAAGTATACACAACTACATATTACACATTTGATGAGGCTCTAGCAGCCTAAGAAATAATTCTCTCGGCATATGTTATGCTGGGAGAAAAGTTCAACTTTTTGTGTCCAAAGTATTGACATAGACCCAATTCCCTGTTATGGTACGACTCATGCGGATTATTTCTACGGAGAAATCCCTGTGTGAGATGTCTGACGAAGGAAGAGATTAACTCTGCTTACGAAGAAAATACCGGACACCTGATTGTTTCGGAATTTAAACGCATGAAGAAGGATGTAATGGCAGTTCCTGCAGTGTTGTGCAAGAATCATGGTCTTTTTCCTGGGGCAAGGATGCAAAGGAGGCCGTCCACAATGCGGTGGTTCTTGAAGAGGTTGCCAAGATGGCATATCGAACCGAGCTGATTCATCCGCAGGTAGCACCTGCCCCGCAGGAATTACAGGATAAGCATTATTTCCGTAAGCATGGTGCAGATGCATATTACGGACAGAATTAACAGGATATCGAGAGGGTATAAAACAGATGAAGATGAAAACCGCACCTATGGGGTGGAACAGTTGGGATTGTTATGGAGCGGCTGTTACAGAAGATATCGTACGACGGAACGCTGAATTTATGGCTGAGCATCTGAAGGAGTACGGTTGGGAATATATTGTGGTGGATATCCAATGGTATGAGCCTTATGCTGCAACCAATGAGTATCATCCTTTTGCGGATGTAGTAATGGATGAGTATGGAAGACTGCTTCCCGCAGTAAATCGTTTTCCTTCCGCAGCAAACGGTGCGGGCTTTGGACCATTGGCAGAATATGTCCATTCTCTTGGATTGAAGTTCGGCATTCATATTATGAGAGGGATTCCACGACAGGCTGTACATCAGAACACAAAAATCATGAACAGTGACAGACATGCCCGGGAAATTGCCAAAACAAACAGTATCTGTGCCTGGAATACGGATATGTATGGTGTAGATCCTGAGAAAGACGGGGCACGGGAATACTATAACAGTATTTTTTTGAATTATATGCTTCCTGGGGTGTGGATTTTATTAAATGTGATGATATTGCACGGGAACTGCCACATGAGGAATCCGAACTGATTATGCTGAGCAAAGCATTGCATGGTTGCGGAAGACCCATGGTTTTAAGTCTGTCGCCAGGACCTGCTCTTTTAGAAAAGGCAGAGCTTTATAAGCAGATTTCCAATATGTGGAGAATCACCGATGATTTCTGGGATAAGTGGGAACTGTTATATGATATGTTTTCAAGAGCAGAAAAATGGTGCACCCATGCAGGTGCAGGGCACTGGCCGGATGCCGATATGCTTCCGGTCGGACCGATACGGCAGGTATATGATGTGAATAACTGGACGAATTTCACACAGGATGAGCAGATCACCATGCTGACACTCTGGAGTATCATGCGTTCTCCTTTGATGCTGGGAGGAGAGCTGACAGGGTTTGACGAATTCACTATGAATCTGGTAACCAATTCTGAAAATACTTGCCATGCATGCAAATGCACGGCATTCGCATCAGGTGTGGAGACGTGAAATCGATGGTATAGAGCATGCATTGTGGATTGCAGCAGATACAAAGGGTGGATATTATGTCGCGGTATTTAATCTGGGTGATAAAGACAGTGACATATCCATACCGCTTGCCGATCTGGAGATTTATGATGGAGTAAATGGAACGGAGCTTTGGAGCGGAGAGCACGTGGAAGAGCCAAAGAGCCTTAGTGTGTCATTAAAGAGTCATGGTGCTAGGGCATATCATTTTACGTACAACTAAAAAGCATACTACTGTTAATGTATAGATAAGAAACAAAGATAAAATAGTAAAAAATAGAATAGAACAAAGAAAGAATATGGAGATAAAACAGAAAGGAATAAACAATGAATGTAAATACTATAACAAGATTGGATTATCCAGATCCGGACGTGATCCGCGTAGAAGACACCTATTATATGGTATCCACAACCATGCACTTTATGCCGGGCTGTGAGATTCTGCAGTCTTTTGATCTGGTGCACTGGGAGCATGTGTCTTATGTCTATGAGACGACATTGGATCATACGGATGCGCAACAACTGAAAAGCGGTCAGAATATTTACGGACAGGGCATGTGGGCAGCTTCCCTGCGCTATCATGAAGGCCGATTTTATATCTGCTTTGTGGCAAATGATACCCGTAAGACTTATTTGTATACTTCGAAAAAATAGATGGTCCATGGAAAAAAGCAGCTGATAGAAGGCTTTTATCATGACGGCTCTTTATTATTTGATGAGGATGGCAGAAGCTATATTGTATATGGAAATGATGAAATCTGGATTACAGAATTGAATGAAGATTTGACTGCACCAAAGAAGGACGGATTACATCGTATTTTTAGTCAGTGATCATAAGAACCCGGAGCTAGGCTATGAGGGTTCTCATATTCAAAAAAAATAAACGGCTATTATTATATTTTTTCTGGTTCATTCCCTGAGAGACCGCTGGATGCGGACGGAAGCATGCTTTTTACAGTGATTCTCTGGAAGGAGAATTCACGGGTGGAGATGTACTTTTTGTGATGATCGTGGATATTGTGGACAGGGCGTGGCACAGGGAGGAATAGTGGATACGCCGGATGGAAAGTGGTATGCAATGCTGTTTCAGGATTCTGGAGCAGTTGGACGGATTCCTATTCTGCTTCCGGTTACCTGGAAGGATCATTTTCCGTTTTTTGGACAGAACGGACATGTGCCGGAAGAAATAGAGGTTCACAGTACCAGACCAGGATATATTTATCAGCCATTAGTGGGAAGTGATGATTTCTGTAATGGGCTGCTTCCGCGCTGGCAGTTTAATCATGATCCAGATCCACAGTACTATCATCTGGATGCATTGCAGGGAACCTATACAATTACAACACGGGAAGTTTGTACAGAGCTTACACAGGCAGTAAATACGCTTACGCAAAGGATGAGTTATCCGTCCTGCGCAGCTGAGGTTACTGTTGATGCTTCTGCATTGAAAGAGGGGCGATGTCGCAGGTTTGTGTGCGTTGCAGGGCTGTTATGCTGCAGTTGGCATTACAAAACATCATGGAAAATATGAAGTCCTTATGCTGGATAAAAAAGAAGATGGTATATTGGATATGACGGAAGGAACTGTTGTTGAATCACACCAGATGGATTTTCGTCTTGAAGCAGATTTCTGTAACATGAAGGATGAAGCACGCTGCTATTACCGGGTAAATAAGGGAGACTGGCTACCCATCGGAACCGTGCATAAGCTGTACTTCAAACTGGATCATTTTACTGGTTGCCGGTTTGGTCTGTTCTGCTATGCGGCAGAGGAAACAGGAGGAAGTGCCTGCTTCCGGGATTTTAAGTATTATGATGTTGATGAAATCTCATAAAGATAGAACTGCATAAAATAAGTGTCGGAATTTACTCAAATTTTTCCTACTTTGGACATTGGTTTTTACAACGGTATTGTATAGTGAAGCAGAGGAAAAACAAATATGGAATGCTGCAGAAGAGATTGTGTTGAAAGAATTAGTGTATATTGAAAGCGTGGAAAGCTCCTTCGGGAGCTTTTTGCTGTTTATAAGATAAATTCTGTCGGAGCTTTTTGACTTAATGATTTGATTTATAAAACTGGCAATGATACAATTAGCGTAATTTGTAAGAAAGCAGAGAAAATATGAGTGAAAAGTTACTGATTGTTGAAGATGACAAAAAATTAAATGATGGAATCCGTCTGGCTTTAAAGAATGATGCTTATTTCTTTTATCAGTGCAGAACTTTGCAGGAAGCTAGAGAAATCTTGAAAAAGGAAGATATCACATTGGTTTTATTAGATGTGAACTTGCCGGATGGGAATGGGATTGATTTTGTAAGAGAAATAAGGAAAAATAGTCAGGTGTCGATTATTCTGCTTACAGTAAATAACATGGAAGTAGATATTGTAACAGGATTGGAAGCTGGGGCAAATGATTATATTACGAAACCGTTTAGCTTGATGGTTTTGCGTGCAAGAGTGTCTGTGCAGCTTAGAAATAAAGAGGCAGGGAGAGGATAAGCAAGTAAAAAGAATACATTGATAAAAATGTTTTGAAAGAAAATGATATGATAAATGTTTTTTTCTGTATTGGATATGAAGGCGAGCTTTAGGCGGTTTGTCAGTAAATATTATATGATCGGTAGTTTCCTTGTCGTTATTTTAGCCTTTATTGGCATTATGAATTTCTTTAATACAACAGCAACTTCTGTAATTAGCAGAAAAAAAAGAACTGGCACTTTTGGAAGTCGTTGGAATGACGAAAAAACAGATATCGAAAATGCTAGTGGCTGAGGGATTCCTATATTTGGGAGGCGCATTTATGATTGCAGTATTGTTAGTTGTGGTTGGAGCAAAGCAGATTTTAATAAATACGCTTGGTACGGCATTTTTCTTTCAGATGCATCTTACAATCGTACCGTGCCTGCTTATGGTTCCGATATTAAGTGGAATTGCATATGCGATTCCAAAGTATCAGTTTGAAAAGATGAGTCGGGAAAGTGTTGTTGAAAGAATTCGCAAGGAATAATAACAATATATAAATCAGGCGTATGGAAGTATATTAAAGAAGAGCGGTATGACGATGGTGGAGATTGCGAAGCGGAACAATGTCAGTGAGCGGACGATTTATAGGTATAAAAAAGAATATAAAAAGGTCGTCAGGAATTTATGCGGATGCTGAATGATATTGAAGACGGCAGAGGATGAAGTGGAAATTATTCAAATGATTTTTTTGACAGGTATATTCATACCAATGATGGAATCAATGGCGTGGCAAATTATCTGAACAATCATGGATTATAATGCAAAAAAAAATGATTGTATAAAAAGAAATGGGTAAGTTATAATATAGGTGTGGTCAGATGTCTTTTTTGGGGATGACAATATTTGTTACAAAAGGAGAAAGACCAGTGAATACAGAATTGAAAATGAAGTGAAAGCGATTATTGCAGGAAAAAAAGAACCTGCACTTGCATAAAGTTATGTAAGAAAAAAGAGCCTTTGAGTTAAAATGACTTGGAGGCTCCTGTTATTTTTCAGTAAGGAGTTAGGAGTAGTAAATGGATATTAATAGACAGCAGAAAGCTCCAATTTATGAGGCACTTGAGGAATTTAAAAAAAAGAAGAGTGGTTCCATTTGACGTGCCTGGGCACAAAAGAGGCAGGGGGAAACCCGGAACTGGTACAGCTGCTTGGACAAAAAGTGCGTGGAACTGGACGTAAATTCCATGAAACCACTGGATAATTTGTGCCATCCGGTTTCTGTTATCCGCGAAGCAGAAGAACTGACGGCAGATGCATTTGGCGCAGAAAATGCATTCCTCATGGTTGGGGAACGACATCGGCAGTGCAGGCAATGATATTGTCAACCTGTAAGGCGGGCGATAAAATTATATTACCGAGAAATGTCCATAAAAGTGCACTTAATGCACTGGTGCTCTGTGGGCAGTTCCGGTTTATGTGAATCCGGAGATGAATGCGAAACTTGGGATTTCTCTCGGAATGGCAATAGACCAGGTTTGCCAGGGCGATTGAGGACAACCCGGATGCAAAAGCGGTTCTGGTAAACAATCCGACGTATTACGGGATATGTTCAGACCTCCGGGCAATCGTAAACTTGCTCATTCCAGAGGAATCAAAGGTGCTTACAGATGAAGCACATGGGACGCATCTGTATTTTGGGGAAAAACCTTCCGGTATGTGGTATGGCAGCAGGCGCAGACATGTCTGCCATCTCCATGCACAAATCCGGGGAAGCCTTTGCACAAAAAGCTCCATCCTTCTTACCGGGAAAAGCGGTAAAAGCAGATCATGTCAGGCAGATCATCAATCTCACACAGACTACAAGCGCATCGTATCTTCTTCTGTCAAGCCTTGATATTTCAAGAAGAAACCTTGCGTTGCGGGGAAGAGAATCTTTTGCCAGAGTTGCAAAATGGCAGAATATGCCAGAAATGAAATTAATTCTATTGGCGGTTACTATGCCTATGGGCGTGATCTGCAAATGGAACCAGCATTTACGATTACGATGTCACCAAGCTGTCCGTTTATACATTGATATCGGGCTTGCCGGAATAGAAGTATATGACCTGCTCCGGGATGAATATGACATACAGATCGAATTCGGTGATATCTGTAATATCCTTGCGTATATTTCCATTGGTGACAGAATTCAGGATATTGAGAGACTCGTAGGGGCATTGCAGGATATCAAGAGGTTATGGCGGGACAGGACGGGGCTTTTGTCCGGGGAATATATCAATCCGGAGGTGGCGGTATCTCCGCAGAAAGCTTTTTATGCAGAAAAAAAATCGCTAAGTATAAAAGATTCCGTGGGATGCATCAGTGGAGAGTTTGTCATGTGCTACCCACCGGGGATTCCGATTCTTGCCCCCGGGGAACGGATTACAAAAGAGATTGCGGAATATATTCTGTATGCAAAAGAAAAAAAAGGATGCTCTATGCAGGGGAACCGAAGATCCGGCAGTGGAATATCTTCAGGTACTGGCATGAGTGGCAACAGGAGGTAAAGATATGCAAATGTGGTTTTCGAATAATATCATACAGTTAATGTAAAACTGGATGTCCGGATAGAGGAGCAGCTTTTTCGTGAATACCAGAAGAAAAATCTATAGAATAAAAATGGCAGCATTGATGGTGAAATTGTTTTTTTTCCGATGCATGAATTTGGGAAAAATGGCATGAAATGGTGACCCATAAAAAGCCGAGGCGTCCATCCCAAAAAAAAAAATTTGGGTGGCGGGGATGGGGGGTGTGGCGAAAGAACTCATAAAATACCCGTTTGTTGAAAAGATTGACGTGGTAGAACCGATAAAATGTTTGTTGATGTATGCAGAAAATTTTTCCCGGAGGTGGCACAGCTGGATTAGAGGATCCCAGAATTTCAATGTATTATGATGATGGGCTTACTTTGCGTGGTGCGGATGAATACGATCTGATCATCAACGATTCAACAGGTATCCAGTGCAGACGGAGGGATTCTTTTACAAAAG
>VOFK01001803.1_pt1 | contig 20745 bp, 35 predicted proteins | sample 5384121 | NCBI WGS metagenome assembly VOFK01 (sample SAMN12384730, study PRJNA508395) | human gut metagenome | isolation source: healthy gut J | host: Homo sapiens | reverse complement strand
TCAGGTATTGCTTCGTTCAGTTACGTATTGCTGCATTGGTACCAAAAATCAGCATAATAATACATATTCAGTCCCATACCGAAATGGCTAAAGCTTCTGGCGGCTTTGTTTAAATACCGATCTTCCCAACTTTTACATCGTTTGCAGGACTGTCACCTCGAGCAGACTGTTTTTGGCTAAAAATGTCCACCTTACCAAAGTGATGTCAGACCACCAAATCAATGGAAGTAATCCCTATGCATTTTTCAAACATTGAATAAGCTTTTTCTTTCGTACCTTTGCCAAACTTTACTGTTGTTATCTTAATTTTTTGGCCACAAAATGCAAATTACTACTGCTTCACTGATCTTCAAAGTGTCAAAGGTTCCGGATAAGCCGGACATATAAAATGCACCTTCTCCCACAATGTTTACATTGGAAAAGTTTACCGTGTTCAAGCTGACATTATTATAAAATACTTTTATTCTCGATCTTCTTCACATTCGAAGGTATCAAAACTAAATGACCTGTTCCTCCATTAAACGGATACATCACTAATTCGGACTGATCCTTGGGAATAACCGGCTGTTCCATTGCAGCATGAGCTTATTGTTACCTGCTGCAACCGTATAACTCTCATCGTTGTATTTCCAGCCTGACTTGACGATTTACACCTGCAGGTATTGTAATGTTGTGGACAGTTGTTTTTGATGCATAACTTCATCCGTTATGTCCGGAGGCGGCGGCTTTACGATACAATATGCTCCAAAGATCAGATCGATATTTCACAGAAGATTGTGAAACCATACTCTTACGGTTTCGTACATCCATAAAATGCAGCCTCTCCAAACCTTTCAGGTATTCCGGATGGAATTTACATCTGTAATATCATACATTCCACCAAAATTCTGGCTTCCGATTTTGTAGCGTACCGCTTTACATTACAACCTTTTCAACATCTAAAGGTATACCCATGGTGCCTTATCAGAAGAACGCTTGTCTCCTTTCACAATGTCGTAAGTGTTTGTTAGCGTCCATGTTACATTCTCCCAGGTTTCCCTTGTGAAGCCATCGTTTTGATGTACTCTGCAATGCAAGGTTCCTCATCACTTGTGTATAGAATTTCAGGTCTGATCTTCGTTTTTCACATAAAGCTTCCAGCTCATCTCAACTTGCACGAAGCGCTGATGCCCTATTCTGGGGAAATAATCATCTCACACCATTTCCCATGTCTACAAGCCCGGCAGTTGTGCATCCATCCTCAAACTTTGTTTCCAAAAATAAGCTAATTCATTTGTATCTTTGTTGGATCAATAACATAACATAGTCGCGACGCTTTGCGGTCTGTTACGTGATCAGACTTTTTCCGGCTTGCCTAGTTTCTTTTGCAAATAAGCTACAGTAATATTATTATTTAAATTTCATTATGTCATAACGTACTCACTGGCTTTCTCAACGCGACCGCCCATGAATGATCAGATAAACGGTGATCCTTTACATGATGCATTTCCCATAAACAGGTAAAGGCTTTGTCCAAATATTGCATTAATATTAATCATAAATGGAATCGGCTTCTCATGGTGATATGGTCACATAATTATTCGTTTTAATATTCACCATAATATGCAAGCACTAACAAAATGCGGCTTTGGAGTGATACTTTTGAACTGTGCTGTACGAAGCGGGCGAACTCGGCTGAGGTCAAGATTACCAGCAAAAACTGGAAGCTCGGTCTGTTCCAGCAGGGAATCTCCATATACTTCATCTGTACTTACCTGGTGCCATAATTTACGGCAGGCATCATCGGCTTTTCAGCACGACATTCTGTCACCAGATTTTCGATGGAACTTGATCTACATGACTTTCGGCTTTTGAAGTTCACTACCATATCCGGATGTTGGCTGCTGAAGCGCAGGGCTGCTCTCTGTCGCAGATATCGAAATCTACAAAACATTGCGGTTTATCCATCTTGAAGCTGGGTGGCAAAAGATAAATTTCCCATATGTAGAAGCATCCATACATACGATATTTTGATCCTCCGAGACTAACTGTCCAGCATAAAATATAAAATTGCTTCAATGAAACACTCCAGTTTCACGATAATTGTCAAGCAATTGTTTATCTTATCTATCCACTCCATAAAAGATACCAAATACACTTGTTCGATGATTTTATGATATTCTAATCATATTCCAAGTCAACTTATCACTTAAAATCGGGTTAAATTACCGAAGTTACTAAACTTGTTTTAACCATCAAAGGTTTTCACGCCACCGCTTTCTTTTCCTATCAAACTGAAAACAGGCGCCAGCTTTCGCACCTGCCGTACGGAGCAGGATAATAACAAACAAAGGCATCCGCGAAATTGCTTTTGCTTATCAGGGGAACGCAGCGCAGGAACGGAAGAACACTTTCTTGAATTTATGGAATTTGAAAACTCACGCTTTAACTTCTGATCCGTTTTTCAAGAAGCTGTTTCAAATCCGGTTCATCTATCCGGAACGGTTCCGCCAGAATCGATCAACTGACATCATCAGCTAAGAGTAACGGTTTTCAGTATATCCTGTCAAATGAAAACAACGTTTCTTTAACTTCTTGCGCATCTTCTTCTCTCTAAATTTGGGTATAAAAATACCCTGCCGAGTTTCACCATTAGGGCTGAGTTGTTTGCCTTAAAGATGCCAAGGTGATCAGCTGAACTTCACCTCGCTCTCCGTGCTTTGGGCAGTCCATCCAAAACAAATCCACCTTTAGAAATATAGTAGTGATAGGTGTTTTTTAAGCCCAGCAATTTGCGCAATCCCCAATCAGCAAAACATACACCTTGATATTTCATTTCTATATTTGCGGGGCCAATAATATACTCTTTTCGCTTCTGGGGTTTCCAACGATGTCGATCTCGCCCTCTTGCTTTTTCTTTGCTTGAATCAGTTTCCCACCACTGACCAATTTCGGCTTTAGTTCAATACAAGCTTGTCGGCATAAAGGCCCATAAGATAGTCCTGGCTTACATCTTTTTAAAATATCAAACCCAGCTAATCAGGAGAAGATGTTGTCTTTGTTCTGCCTGAATCGAAATTGCTCACTGGGACAAAAACTGCCAGAACCGGAAGAAGTTATCTGCCAGCGGGTAGATTGTTTTTCTTCTGGGTTTTTTCACTAATTGGAGTCTCCTTTTTTACAGTTACTTTAATTCGTCAGGTTTGAGGAATAATTTCGATACAACAGGAATTATCACTCCCCCCCCGACAGTTAAATGTGACATATCCATTCAGTCGTGATGCTCCCTCAGCAATTGCGCTTCAATAGTGGCAGTATAAATGACGCTGCAGTTGTTTGAGAGATTTACCGGCTCCTCTTGAGCTTAGCTGAGCGGTCAAAAGATTGTCGAACAATGCTCCATATACACTGTCTCCTTCCAAGCTTAATATAATCGAACACCACCAGATATCCTTAAATCAAGAATTATCTCATCCGACAGATTCCGATCACATTCTGTTTCCTTACAATCCAACAGGTGCAACTTAAATTGTCTTTTTCTCCCATACAATAGGCTTAACTAAGCACCTGACTTTCCATAAAGCTCATTGAAGAAACTGAAGAGAATCAGGAGTACATCTTGGATTCCATCCACTTATGATCAATAATGGTAACAATGAAATAGCTGGTTTTGCCTTTGCTAGATAAGGATATTCATCAATAACAAAAAACCATTCGTTTTCTTTGGAAACCGTCCAGCGCAGCATCATACGACCGAAATTCCGGTGCAGATTCCATATCCGGTCTCTCAAAAGTCATGATTGATTTTTGAGAAAGTGCCTCCATGAATTTTCCCTTCTTCCTGTCGTGCTGGAGGTGCCGAGGAGAAATGGTTTTCGCCTCAGAATCCTCAGTGATCAAGGCGGTTTTACCAACTCGCAGTTCCTCCGTAGATGACGATGCATTCCAAGCTTGTCACGCACCTGCATATCGCCATCTAGCTTTGCAAGTCAATTCCTCACGGCAATAAAGCTTAGGCTCATTCTGCCCAAATCTACACTATAAATTAGCGAGTATAACTCGTAGAGATTTAAACGTTACTGGTATAGCCAGCTCAATGGATGATCTGAAGTCAAGCGGGGAAATGGCATGACCTGCCATGGCTTCAAAGGCTGCACAGTCAGGAGTGCTCGCCGCCATGAAGACTGGTATGCGCATTTGAGCAGCAATTCTGCCGGGATATATACGCGCCTCATCTCCATCCTTCGCTGCCATTGCATTCCAGTAATCACGCCAAGCAATCTCCTGCACCAGTAGCATCACAAGCTGCAGCTGTACTTCAAAAACATCCCATTGTATCGCAGCGGCACGACCTGCTGCAGACCTCCACGGAAGCAGAGAAGCAATACGTCTCTAGTTTGTACCATTTCGCATACCATCAACACGGCTGCTGCTGCCAACTGCTATCCAGTTTTCATGCTTTTTATTTGACGATGTCCAGATTTTCCTTTGTCTCGATCCTTTGCATGATATGTACCCGTAGTACACTCTCTAAAAAAATTCTCCACGGTCATCATGCGATCTGTCGAAATCGTACTCCGGCATGCAGATACTCATCGCCATCACCGGTTTCCTGCCAGGTATATAATCCTATATGATTTCCCAACTTATCATATAGCGCAATCAGCCCTTCTCTTTCAAGCGTATCCTATGCCACAAAATCTGCTCCTGTGCATACACAGCATACCATCGCCAAGTGCACTCAATACACTTACATCATCTGCTTTCTCGTAGCTTCCGGGAAGCGGACATTTCTTGATCTCAACAAACATCACACGCTCCGCTTTCCTTCAGGATCATATCGCAATCACGTTCTGCAAGATCTCCATCCTTATAATATTGCCCTGTGATATATATGGAAAAACGCTTCTCCCGAAACATTTGATAACCAGCTGCTCCAGATACTCTCCCTGATTCCTGCTAAACTTCGTTCCATACTTTGCAAATAAGATCTGAAACATCACTTCATAAAATCCATATCCCGCTATCCTGCCATCCAGACAGAAATAGGTATCCGCATCCAGCCTGACAAGAGGCTTTCTCCAGCTATTTGTCTCATCCAGATAATACACAAAATCCTGATTCACCATATCAGCATCCAATGCAGTATCCAGCAAGATCTGTTCTAATTTGTAAGTGCTGATTTCCAGACGTTCCGATAATTCCTGCCTTTTAAATATCCGGGGTCCCTTTGCTGCATCCATCACATATATAGCGAATTCCAAATAATTATGAAAAAGAATATACTCTCATTTTATCTCTGCCCTGTACCATAAAATGGTTCCAGCATGTTTTTGCAAAGAAGCCTTACAAACTCCGGATGATATTGCCTTGGAATACAAAGTTTTTCAAAACATAGATTTTTTCGCCAGCCGATATGGAAAATCCTCCAGATCAATAAAAACATCTTCCCAGGTCATATACCCCTGCAGCTGCAGAACCTCCAGATAATCCTGTGCCATCCGTATCAGCTCCTGATATCTGTGCTCTTTATATGCATTTGTGAATATTGATTCTGTCTTCAGAAATTTTAGCGACAGCTGAAGTAAATATTGATACGGTATTCTTACTTTGATATGGCGTTTTTCTCCCATTGATATCTTATTTCGATAGATCAGGTATCTTCCAAGCTTCTCATGATATCGTGCACAAATCTCCCTGTCAAATAACTGACGGATCACATACATTCCACCAAGCTCTTTTTATCCGTCTTTTTCTAATTCCGCAACCAAACACTGTTCGGAATCCTGTTCAAACTCCGGCTCTCCATTTACGATCTGAAATGAAAAACCTGCATTGATCAGATTTCTCGTTGATTCGATCAATACTGCTGTCTCTTCTGACATTTTTCGGTGCATAGGGCTTACCGGACTTCTTCGATGCCCCATAAAGATGTCCGATGGTCTCCATGACCTGTGGCAGGTTGCCCATCTTAAAATAGGTTCCATTTGGCAGATACGCAAGCACATGCCCCAGAATATCCAGTTCAAGCTGCATATCCCGATTATTTATTGCTTCCTCTAGCTGCATATGTACAATGATCCGGCGAAAATCAACACTTTGAAACCATGTCCCTTTCAATGTTTTTTCTCTTGCCTCTTCCCGTTTGTCCGTACAATCCGCCTTTCCATCGTCAATGAAAGCTGCCAGACTTTTTTATTGCTGCTTCGCATTCTTCTATTGACCGGTCACTGTTCGTCCATTCACCTCTCCGGAGTCTATCCGCCAGATCGCATGCTGCTTTTTGATATAATTTGTTAAATGTTGTTTTATTTTTTAATTCCATATCAAATCAGCCCTCCATTTTCATCAGCTTCTTAATAGCCTTTTGCTCTTTTTTAAGCATCTTTCATTCATTTTTAAACATCGTTTTATACTGTTTTTATCTCTTTTATATTTTTTATAATATTCATATTGTGATATGTCCAATATTATTTGAATCTCTCCTGCTTTATATCCAGCTTTTAAATACTCCAAAATATTAACTTGTAAATCTGTTATAATCGGAACCTTCATTCTAATCATATCCGCTGACAATTCCTGTCCCTCTATTACAACATCGCAAATATCTTTTTTTCATAATCAACAAGTTTTGAATAGAAATTATCATCCGTATCCTGTATATAATCCAATGAATATGCTGTATAATTCAAAATTCTTTTTTTTCCGATTCCTATCTCTTATTAATGTTTTGAAATCATTTTTTATGCAATTAACCAACAACGTATGGAATTTACAATTTCTTCTAGCATCATAAATTTTTACTTGCTTCCCAACATACCATATTTGCATCAGAGTAAAAAATCATCATAATCATAAATATTCGCTCCTATATTTCTCAAAATGTTATGTGTTATCCGTTTTAATAATTGCATTTCATTCCTCATATATGGTTCTAACAAATCTATTTTTCCACCATCTGCACCACATGATACATTTCTTCCATTCTCCAAACTTGTATCCTCCTTATTTTGTAAAATTATAAAAATCACATTCTTCATAATTTTTAAGTTACCATATTAAATCATCAAAACTTCTTTGACATATAAACTTTTCTTTATAGAAATAATTTCTTCAATGCAGTCATGTAATAATCTAAAACTTTAACACTATTCACTTTCTTCAATTCATGGATAAAAATAGACTTGTCGTTTAAACAGCATATAAAATCCCCCCTATTCGATTATTAATAATCCGATACTAATCCTATTTATACGCAAAGTCAACATTTCTCGGCATAAAATTCTTTTTTAAAAAAATTAGAGATAAAGTTCTAAAATTTATTTTTCCAACTCAACTAGCATCAAAATTACCAAAAGTTACATTGAAACATGCTGTTTATTACATCAACGGTTTTTTATACCCTTTTTCTGCTATGCTTTTCCTGTCGACAAAACAGGCGCCGGAAATAACGAGGAATGAAATTTATGTATAACAAAAATAATAATAACCACCTTAACAAACAACCGGTATCCAATGAAAGGAACACCACTAAACCAGTAGATATCCATCAGCTTTTTCCTTCCCGCACAGAACATGAATGTCTTACGGAACTTCGGAAGCATCCGCGAAGCTACTTTGCTTATCAGAACATGACACAGGAATGGAAGAACCGCTTTCTTGGATTTATGGAGGGTAAGAAAACTCTACCTTTAACCTATGATCCATTTTTCAAGAAGCTGTTCAATCCGGATATCTATCCGGAACGGTTGTCCAGTCTCATCAGCAGTATCATCGGTACGAAAGTGACGGTTTCAGTGCATCCTGTCAAATGAAGACAGCATGCTGCCGTCCACCTCACTCCTGCTTCTGGATATCCTTGTCCAGTTAGAAAATGGCTCGATCGCAAATGTCGAGATCCAGAAGATTCCATATACCTTCCCGGGAGAGCGTATGTCCTGCTACTCCTCCGATCTCATGCTCCGCCAGTATACAAGAGTGAAAAGCTCGAAAGGCAGTTCTTTCACCTACAAAGATCTGAAAACGGTTTACACGATCGTGATATATGAAAAAAGTCCGGATGCGTGTCTGACTGATGCATTATCCGATATCTACCTGCACCATGGCAGAATCGTTTTTGATACCGGAGTCGAGTTGAAGCTTTTGCAAGAATTCTATGTAGTCGCCCTTGACGTATTTAAAGAAAGTAAGTATGCTAAAGATATCAATGAGTTAAACGCTTGGTTGTCTCTGCTGACTGCACAGTCGGTCGACGACCTTGCTGCACTGGTATCTGACTATCCATGGATGGAAGCTATCTGCAAGGATATGTCCGAATATATGTATGATCCGGAGGAGGTAATCACCATGTTTTCAGAAGCACTTCGAATGTTAGATGAGAATACGGTTCACTATATGATTGATGAACTACAGAAGGAACGGGATAAAGCGGTAGCTGCTCTCTCTGAGAAGGATGCTGCCCTGTCCGAAAAAGACTCTGTGATATCCGAGAAGGATGCTGCTCTATCCAAAAAGGATGCTGAAATCGCAGCCTTGAAAGCAAAGCTTTCCGCCCTCAATAAATAAAGCAGCATTCATGCAAAAAAAGCATTATCTTACCATAGTTATAACGCATGCCCATATAACTAACTTATGCCAGACAGCTCCAAAATGGAGCCGGCTGGCATTTATCATATAGTTCTAGCCGTTATTTATTATTTAGAGATTTTACAAATCATCAGTCAGTCTTCCTAATCTTGTTCTGACCTTACTTTTGTTTCTTTTTCAGATTCAGAGATCAATGCTAACATATTTAAATAATGATACTCTTGGTCCTTTGATTCAACCTCAAATGAAATGTCTCAAAAAGAAATGATCAATGTACTACGCAAAGCAGACAAAATAAATTCATCTTATTATTACAATCTATTTTTAAACAATATATGTCTAACACTTATATATTTGTTTACATATCATCATATGTATCAATGCCACGTATCATATGATTTATATATCTATTACGACTAAATCCATTTCTATTGTCAACGATATTTTTGGCAGTCACTAAACACATCTATGCCCTGTCCTGTCAAATCCATAATAACCGCTTGATTCAATCCACTTTCAATCATTTTTATTATAGCGTGATTATTCCGGGGCTCTCTGAGCCAGCCAGTCCTTGGTCTTCAAACCGCCATTCTTGCATTCTTGGATAATCAAAGCCCAGCTTTCTAATTGTTTTTCTCTTGCAACTAATCGTGTATCCATAGACAACCTCCTTAACGTAGTTGGAAAATCCGCAGCGGCCTTTGAGCTGCTATATGACGAACTGGTACATAATGGCGTTTCTTCCGTAAATAACAGCTCTGGTCTGTCAAGCGGCAAATCTCCGTATACTTCATCCGTGCTGATCTGATGAAAACGTCCCACCTGATACTTAATACACGCATCCATCAAAACCGCTGTTCCTTTTATATTGGTATCAAGAAAAATTTCCGGAGACTCAATAGACCGATCCACATGTGACTCCGCAGCAAAATTTACAACCACATCCGGATGTTCCTCTTCAAACACCTTATAAACAGCATTCCGGTCACATATATCTGCCTTATAAAACCGAAAATTCGCCTCCTCCATAAGCGGTTGTAATGTTACAAGATTCCCCGCATAGGTAAGCTTATCCAGACAAATAAGCCTGTAGTCCGGATATTTTCTCTTCATGTAAAATATAAAATTGCTGCCTATGAATCCGGCTCCGCCGGTCACTATTATTGTTCTGATTCTCATATGTCTATCCCATCATGTATATATTTTATGTATGACTTTCAATTATTCTCAGTAAAACTTTAAAATCAACTATGTTTGTTTTCTGTTTCTGAAGCCTCACATTTATACAATGCATAAGCTCCAAGTGTGAAACCATCATCAATCTTCCCTTCATTTATCCAGGATGTCAACTCACGGTCACTGAGCTGTTCAATGGCTACTATGCCTTCATGATCCTCGACCAATTCCAATGAATCTATATCGACACTGTACACATATGCACATCCGCCGGTCAATCCGCTGTCAGCAACAATCCGTCCAAGAAATACCGGTGATTTCGTGATGACAGCATGGATTTCCTCCTGTAACTCACGAATCGCATTGTCAGCAGGAGTCTTGTCATCCTCCTCTGCAAATCCCCTTGGGGAAGCATATTGCATACGTCGAATCGCATGCCGATACTGCTTTAACAACACAAATGTTCCTTTATATCTCGCAATGATCACAACACCATTTTTACCTGTTGGTAGTTTTACACGCTCATATGGGAAAATGCCATTTCCACCCTCAATTGGATCTACGATCATAGTATTGTATTTGCTCTGATATACCAATCCATACTTCCGGTGAAATAATTCTTCCTGCCGGATCAATTGCGCGGTCAGATCACTATCTTCCACATTCGCAATAGGATAAATGGAAGATTCAGCAAAATACTTTTTAGGTTCTGGTTCTGATTTGCGTAATGCCCGATATTTTTTCAATTCTGCCGGACAAATATAGGGAATCGTTTTTCCTATATTATATGGTTCTGTCTGTTCCGTCTGCACCTTGTCCGAACAAGAATAGGCTGTAAATTTACGCCGGCAGATCCGCCATCCATCTACAACTGACTCTCTGATCTTTGCCAAAGCATCTGATAATGGTAAGAGCCTTGGAAGTTTCAAAGAAATTATCGTTGAAAGCATCTCTGTTACAAACAACCAGACAATTGTCTCAATCACACTGAACAGTGCTGTATTAAAGGAAATAATCCCTTCCATCATACTTTGTAATTTATTAAATACCAGCTCAATGCCACATGCCACAATAATGCAAAGCGCAGCCATTCCAAACCCATGTGCAATTTTCCCCTATTATACTTCTCTTATTCTGCCTGCGTTGTTCCTCATCCTTATATTCATAACGATAAACAACCTGGTCATTCGTTTCATCTGCTCGCCCAGCCTGTGAATTATCGATATATTCTACAAGACGGACTACACGGTCTAACTGCTTATATAATTGATCATTCTTGTCAGCAAACGACTCAAACTTATTTGTCTCATCCGTTAAGAAACGGTCCTTCGCTCCTGCTCCATTCCTCCAAGTTTTAGCAAATCTGCCAAAGAAAAATCCACACGAAAGCTTGACTTGTCCCCTGATTTCCGCCAAAGTTCATCCACATTATAATGCTTAGAAATATTGCAAATACTATTCTCACATGCATAATTATAACAAAGATCAACTATAACCTCTGCATACTGATATGAAAGTTCATCTGCACTACTTTTTAGGTACAGCCTGCCATGCTTTTTTAATTTCACGAATATATACTGAACGATTATTATTTTTATTTTTCCAGGCTTCCAATTCTCCCAATATTCCAAGTGAACGCCGAAAGGCTTCCGCATCTACATTTATCATTTTATCATCCGGAAGGTCATAAAAAGCTAAAACAGCAGCCATGAAATTTACAAATTTCAGATTTTTTATATTCCGATTCATTTCTGGGATCCAAATAAATATCAGGCAGCATACTGATTCGCAATACCGTTGACAGTAAACCTCTCAGATTCTTTAAAATATCCTGGTATTTTCTTAAACGATAATCACGATCCTTCTCGGACAGATAATCAACAGGCTGTTCCTCCCCATTTATTACTTCCACAAATAAATCTTCCAGCTTATCTTTTTCCCGGTCATCCAAATTATCTTTTTTGTATATTCATTCAATTCTGAAAGATCAGAGTATGTCAAACAACGTTTCATCAAGGCAAGCAAACGTTTCTGGCTGTATTTAATCGGAATTGCCGAATATATAAATTCCTTATCTGCATCAACCGAATTCAACAAATACTGGGAAACGGTACGAACATCTACGAACCGTGAAATACGGATCGCACCCATTTCAAATAACCGGATCAGTTTCTCTTCATATTTCTCATTACAAAGCAGACTGAAAAAGCCGCGCGAATCAACCAACTGGTTGTATGTCATAACGACCACATTTCCGTTTAAAACAATCTCGTCTAATAACGCATTCTGTGCAACCTCAATCTCCTCATCTGTTTTTCGAACAGAATCCAATTCAAATAAATATACATTTTTTCTTGTCTGTGGTTTTCTTTTATCTTTCATAATAATGTATCCTACTCTCTCGTTCATTCTACAATAAGTGGCTCAAAAAGATGTTGCATTTGCCCTATAATTCACCATATAAAAACTCTATTCATAAATCGAATCCAAAGTGAGTAATACAACATCTTCATCTGATAATGATTCAAACCAATCTGTATATCCTGCTAATGAAAATAATATATATTTCGAAACCTTATACTTAGCAGGTAAAAGTTTTCCTCTACTAACCAAGGTTTCATATATAGATTTATCAATCTTTTCATTTTTGAACTTACATTCTCCAACAAGCGCTTTTTTGTCTACCTCTGACAAAGCAACAACATCTATGTCTACAGATTGTGTTCTCATATTGCCATACTTATCCTTAATATTCTCTACTCCCCACCATGTTCCTACAGAAGTGATAAAGCAACCATATTCTCCTATAATTCCATTCTTCAAGGTATAATATCTGCACATATCTTCAAACACTGTCCCCATAAAAGAATGTAAAATTGGTTTTACTGCTTTTTGATAATAAATCTCTCCTTGTCCTATTTCAATGACACTGGTTGCTTTTTGGAATAAACTCATACCAGAACTTAAACATGTAATCTTTCAAAACATACTGCGTTTTTTTCTTATTCTTCTCCTCTGTAATACATTTTTTCTTTTCAACTAATCCAACACTGATCAACTTATCTAATGAATACAATACTGTTGGTTCTTTCTCACCAATTTTTCCTGCAATCGTATTAAGTGTATTATTACCAGAAGCAATTTGTTCAACAATATTATTCACTATTGTTATATCTGAAAATTCCTGCATCAACATATTTCTTGTTTCATCATACAGATATCCATCTTTCTTAAAAAATAATCTTACGATATTTTCATCAATACTCTTTATTGGATCAATCATAGACAGATACTTCGCAACACCACCGGTAATTCCATAACAGATTGCCTTATCTTCATTTGAATAATTTGGAACAAATTTAGCTGCATCTAAATAGTCAAATACCTCTAATTTAATTTGCGAATCTCTTCTTCCAAACAAAGGACTCTTTTCGCTAAGTACCTTTTTTCCATAAAACTGAGTGCTGAACCACATAAAATAATTTTTAAATTTTTATTTTTCCAAACAGTATCTATATATTTCTGCAATACAGATAAAAGTGCATCGTCTTTTTCTTGCCCAATACGGCAATTCATCTATTACAAGAATCAACTTATCATTGCCCATATTTTTATCAATAAAATCAAATACCGCCTCGATCGTATTAAAACTAACATCTTCCACACCAGGCATAAATAAATCCAAAACCTGTTTTGAAAATAATTCCAGGTTCCTATTTTTGCCAACCTTGGTCGCAGTATAAAAATATAGTTTTCTTATCTTTAATGAATTCTGCAATAAGTGTAGACTTTCCAATACGTCTACGACCATATATAACTGTCATACCAATTCCATCTTTGTCATAAAATTCTTTCAAAGATGCCAATTCTCTTTCTCTTCCAATAAACATATAACTATCTCCCTCTGATATGCATTTAATTCAAAGTATTTTTAATAAAATCAATTTGAATAAAATATAGCATATGATATATTATATAGCAACGGTTTTTATATATTCAAAAAAGCCAAGAACGACCCCGTTCTAATCTTGTCAGGACTAACGGCGGTCGTTTTTGTTTGTGTCATTATGTTCTTCAGCTTCCTTCCTGCGTAGAAATCTTTCGATCTTCTCAACAAGTTTTCCAACTGCAATTCCGGCTATAAAATAGTAAAAATAAATCCTACTAAGCTTATGTACTCCATCATCATAACTGCGCCACCCTCCTTTCCCATACGGAGGCTTTTGTAACAGTCCCTCCTTTTTCGCAAGAGGGCCAGCCGCCTACCATCTCAATAGGTTACAACAGACTTTCATCCACCTTAACCTAAGGATAGCACCCATAAATATTACAGAACAAATGTTCTTATTCCGCAAGTATTTTCTAAAACTAGAAAAATCCCTCACCTCTCGGCAAAGGACTTATCTTTCAATCCGACTATTTATATATCCCATATCGGTCAGCGGTAAACCATTCTGATCTATCTTTTCATTACCCTATAAAAAAACTGAAAACTATTAATATCTTCAGACTTAACTGAAGTATATTTACTTTTTACATCTTCACCAAACAAATACTTCATCAGCCGTTTTTTAGATGTTACTTCAGCCTTTCTATTCTCTAATCTTCGAATAGCATCTGAACTAGTTTTCACTTTATTCTCAAAGAACTCCGAAGCCTTTTGTTCACTTAAAACAAATGCACCATTCACTGGTTTTGAAATTTCTGCCATAGTATCAGCCCTTTCAGCATTTTTAATAAAAATATCATCTTTCCATATCCATCTTTTTATGTAAGAATATAACCTTTATGTATTAACTGCAATATACCATATTTTTTTTTTACGATATACAATGTAGTTTAAAACAAAATACCTATTATTTTCTCAATTGTTTCTAAAAATTCTTTTTTATTTGTTCACTGATCTAACACTTAGTATACGCCAAGGTCCACTGTTTCCCAATTATCTTCCCCTAAATATTTCTTTAATTCATATTTCTGTGGATTAATAAAACAATAACACTGGTCATCTTTTCTCTATATAGTGTTCCTCAAATGTCAAAAAATACTAACTCAAAACATTCCTTATAACTAATACCAAATCTGTTTTCTAATCTTAATTCCATAATCCATGTGTTTGAAAATATAGAATCCCATTCTTCCTTGGTTGTATAAAATCCTATTATTTTCTTATCATTTGGATGTATATATAATTGGAGCTGCTGCCGATTCACTACACAGTTTTTCCAACTATGATTTGGATCATCCTTTCCGTAACAATCCATAAAAAGCAACTGAGAGTTCATAGTTTGATGTATTTGTGAACTCTAAGTTTAAACAGATTATGTCATCCGATTTCGTTTCAACAATACATATATTTATTGTCTTGGGATTGATAACCATATCCTCTCTTCTTTTTTTTACACATCGACCAATTTGTAATTAACACAAATGGACAATTTTCCTTTTTATAACGTTCTTGCTCTATAAATATCATACTCTCTGATATATCATTTTTTGCTCTGTTTGTAATTTTATTGGCCCTTTCGGTCTGCCACAATGCCACTAATGCTAATAATATAGTAGCAACAGATGAAATACAGGATATCACATAATTTAATATACCATCTGCCGTAATTTCAGAACGTACTGCAGGTGCAAAAAAAACTAACAACCAATGGAATAATAATAAAAAAGTATAATACTTACAAAAAGAAATATAATCCAATGCGTTTTTATAAATTCAATATTTTTTCTCACTTTGTTTCCCATTTTCATTTCATCCTTCTCTCAATCCCAAAATTCATCTGATGAAATTAAATTCACCTTGTAATTTTTCTTGATTAGCTCTTCATATATTACTTTACTCAATTCTTTGTAATCCTTTTTACTATAATAATATACATTCCACTTTGCATTTTCATTTACACTATCACGAATCTTTCTAAGATAGGGTAAATCCACTGCTCCACCAGACCATCCTATTATTATCACGGAATCAACATCTTTCAAGCTTTTTCCAAAATCTCTGATGCTCTCTTATGTAAAAATCTGTATCCTTATATATGGATTCCAGATACTCTACAACTGCGCGGTGAATACTTGTTCCCCCTTCGTCAAATTGCTCTTCGCACTCCTTTAATTGCTGTCTGTGTTCTTGTATCTCTTTTAAATTACAATGTCCCATTACCGGTGGAATATCTGTTATGTTGCTTACACCTCCATGAATATGTAACACGTCTTCTATACCGTAAATCTTTTCAAGCAAATCCGTATAATTGAAATTAATAAAATAATCCGTACTATCAATTAATGTTTTCTTTTTTGGGTACTATATGACTTGTATCAATGGTTTCAATCCATTCTTTTTACATACTGTTGAAACTTTCTTACAAAGCCATATTCTTCCCTCCAATACTCATCCATGGTATCTTCAATACCTGTTAAACCGCCATCCAGATGCATATCTTGTAGTATACATTCTGAAAGAGTCTAACATCTCATCAATATTAGGATGCCCCCATTTTATCTTCAAATTCCCCCATAATGTATCTTGAATAGCTTTTTCCCAACGCTCATATGTCCCTTTCCTAATTCTGGGATCTGAAAAATCAATACGTCCAATATTATACAAATGCTCAAATGCAACAAGAAAATCTGGATATTTATCATCTAGATATTCCCTAAATCTCCAATATGACGTATCTAAATTATGTGCTATGTCAAATCCATTGCCAATAATATATAAAGATTTCATACAAACAACCTTTCTTTTACTTTTTTTATATCTGTCACGTCTATTTTAAATAAAATTGCCTGTAAGCATTATATCCTTTACCACAATCCGGATCATCATATTCTTCAATATAATCTTCACAAGTTAATAAATCATATTGAACTGCCATCTCAATACATGTCCACAATTCATCAAAATCTATATCATATTCCCTAAGATAAAAATATAATTCTTCGGCATAGTCATATGCAGTATTTCCATTAGCAGAGTATACATTTTCATATATTATACATTTAAGATATTGATAAAAGTTCGACCGTTTGACTGCATTCTTATAAGAAAAATGTGTTAATTCTTCTGTTTTAAGCTTAAATCTTGTAAATTCACCAAACTCTTCTCCCCAGTAAGGCAACAACGAATAATAATCTAATATTCTATGAAAAACCATTATAAAATTATATAATTTGTAAAATTCCTTATCTAACAAAAAATTCGATTTCTCTATAAAGAAATGTGTTTCTCCATTTCTCAACCTTCCCAGCAAAGAAAGCGCTTCATCTACAATTTTTTTTTATCATCAGTGTAATCACAATAGTATTCCTTAAAAAGTTCTTTCGATAACTTACATATCTCATTATATTCGATAGAATAAAACTTTTTCATTACCTGAGCATCTATATTTTCAAAAAAAATCATTTAGATTATGAGAATTGTAAAAAAAATCTAATGCAGGATGGCCTTCTGCATCACATCCCTTTTTTACACTACACACTCTATGATCGTTATTATCTAACATTAATTGTTTTATAAATAACTCCACTGAATTATGTAAAAAATGATACAAATTGTTTTCTATACTGCAATGTAGCCTTCCGTCCAAAATATAATTACAATATTTGATAGCCATAGCCCAAGCTTCAAGTGCATTATCAATTAAAATATGTTTCATTTGAATTCTCCCATATTAAATTTTTTTTATTCTTCTCACACCCTCAATATTAATACATATGATTAATAATGTATCAATCCCCATTTCTGATTTAAATCTACAGTTAATCCGTCCGTATGCAAATTCCAGTATTCAATTAGCTGTTCTTTGTTTTCTTTTTTATTTTCTTCTGGATTTTTCTAATATCTTTAGACCTAATATCACTACGTGCCAACTGTCTACCATCTATAATAGAAAATGTTCCATCATATTCATGCCTTACATTTACATGCACATGTGGTTCATTATGTTTACCTGCTTCCTGGGAATGCATATAATACCTTATTCCATCATCTTTGAAAACCTCTCCAGCATTTTCACTTAATAAAATCTGAATGTTTATGGGGTCTTCAACATTACAATGCATTTTATCTAAATAATAACTTAATGGTAACTTTGTATTTTCAACCCTATACCTTACATTATCAAATACCAAATATTTATTAAACGAATACTTCAACGTATTCCCACAAATTTTAAAATCTACCCAATTCCATAATTCTTCTACTGTAAATTCATCCGCTACATTTCTAATACAGTACTCCATACCATTAATTTTTCTTAAAGGCAAAATTATTTCCTTGCCATTAATTCCATAGTTCTTATTATGCGGTTTTAATACTGCCGTATCCAATTGTTCTTCTACATATACATGAACTGTCACATATATTTTATAGTCCATTTCACATCCTCCTAATTTTTTATACTCCAAATATTTCTGCTATCTTCTGAACATTTATAATTCTAATAGTGATATCACAATACTTTTTTACAGCCATTCCAGTTCTTCCAAAACTCAGTTTCTCTAACATAGCTCTTGTTTCTGCTCTTTTTCTGAACCCCCATAACATATCTTCCAGTTTTCTCATTCAGTGTGAACCCAATTGCCCGCAGTAGTTTTCTCGCATGATATTCGTCAAAATCCAATAATTCCTGTATCGCCAACACACCACATTCGCCTGTACTGATAATCGCATCCAACTGTTGAATCACCGAAATCTTTTTCTCTTCATAATACGGAGCTAATGCATTCAAGGCATCTATCAACACTTGCCCTATATCTAATGGCACTCCCAATTCCGGACATTTATTTCTAAGTATGCTAATGACAATATTAACTGCCACTGTACCCCAAACTCGTCCATGTCCACCTGCAGCAGGAAGTCCCGTTTCGTACTCAATTCCTTCTTGCAAACACGCTGGATGAGTTACCAAAAAAAAATCTTTCTAATGTAACCCGATTATATGGCACATTCCACTCTAACTGCCCTTCTATAATCATATATGGAAATGTATCATTCAATAACTGACAGCCGTCATCCATATAATAGTTAAAAAATGTCGAAGTCATACCAATAGACCTCACTACATCCAATAACGGAAACTTCTGTTGTTCTTCTAATTCAATATTTATCAAATCCATCTGATCTAATACATGTCTAGTCACTAATAATTTTTTTTTTTTTATCTGCCATCTTTTCTCCTGATTCCATTATCTGTAAATACAACAGCTTACACTTTTTTATATGTATCAACCAAATTCCAACGGTAATGCCATGTGGATTCCCGCTTCTTGTGGGCATAAAATGCCCCGACTTACATTGAAACAATCAAGACAAATTTAAAACTTGAAATTTCCATGATGATTTTGCTCAGACAATTTCAAAAAAAGCTATTTTCTTGAAATTTCTTATTACCTCAAGATGAAACGTATCGAATATCCCGACATTCTTCGTAAAGACACCTAATAGCTTAACTATCCGCACTAAATCGATGATACTTTTTATATAAAAATCCACTCATTTATTCTTTCTCAATATCCGCTAAACAAGATGGACAAAAACCGTGCACCATATCATCTGCACTCACCAGTTCTCCACACCGATCGCATTTTTTCAAGTTCATTATCGCAGCCGCAATAACAGCACCGGCCTACTGGTAAAAAGTCCTCATTAATAGACACACCAAATTTTCCACATTGGATACATGCAAAATCTGCAGTCCAGTCATTAAGACCTTTATTCTCATAAATATAGGTGTTTAATTTTTCCGGATACGGATTTAATTCTTCATCAATAAATCCAAATAAATTATCGCGCATATCATTCATCTCAGAAGAGTCATATTCAGAATTCTCACTGGCTTCCATAATGCACTCCTCCCCTTCATATCCATTTCCATTATAAAAATAAAAATATTTCCTGAACAAATCGTCCTTCCTGCACCATCTTTACATGCTATCGTACATGTGCTATCTTCACCCAAATCATCATCTATGGAATATTCAGCAATAACATCTACACGAAGTGAATTATCTTCTAATACCGGAGATACAATGGTAAAACAAATCCCATTATCCGTTATAGTCTGGTAATCAGATATTTCATAGCATACATCCAAATGATACCGTTGATAAGCCTCACTATATAAACCATAAATAACTTCATCGAACCAACTTTTATCTCATCCGCATCAAGGATATCAACACCTGCTTCATTTGCTATACGCTCACGATAATATTCCCTCTCATTCCGTTCTTCTTCCTGTATTGCATCCCAGGTCTCCAATACTTCATCTGATGTTACTTTGCTTTCAAATTCAGCATCTGCCTGACGAATAAAACCATCCATTTTATCAAAATCACCCAATATGATCTGATAAGAACTCCAGGACAGAACCTTGCTATGTGCAACATGATTTCTATCCTCTGTAAAATTATGTATCGCCTGCTTGAATTGCTCCGGATTTTCAATATATGGCACAAATAAGTTGTTCCATATATCTTTTTCTACTGTACGGTGGTTCGACTTAATAAATTCTGCTACATTATTGGCATTTTTTTTGCCATTTTCTGCTATCTCTAAAACTTTTGCATACTGGCTTTTATCTAATACAATCGTATCCTTATATACTTTTCTTTCAAACATTACTTTTTCCAATGTTTCCAGTGTCATTGAAAGAAAATCCGCATTTATATTCTCAAATTCCGGTACACGTTTAATAAATTTCTGCTTCAAATTTTTTACCGACTCTGCCTCTTTTTCTAATCCGGTACTATCTGCAACAATCTGTTTACAATAGGTATCACCATGATAAGGCTCCTCCGTTACATCACAATGAAATTCTTTTGAATAAACATGTGTCCAAGTATAGAGTACATCTATATTTGTTATCTGATTCATTGCAAATTTTATAATCATTTTGCATCTCCCCCTTCCGGTAATCTTAATGATATCTATTCTTTTTTTATCTTCCCAAATCAATGCATTGTTTGATAAGTTCAACATCTAAAGTACAACAT
>VOFK01000529.1_pt1 | contig 20750 bp, 24 predicted proteins | sample 5384121 | NCBI WGS metagenome assembly VOFK01 (sample SAMN12384730, study PRJNA508395) | human gut metagenome | isolation source: healthy gut J | host: Homo sapiens | reverse complement strand
CTCAATTGTACTTCGTTCAGTTACGTATTGTAGCAGCGCTGACCTGTAGAGGGGCCGGCAGCCCCGGCGTTGGTCAGCCTCCCTCGTTGGCGATCTGCGCCATTTGCAGCGGGTTGCGCCAGACGTTGAGTTTGTCGGTGAACTTTGCCCGATGGTGGTCCGGTGGTTCACCGAAACCTGAGTCGACCCGCCTTTTGGCGGTGCGGGTCTGGATCAGGATCACGCCGTTGGCGCCGCGGGAACCGTAGATGGCCGAGGAAGAGGCATCTTTCAGGATCTCGATCGATTCGATGTCCGAGGGGTTGATCTGCGACAGATTGCCGGCGTCGCCGATGGGGAATCCGTCGACTACGATCAGCGGGGTGTTCGAACCGTTGAGCGAACTGTTGCCGCGGATACGCACTACGGCGCCCGCCCCGGGATCCTGCGAAGTGTTCATGATTTGCAGTCCGGCGGCACGGCCCTGCAACAGTCCCTCGATCGACGGGGCCGAGATGTCCTTGATGGCATCCATCTTCACGGAAACGACCGATCCGGTCAGGTCGCTCTTTTTCATGCTGCCGTAACCGATGACGACCACGTCGTCGATCAGTGCCTCTTCGGCCTCGAGCACGATATCGAGGAAGGTCACTCCTGCCGTAACGGCGACCTCGCGGGTTTTTGTAGCCGACGAATCCGACGGAGAGCACGGCTCCGTTCTTGGCGCGGACCGTGAAATTACCCGCAATGTCGGTACTGGTTCCGGTTGTCGTTCCCTTGATAATGACGCTGGCTCCGACGAGCGGCTGTCCGTCGGCCGTCACGCGCCCCTGAATCTCAACCTCATTCTGGGCGGATGCGCCGACAGCGAGGAAAAGGGAGGCGAAAAGCGCCAGAAGCCATCTGCCCCCGCAGGCGTAGGTTTGCTGTATTCATGGTGTCTGAGTTTTAGTGTTTTGCTTGATTGTCAATTTTACCGTCGAGATAGTCGCTGGCATAGATGAATGTTCCGGCGCTCCATCCCAGCATCGTGGGCATGTCGTATTCGTTGCTGACATTGATGTTCCCCTCCCGGACATTGTACTTTTCCCACAGGTTATGGGTTTCGCCGAAGGTCTTCACGACCATCGCAGCGTATTTCCCCGCAATACGCCGTGCGTCCTGCCTGTAACCGTAGGCATCGAGCCCCCGGATGGCCAGATAGACGACCGGAGGCCACGTATTGGGATAAGACCACTGGTAGTCGTAGTCATAAGGTTCGTCCTCGCATACGGCGATTCCGTATTCGAACTCTAACCGTCCGAGCGCCTTTTTCACGAGGATTCGGGCCTGTTCCGCATCCGGAATTCCGGCATAAAGCAGACTGAACACTGCACCCGAAACGACCGTCGAACGGCGGCCGTTGACGAAGTCGTAGTCATAATAAACACCATCCTCCCCGAGGCAGTAGCGGTTTATCAGCCCGCGACGCTTTTTCGGCCCGTGCCTTCCACGTTCCGGCAGCCTTGGAATCGCCCAACAGAAGGGCGTAGCGGGCGAAGAGCGTTTCGTAAATATAGAGATTGGCATTGAGGTCTACCGGACAGAAATCTGCACAACGGCGTTCGAAACGGGGATTGAAGTCCCAGCCCGACTCTGCCTCGGCGGCAAAATGCGTCCCCAGTCGCAGAATCTCCGTGTCGGAAAGTCCCCGGTTGCGAAAATCGGTATTGAGCCGTTGCCCTCCGGTAGTGACGAATTCCTGTTTGAGTTCGTCGCTTGCAGACGAGGAGTAGCGGTTGAGTCCGACAGGCGTAATGCGCTGCGTCATCCAGAAGTCATACTCCTTCTGCAAGGTCGTAAAAGCTCCGGCCAGCCAGTTCGTGTCTTCGGTCTGTTCGAAGATCCGGTCGACCATCATGCAGAGGAAAGGGGGCTGTGAGCGGTTGAGATACCACGTCCGGCTGCCATTGGGCATATAGCCGTATCGGTCGACCAGATAGAGCATGTCCTCAGTGTTGTTTTTTCGCCAGATCGAGGCGTCCGTCGCGAACGAGCCCCTCGTTGGTGAAATAGGTATCCCAATAATAGAGTTCCTGAAAGGTCTGGCTGACGCTGGGAACCGTATAGGGGCGCGGCAGCCCGATCAGCGTCTGCGAATCGGCCGGATTGTACTGTACCGACGCATCCCACGACGTGCGGATGAAATCGCGCACGCAGGCGATCTCCTCCTGCGAAACCGACGGATGATGTCCACAGGAAACAGCGGTCAGTGCCAGCATGCTCCCCAGAAAAGTTCGTATTTCGTTCATCTCTGGCGGGGATTATTCATAAATGCCGGCTATGTCCTTCTCCAGCAATATCTGCTCCCCTGCGACGAAGGTCTTGAAATCCTCCTCCGAAACGCAGCCCGGATAAGGGCCGAAGAAATGATTCGTATCCTTGTTCCGCCAGACCAGCACATAGGCTACGGGAATGCCCGCAATGGCTTTCGAAAGTTTTTCGGTCCACCATTTCGACTGGGAGGTATTGTTTTCGAGCCCGGTCTCCGTAAACGCGAACGGCTTGTTTTTCAGGTAGGCGATATGTTTAAGCAGGCGCATCAATCGCAGGCCGTTGGTCTCGATGGCCCAGGAACTGCGGTCATAGGCATCCAGACCGAGTACGTCGACATAGGCATCGCCCGGCCAGAATTCGAGATAGTTGTCCTGCGAACTGACGATATCGGGCGAGTAGACATACAGCAGGTTATGCACGCCCTTCGTATCGCGCAGGTATTCGAGCGTAAAACGCCACAGGGCGATATACTCTTCTGCGGTGCAGTTGCCCTTACCCCACCAGAAACCGTTGCCGGTGTGTTCATGGAACGGACGGAACAGCACCGGGACATACTCTCCGGCATCGGTCCTGAGCGAGCATGAAAGCGGCGACCTTGTCCAGCCAGCCGCAGTATTTTTCGTGCAGGTCGCCGCCGGGAATAATCCGTCCCTACGGCGGCAGTCACGTCCCAGGCCGTGCCGCCGGTAGCGGGGTTGGTCGTATGCCAGCCGATGGTGGTCACGCCTCCGCGGGCATAAGCTTCGAGAATACGGTTGCGGATGTCCGTGAATTTATCGCCGTCGATGTTTTCGCATCGTTGTCCACCCCGGTCGGAGAGTTGGGATCCAAATCACACAATTCGATCTGGGCCAGATCCCAGCCCATCATTGCGGGATAGTCGCCGCAGATACTCTTCACGTCCGAGCGGTCGACATCGCCCGACCAGCCGATACCGTAGAGCGACGAACACTGGTGTCCGAAAAGCGTACCGCCGTTTTCGGCAATGCTGCGCAGGTTGCCGAGCAGGTTACGGGTCTGCACCGTAGCCTGCGAGTCGGTCGTCGCAGCGGGAGCCGGCTGGGGTTCCGGATATTCGCGGTCGGCGATATCACTGCATCCGGCCGCGACCAGCCACGACAGATAAAAGAATTTGTTTCCACATAATTATCAGCTATTTTAGGTTAATTGTCAGTGATACATGTCAGGTAATTGACTTTCGAACAGAACGGGCTGTTCTCGATTGGCGGCAAACTTCCTGAAATCGGGTTCCGAAGCGTGTCCGTGCCAGGGACCGAAAAAGTGCGTCGGACGGTCGTGGGCGTTACGCCATACCAGAACATAGCTCAGCCCCTTGCCGCGGATGACCGGCAGCAGCCGCCGGGTCCACCACGCTGTATCGGGGATGCCCTCGAGTCCGGTTTCGGTGAAGGCCGTCGGTTTACCGTGTTCGCGTCCCAATTGCTGCAAGGTCGAAAGCATTCGTTCTCCGCCCGACAGGAAATCCCAATCCTGCGGGCGGTGGTAGGCGTCGAGCCCGAGCACGTCGACCCATTCGTCGCCCGGATAGCGTTCCGTATAGTGCTCCGCATCGCGGTACAGGTCTGGTGAATAGACGTAGAGGAGATTGTGCACTCCCTTCACATCGCGCAGATATTCCACCGTGAAGCGCCATAAAAGCCTTGTATTCGTCGGGGGTACACTGCGCTTCGCCCCACCAGAATCCGCTGCCGGTGTGCTCGTGGAACGGACGGAACAGCACCGGAGCACACGTTCCGTCGGCACTCTTCAACCCGACGAAGAATCCGGCCAGACGGTCGAGCCACAGCCGGAATTGGGCGTGGTTGGCACCGCCCGGGAGAATGGAACTCACGGCCGTGGCGGTTTTGCCGTCCCAGGCGCTGGCTCCGACTCGGGATTCGTGCGGATGCCAACTGACCGTATTCACGGCTCCGCGCCCGTAGGCGGCACACAACAGACGGGTGATCTCGGCGAAAGGAACGTCGTCGATGCTTCGGTCGGCCCCTGTTTCAAGTCCTCCGAGCTCCCACCCGAAAACAGCAGGGTAATCACCGCAACACTCCCTGACGTCGGAGCGTCCCTCCTCGTATTTCCAGTCGTGTCCATAGAGGACGTCGTCCTGATGCCCGAACATCACCCCTTCGTCTGCAATCCGGAACAGGTTGCGGTAGAGGGCCCGCGTTTCAGGCGTGGCCTGTGGATCCGCCGGAAGAGGCGGAGTGTCCGAACAAGCGGCTGAAAATGCGGCAAAGACTATAAAAAGCAGTTTGTTCATTGTTTAAAAGCAGGTTAAAGCGGTTCGTCAGATGATGATCTTCTTTTTATCGTAGTATTCCCGGAAATCGTGGGGTGTGTAGCCCTTGTATTTCTTAAAGATCCGGTTGAAGTTCGATAGATTGTTGAACCCGCATTTGAAGGCGATCTCCGCGATCGTGTTGGCCGGTTCGTCGATCAGCCGTCGGGAAGCCGCACTGATGCGGATATTGTTCAGGCAATCGATGAAGTTGTATCCCGTACGCCGCTTGATGAAACGGCTGAACGACGGTTCGCTCATGTTGACCAGCGCCGCCATCTCCGAGAGTCGCACGGGGCGGTGGTAGTTGCTGTTGAGATATTCCATAATGGTCCGCACGCGCCGGCTGTCGTAGGTATCCTCCAGTTTGCTGAAATGCGAATGCGACAACACGGTATACGCCTGATCGTGGGCCAGCTGGTTGAGCAGCGAAAGGAAAGATCAGGATCGAGTTGAAATTATCCGTGCTATTTATCAACTGGTGAATCCCGGATTCGCTTTGCAGGATCGTCTTTTCGGAAAATGCGATCCCGTGCTGGGCATCCTGCAGCATCTTCTTGATCGGCGCGAACTGCTTCCGGTCGATCAGTCCGCTGCCCTGGAACAACTCGGGCGAAAACTGAATCGTCACCTCGTAGATTTCCGCTCCCGGGGGCCAGATTGCCGTCCATCCACGCATGTTCCAGATTACTGCCGTGATGAGCACCATCTCACGGTCGCCGATGTCGGCCACATGATCGCCGACGATGCGCCGTGCGCCGCGCGCTCCGATGATATAGTTGAGTTCGTATTCACTATGGATATGTATCGGGAAGTTGAAGTTACTCTTCCGCCGTTCGAACACGACGAAGCTGTCCTGCTTCGAGATGGGAGGTACCTCCGTAAGGATATTGTAATTTGCCATAGTCGTTCGCTTTCCGATTTCAGTTTTTTGTAAGCAGCCGTTCGATACGCCGGATCAGTTCCATGCACATCCGGCTGTTGTGATAGGGGCATTTCCAGAATCCTGCCTTGTCGTCGTCACGATTGACCGAGCCGTCGGCGCGGACGCTCCAGAACCATTCACCGTTTCCGCCGTCGAGCAGGTGCGTCCGGATATACTGCCATGCATCGTGGCTCCGCCGCAGGAATGCCTCGTCGCCGGTTCGTTCGTACATATTGAAAAAACCGACGACAGCTTCGGCCTGTACCCACCAGTGTGACGGTCCGCATCGATGCGTTCCGTCTGCGGATCGTATTCGTAGATCAGACTTCCGTCGGGTCTCAATCCCTCGACGGCCGCGGCTGCCAGTGCCTCGACCACGGGACCGACATCTGTCGTAACCTGCGGTTCTCCGAGTACGAGGGCGGCTTCGTCGATGAGCCACGATGCCTCGATGTCATGCCCGTAAGAGACCTTCCGTCCCTGTGGCTGCCACCGTGCATCGAAAAAGAGATTCAGGTGCCCCGTCTGCGGATCGAAAAGCCGGTCGGTATGGATGTGAATCAGTTTCCGGACCGCCGTCGCAACCCGATCTTCACGCCAGACCCGCAGCAGGTTCGCGTAAGGTTCGAGCAGGTGCAGGTGCGTATTCATGCTGAAGTAGGTGTTGGCATCCTTCTCGCTCAGACGCATGTCTTCCAGCGGCTTCCAGTTCCGGGTCAGTGCTTCGACGTATCCGCCCTGCATTGCATCCCAGACATGCTCCTCAAGCGATCCGAACAAAGCGGCGGCTTCGTCCAACGCCTCCGGATCACCCGTCGCCCGGACATATTCGCTCAATCCGTAAACTGCGAAACCGATAGCATAGCTCTGTTTCTTGCCGCAGACCGGACTTCCGTCGGGAGCTATCTCCCAGTAGACCCCACCATGGGGTCGATCAACCAGAGAGCCAAAACTTCCGGAGCTTGCCGGCTGCGTGCAGGTATTCAGGCCGTCGGTCATTCGGTAAGCTGCCGAGAAGGTCCACAGCATCCGCGCGATCAGGACTGCGCCCTTCCCGGCTTCGGGGATGCGCTTTTCCGCGGCCGTCGATACGTCCCGCGAAATGCACCCCGTCGCCCAGAAATGCCATCCAGAAAGGCAGGATGTCGCAGGTCAGCTCCTCCGACAGCTCCTCCCGCCATTGTACAAGCATCTTTTCCATCATTCGTTCGTTTTCCGACGGAGGTTGAGTTCCGTCGTTATTCGCTCCATACGTTTCTCGCCGAGCGGGTAGAAAGGACTGCCGCTGCGGCCAACAAGCATCCGGCGGCCGGAAACCAGCTCATCATTAGCCGTACGCCCGCTATCGCCTCTCCGCTCTGCACCGCAGCCGACTGATCGTAACCGAATGCTGCGAGCAGCCAACCCGTCACAGCCCCGCCCAACGCCCAGCCGAGTTTCTGGGACATCGACGAAGAGGAGAAGATCAGTCCCGTCGGCCGTCGGCCGCTGCGGTATTCCTCGTAATCAACGATATCGGCATACATGCTCCACAACAAAGGCAGCACGACGCCCGCCGCAACGCTGACGAGCGCCTGCAAGGCAAACAGCCATCCCAGTTCGGAAGGCTCCAGCCGGAAGAAGAAGAGGCTTAGTACCGCTGCCGCACCCATTGCCGCGGCAAATGCTCCTTTCTTGCCGATGCGCGCCGCCAACGGCACGGCCAGTGCCACTCCGGCCATGTTGCCCAACTGACCCAGCAGCAGGTAAAGCGTTCCGAGCGTCCAACCCAGATGGGGCAGTTTATAAGCGCTCCGAACATAGTCCGTGAAATAGAAAATCGCTACCCCGTCGCGGATCGAGTTGAACAGCAGCACCGCCACTCCTGCGACCAGAAGAATCCACCACGGAGCGTTGCGGGCCAGGCTTTTCAGGTCGCGGCCGACCGATCCCTCCGCCAGCTGCGCGTCGTCGACCCGAATCCGTTCGCGCGTCCAGCGGAAGCAGAGCCAGAAAAGCAGGGCGCAAATCGCTCCGATAACGGCCACGGCGCAAGTCCACGCCTCCGGCATCCCCGATATGGCCACGTCGCTCCCCGCGACGCTCCCGCTCAACCGGTCGGTATCTCCGCCGCCGAGCCGTCCGGCAAAGAAATCCACCAGCGGCTGCAACAGCATGAAGGTCACCAGACTGCCCACATAAGCGAAGAACATCCGGTAGGAGGAAAACGTATTGCGTATCTTCGTATCGGGCGTCATCACCCCGAGCAGCGAGGCATAGGGGACGTTGACCATCGTATAGACCATCATCATGGCCGTATAGGTGATATAGGCCCACGCCAGTTTCCCCGTCATCCCGAAATCGGGAGTCCAGAACGTCAGCACTCCGACCGCGGCGAAGGGAAAGGCACCCCACAGCAGGTAAGGACGATAACGCCCCCATCGGCTGCGGGTACGATCCGCCAGCAGGCCCATGATGGGATCGTTGAGCGAATCCCAGATACGGGTCACCAGGAACATGGTCCCGGCGGCAGCCGGCGTGATGCCGAACACCTTGGTGTAGAAAAAGAGCAGATACATGCCGAATATCTTCCAGAACATGCTCGAAGCCATGTCCCCGAAACCGTATCCGATCTTCTCCCGGAATGTGACGCTGTTTTTCATCGGTTGTTCTTTCTTTCGTAATCCAGATTCCGGTCGATCAGTTCATTCAACCGCTCAACGGAAGCAGCCGTTGTAAGGCCGTCGGACGGCGTATGCAGGCAGTAGTCCACAAGCCTGTCGACAGTCGATGTCGCCACGTGCATGCGGGTGTCGCTCGACGCATAGTAGAGGAATACCCAGCCGTCGTCATCGGCGATCCAGCCGTTCGAGAACAAGACGTTCGACACGTCGCCCACTCGTTCTTCGCCCTCCGGTGCCAGTGCATATCCGGCCGGCATGGCGATCAGTCGCGAAGGATCGTCGAGGGCCGTCATATACATGTAAAGTACATAGCGGAGCCCCGCCGCACAGGCGCGTACGCCGTGGGCCATATGCAGCCACCCCTGCGGAGTGCGGATCGGATGGGGACCTTCGCCGTTCTTCACCTCCTTGATCGTGTGATAGAACCGCACGTCGATAATCTTTTCATCGCGGATTTCCGCGCGGGTCATGTCGTCCACCAATGCCCATCCGATCCCGCCGCCGAGAGCTCCGGCGGCAATAAACCCCTCCTGAGGGCGGGTGTAAAGGGCATATTTCCCGTTCACGAATTCAGGGTGGAGCACGACGTTGCGCTGCTGCGTGGGCGACTTGATGTCGGGGAGGCGCTCCCAATGCACGAGATCCTTCGTCCGGGCCACACCGGCCGTCGCCACGGCTGACGACAGATCGCCCGGGCTGCTGCCGACGGATCGTTGCCGTTCGGCACAGAAGATGCCGTAAATCCACCCGTCCTCATGGGCCGTAAGGCGCATGTCGTAAAGATTCGTTTCGCTCTCGTCAATCGGGGGAATCGTCAGCGGATGGTCGCGGAAACGGAATCCATCTATCCCGTTATCGCTTTCAGCCAAAGCGAAAAAGGATTTGCGGTCGTTCCCTTCGACCCGGACTACCAGCACGTATTTGCCGTCGAACTTGATTGCTCCGGCATTGAACGTTCCGTTGATCCCGAACCGCTCGAGCAGAAAAGGGTTGGTAGCAGGGTTCAGGTCGTAGCGCCAGAAGAGCGGCGTATGTGCGGCGGCCGTAAGATCGGGTAGGTGTAACGAGTCCATACGCCGTTGGAATCCGCGGCAGGATTCTTCCCTGCCGATCAACTCTTCATGGGCCGAACGCAGGGCTGAAATACGCTTCTCGAAATCAGAATTTGTCATAAAACGGATAAAATAGAGTATTTATTTTACTCCCGTGTGATCCGCAGGGCGAATCCCCCGGCGGGAGCTATCGTTATTTCCAACGTGCGATCCATTCCCAGCGTACGGGTTACACGCTGGTAATCATGTCCATACTTAGCGGCATTGGTGCCGTCGCAGAAGATCTCGGCCGTAAAGTTTCCGTCGCCAAGAAATCCGAGGTCGAGCGTCACCGTGCGGCCTTCGTGCCCCGTAAGGCCGCCGACGTACCAGACATCCCCTTTGCAGCGGGCGACGGCCGCATACTCCCCGAGGCATCCGTCAAGCGCCACGGTCCGGTCCCACACCGTGGGAACGCCGCAGATGAAAGCCGTACATTCGGGTTCCCGGTCGTAGTTGGAGGGCGAATCGCAGAGCATCGACAGCGGCGCATGAAAAACGATGTATTCAGCCAGCTGGCGGCAGCGGGTGCCCTGACTCATCGGCTCGCTGCGACGCGGAAAGAAGTGCCCCTTCGCGGCGTTGAGCATGGCTCCCTGCGTGTAGTCCACGGGGCCGGCGGTCATTCGGATGAACGGCATCGTCACATCGTAGGTCACCTGATCGACCGACTCTTCCGACCATTTCATCTGTTCCAGTCCATGTACGCCTTCGAAATTGACGACGTTGGGATAGGTGCGTTGCAGACCGGCAGGCTTATATATACCGTGGTAGTCGAGCAATAGTCCGTATTTGGCGGCGGTAGCCGCCCCGCGGTAGAGGAATTCGGCGATCTGCTGGTCATCACGGTCCATGAAGTCGACTTTGAATCCTTTGACGCCCAATGCTGAGTAATGGCGGCAAACCTCCTCCATGTCGCGGTCGAAGGCGCGGTAACCCGCCCATAGGATGATGCCGACGTCCTTCTCCTTCGCATAACGCAGCACCTCTTCCAGATCGAGGCGGTCGCTACCGCCCGACATCAGGTCGGTCTTGTCTTTCGACCATCCGTCGTCCATCACCAGATATGCGATTCCGTTGCGGGCCGCAAAATCGATGTAATGCTTATAGGTCGGCGTATTGATCCCGGCCTCGAAACCGACGCCGTGGAGTCCCCAGTCGTTCCACCACTCCCAAGCTGCCAATCCAGGGCGTATCCACGACACGTCTTCGAGACGCGACGGTTCGGCCAGCCGCATGACCATGTCGTTATCGAGCAGTTGCCGGTCCTCGCGGGCAATGAGGATCGTTCGCCACGGGAACGAAGTCTGGGGTGCGGCCTTGGCGATGAAATTGTCGTATTCATCCACGACGTTTTGGAGATTGTCATGTCCGCCGTCATGCGTACGCTTCGGATACGGTGCGAAAATACCGCGCAGGGAGTACCCCTGACCGGGATAATTGAAGTACATGCCCGGATAGGCTTGCAGGTCGGCCTCGGTAAAAGCAGAGTTTCACACCGTCGTCGGCAGCCACGACCAGTGGCAGGAAAGCCAGTCGCGCAGGATCGAGCTTCGAAAGTCGGGTTACGGTATAGAGGTTCTCGAACGAAGTCTTGAACTGGCTCCCGAAAGGGACGATCTCAGTACCGTCGCAGTCCCGCACATAGGGTACCCAACATGTCCAGTCCTCCGGAAAAAGCGGCGCCCGCCTCTTCGGAAGCGACAACCAGCGACCGGTCCGTCGTGGAAATGAATCGGTAGGCGACTCCATCATCGTAGGCTCGAAGTTCAATGGCGAAACCTTGCCGGAAATCAGCCCGCAGCCAGTTATAGTGGTCTGCGACCCGCTTTTTAATATAAAAAGGCGTCGCAAAAGAAGTATCGACCATCCCTTTGCGGATGCGGGACGGCTGCGCCGAACCTCCCACACGGTCCCGTCGTCCAGCGTCATCGCCACCGGCGTAGGAGCCACGACCGTTCGACCGTCGACACGGACCTCATAGGCGATCCGGTTTCCGACCGTCAGTGTAATCCCGATCGTCCTGTCGGGAGAATGGATCGTATAACTTTTTTCGCAGGCGGCGGAAGCAATTCCATAAAGCATTGTAAATAAATAGATTGCGACTATTCTTTTCATAGTTTACAGGTAATAAACAGGTTTACGGAAAATTCCGGATACACGAATAAAACAACAGGCGTCTCCCGTTTGTGCTGTGTAAAAATAAAGGTTTCACAAGGGGTTCTGCAACGGATGATGCAGAAGGATTGAAAAGTATTATAATTGGATGGGATAATACCATTTTAACACCCATGAGGCAGGAAAGATACACCCGACATCATCAAAATACTCCTCCTTAACAGCCCGAAATAACCCGAACCGCTCTGCTTTTATCTCCAAGTCCCGGAGACAACGAACCGTACGAATGATACTTTTTCATCAAATGCTTGTACCATGCGACGCTTTTTCATGGTTATCCGGTTTTTATCCTCTATTTTTACATTTGTAAATAAATTCGTTAACGAACCTAAACCAGCCAGTATGAAACATCTTTGGAAATACATCGCGGGCGCGTTGGCTTTTGCACTTCCCGTCGCCTCGTGCAGCGACGACAACACGTCGGACTTTCCCGACAAGGAATGGGGCGAACTGACGGCTCCCGTGCTCACGGTCTCGGAAGAGGAGATAACGCTTGACGCCAATAAAGCGGATCAGGAGGCCCTGAAATTCTCGTGGACGGCTGCTTCGGTCGTGACCCGCAGTTCATCGGTCGAGTATGATCTGTACCTGAACATAGAAGGCGAGGATTTGTTCAAAGGGATAAAACGGGAGTGGGGGGGAAGCCGGCCTGACGATCTCGTTCACGCACGAGGAACTCAACGACCTCATCATAACGACCTTCGGCGGTAAAAAGCGGCGAACGTTTCGCCTTCCGGGCATGCGTCTATGCACACACCGACAATTACCTTATCGAGGACAAAACCTCGGAGGAGGTAGCTTTCGCTGCCACGGCCTACGCTGCCGAAGTGGTGAAGCCCGCATCGCTCTGGATGAAGGGAGGCGCCTGCGAATACGGCTGGGACAAGGCGATCGAGTTGCCGCAAGGCGACGCAGGCACCTACACGGCAGAGAACGTCGTGCTGAAATTCGGCAAACCCGCAGACAACAAAGGCTTCAAATTTTACGTCGAGGAGAATGGCAGCTATCCGTTCTACGGGCAAAAGATCGACGGCGAATTCGGTCAGATCCAGACCTTCGCCATCGCCAACGACGGGGATTCGCAGTTCTATCCCTTGCAGTACGACTACACGAGCGGCATCTACACCGTACACGTCGACCTCAATACCATGCTGCTCACGCTGACCCGGACGGGCGACGTCACGGAATTTGACCCCGAAACGGCGCTCTACATACTGGGCGACAACATGGAGAATGGCTGGGATATGGTCGAGGCGAATGCCCTGCTGCTTGTCGGGGAGAATATTTATGAAAAACACCAATATTTATCTCAAACCGGAAAGCAGCTTCAAAATTCTATTTCTACGACTGGACGGAGTACATCCGTGACGAGGCAGCCGGCGAATACTGGACCCTTATGAAAAAGGGCGGCGATGACGGTGACATCCGCTTCATCCCGGGTGATCAGGGCCTAGGCGAAGGCTACTATACCGTGCGCGTCGATCTCAACACCCTGAAAGTCACCCTCACGGGCGGCACTGCGCCCCTCCTATCCCGAAACGCTGTTTCTCTTCGGGCCGGCTACGGAGGCGGGATGGGATCTCGGCAACTTCATTCCCCTGACGAAAACGAGCAACGGGGTATTTCAGGTCAAAGGTGTAAACATCGACGTCGGCACGGCGAATCCGGACGACAACAAGGGCAACGGATTCAAATTCGGGGTTTCGAACAGCGAATGGAGTACCGAATACGGCGCCAAGGAGGCTTTCGACGACCACGACGGACAACAGGGTTACCGCGGCTGGGAACTTGCGCAAAGCAGCAATCAGTTCTATCCCCTGCTGATGGGACAGGCTTCCGGAGTATACGACATTACCGTCGACTTCACGACGATGGTGGTACGCTTCGAACCGTCTCAGGACCCTGATTACCCGACTGCACTCTACATATTGGGCGATGCGATGCCTCACGGTTGGGATTTGGGTCAGGCCGTGGCGATGACCCAAACCGCTCCGGGAATCTTTACGGCGGAGAACGTTCCGGTGAAGGTCGGCACGGCGAATCCGGACGACAACAAGGGCAACGGATTCAAATTCATCATTTCGAACAGCGAATGGAGCACCGAATACGGCGCCAAAAAGGAGGCTTTCGACGACCACGACGGACAGACGGGCTACCGCGGCTGGGAACTTGCGCAAAGCAGCAACCAGTTCTATCCCCTGCTGATGGGATTCGGAGACGGAAACTACCGGATCACGGCGGACCTTACGACCATGACAGTCCGGTTTGAAGCGATGTAACGAACTTCCGGCGTCCGAGTATTATGGGAAAATCCGGCCGATTGTACATCGGCCGGATTTTTTCTTACCTTCGGCTCGACTTTTATCCGTCGGAAAGTCCTGCCGAAATCGCAAAGCAAGGCGGTTTTTGGATGGTAGACTTATACCTTCGTATCGGCTGAATTTTGCAAATAAAGAAAAACAAATCTACGAATTCAAGTCCTGCTCCTATTCATACTCTTCGGCATACGGAACGCACTCCCTCGGGGATACGTCGAACTCAACGGCCTTTATGCGTGGGCTGGGATCGTCTGTCCGGCCGTAGAGTTCGTCATCACGTCCGAGTCGACGCTCCGGAGCGAAATCGTCGTCTCCCCTGTTGAAACCCTTCGACAGCGAGCACGTGACCTTCGCCATTTTCATGAGCGAATCCCGCCGCTTCTTCGAGGAATATAACCGTGGGTGGCACCTCGGGGACAATGTCGGCATGATGGCCTTCGACATGTCGAAACCCTGTATCGAAAACTGGAAACTTAAATTCGGAAACTGCTATTGCAAGGGTTACGGCATGACGATCGGCCTGTGCGTGAATTGCGAATACCGGTTCGCCGGGCGATGGCTGCTGGCGGCTTACTTCGGTAGGTCTGGATGGACAGCCGCTACAACGGCTATTCGGACGACGGCCGGATCGATACACACAGCTCCGTCGTCCCGTATAGCCCGAATACCCCGATCCATTCGACAACTCCTCGGAGTGGCATCTCAACAAGATCGGTCTCTCAGTCGGCTACCTCTGCCTACGACGAACCGTCTGACACCGGCGTCGGGCGACTATTCGCGGGGACGCACGCGCTCCGTCCCCTGAGTCCGCGCTTGCAGCCGGCTCATCGTTTCACGGCTCCGGTATCGAGTCGGATTCCTTATACCGTGAGACGACAAAAAAAGCAGGATGACTTGCACTTTTGCTTATAGCCAGAATATTACCCCCCCCCGGATATGTAGGCCGGTGTAAAATTATGTAATACAACGCATTGAGTCCTTATTCGGCCTGCCTGTTTTTTCGGAGACGCAAGGTGCCCCGAATAGGCTGCGGGTAATATGCGTTTGTCTACATTTGGTCGCGTTACTCTCGAAAATATAAAACCCTGCAAATGAATATTTTGCAGGGCTTCCGTCTCCGTCGCTTTGGTGGAGAATACGAGATTCGAACTCGTGACCTCTTGCATGCCATGCAAGCGCTCTAGCCAGCTGAGCTAATCCCCGTTTGCGGGACAAAGATAGCGAATTTTTCGAAATGCCCAATAACCTCGTCGAAGAATTTGTAATTTTTTCACTCCTTCACTCCGGAGAGTATGCCGGCGGAGGTTGTTCGGCTCTTTCGCGGTGCCGGCAGTCGGAATCGGGTGTACGACGATTGCGGCGGATACGGCGGCAGACGGGCGGGCGCGGAGCCGCTTCCGGCCCGATGCGGAGTGCGTTTGCAGAGGGTGTTTTCGAGGTGGTCGGAAGGGGCGTTTCCCTCTGCTAACCGGTTGTCGCAGTCCGGTTTGCCGGCATCGGAAATAAAAACTGTATAAGCCAAATCATATAATTGTTTAAAAATAATAAGCAAAAAAAGAATCGCAAAGCAGCTAATTCGCTGAAAAAACGGCGAAAAAAGCGGGCATATATATGGTTATTCGAATTTTTTCATTACCTTTGCAGTCCATTTCGGATGTTATGGAAACCGGAGTCGGGCCGAGAAGCCTGATGAAAATTAACAAATTAAAGGACAAAAACGTTTAAGAAATGCCAACTATTCAACAGTTAGTACGAAACGGACGAGTTGCCTTGCAGGACAAGAGTAAGTCTCCGGCACTCGCAGCGTGTCCCCAGCGTCGCGGCGTATGTACCCGTGTGTACACTACGACCCCGAAGAAGCCCAACTCGGCTATGCGTAAGGTTGCGCGTGTAAGATTGACCAACGGCAAGGAGGTCAACGCCTACATCCCCGGAGAAGGCCACAACTTGCAGGAGCACTCCATCGTGCTCGTCCGCGGCGGTCGTGTGAAGGACCTCCCCGGCGTGCGTTATCACCTGGTGCGCGGTGCGCTCGACTCGGCGGGCGTGGACGGCCGTTTGCAGCGTCGTTCGAAGTACGGTGCCAAGCGTCCCAAGGCAGGAAAGAAATAATCGGTTAAAGAAAAGACTATAAACGACAATGAGAAAAGCTAAGCCAAAAAAGCGAATTCTACTTCCGGATCCCAAGTTCGGCGACGTGCTCGTAACGCGTTTCGTGAACAACCTCATGCTGGACGGTAAGAAGAGTATTGCCTATTCGATTTTCTACGACTCGCTGGAAATCGTGGGCAAGAAGATGAAGGATGCTGATAAATCTCCGCTGGAGGTCTGGAAACAGGCTCTCGGAGAACATCACGCCCCAAGTCGAAGTGAAATCGAAGCGTATCGGAGGTGCGACATTCCAGGTTCCTACGGAGGTTCGTCCGGAGCGCAAGATTTCGATTTCCATGAAAAACCTTGTCCTCTACTCGCGTAAGCGCGCCGGCAAATCAATGGCTGAGAAGCTTTCGGGCGAGATACTGGATGCCTACAACCAGCAGGGTGCCGCCTTCAAACGCAAGGAGGAGATGCACCGCATGGCCGAGGCCAACAAGGCGTTCGCACACTTCAGATTCTAAAACGGGTAGAGACAGATGGCAACACGAGATTTACACTACGTTCGCAATATCGGTATCATGGCTCACATCGACGCCGGTAAGACCACTACTTCGGGAGCGTATCCTTTTCTACACGGGCAAGACTCACAAAATCGGCGAAACGCACGAGGGGTCGGCCGTGATGGACTGGATGGCTCAGGAGCAGGAACGCGGTATCACGATCACCTCGGCGGCTACGACCGCATTCTGGAACTACAAGGATCACCAGTATCAGATCAACCTGATCGACACTCCGGGACACGTCGACTTCACCGTCGAGGTGGAGCGTTCGCTGCGCGTGCTGGACGGCGCCGTGGCTACCTTCTGCGCTGTGGGCGGCGTGGAGCCCCAGTCGGAGACCGTTTGGCGTCAGGCCGACAAATACAACGTGCCGCGTATCGGTTACGTCAACAAGATGGACCGCACGGGCGCCGATTTCTTCGCCGTATGCAGCCAGATCAAGGAGCACTTCGGCGCTACGGCGCTTCCGATCGTTCTGCCGATCGGTGCGGAGGATAAATTCGAAGGAATCGTTGACCTTATATATAATAAGGCGTACTACTACTACGACGACAAGACCGTCCGCGACAATTTCGATATCCGCGAGATTCCGGACAACATGAAGGCCGAGGCCGAGGAGTGGCGCAACAAGCTCATCGAAGAGGTCGCCGCTACCGACGACGCGCTGATGGAGAAGTTCTTCGAAGACCCCGCGTCGATCACACCCGAAGAGCTGATCGCCGCGATCCGCAAGGCGACGATCCAGATGACGCTCGTGCCGATGCTCTGCGGCTCGTCGTTCCACAACAAGGGCGTGCAGAAACTGCTCGACTGCATCATCGCGTTCCTGCCGTCGCCGCTGGATCTGCCTGCCGTCACGGGTATCAACCCCAAGACCGACGAGGAAACCGTGCGCCACGCTTCGAGGACGATCCGTTCTGCGGTCTGGCGTTCAAGATCGCTACCGACCCCTTCGTGGGCCGTCTGGCGTTCGTGCGCGTCTATTCGGGAAAACTGGATGCCGGTTCCTACGTGCTCGACACGCGCAGCGGCAAGCGCGAGCGTATCAGCCGTATCTACCAGATGCACTCCAACAAGCAGAACCCGATCGAGACGGTCGTTGCGGGCGACATCTGCGCCGCCGTCGGTTTCAAGGAGATCCGCACGGGCGATACGCTCTGCGCCGAGAATGCGCCGATCGTGCTCGAACAGATGACCTTCCCCGAGCCGGTGATCGGTCTGGCCGTCGAGCCCAAGACGCAGAAAGACCTCGACAAGCTGGGCATCGCGCTGGGCAAGCTGGCCGAAGAGGATCCCACCTTCACGGTTCGTACCGACGAGGAGACCGGACAGACGATCATCAGCGGCATGGGCGAGCTTCACCTCGACATCATCGTCGACCGTCTGCGCCGCGAGTTCGGCGTCGAGATCAACCAGGGTGCGCCCCAGGTCAACTACAAGGAGGCGCTCACCACGACCGTCCAGCACCGCGAAGTCTTCAAGAAGCAGACCGGCGGCCGCGGTAAGTTCGCCGACATCATCTTCGAGATCGGTCCTGCCGAAGAGGGCAAGATGGGTCTGACGTTCGTCGACGAGGTCAAGGGCGGCAACATTCCCAAGGAGTTCATCCCCTCGGTTCAGAAGGGCTTCGAGGCCGCCATGGCCAACGGTGCGCTGGCCGGCTATACGATGGACTCGATGAAGGTTACCCCCTCAAGGACGGTTCGTTCCACCCGGTCGACTCGGATCAGCTTTCGTTCGAGATCGCAGCCCGCAACGGCTACCGCCATGCGGCTCCGAAGGCCGGTTCGGTCATTCTGGAACCGATCATGTCGGTGGAGGTGCTACTCCCGAGGAGAGCATGGGCGACATCATCGGCGACCTGAACAAGCGCCGCGGCCAGATCCAGGGCATGGAGTCGAAGGGCAACGCCCGCGTCGTGAAGGCGAAGGTTCCCCTGTCGGAGATGTTCGGCTACGTGACCGTGCTGCGTACGATTTCGTCGGGCCGCGCCACGTCGTCGATGGAGTTCTCGCACTTCGAGGAGGTTCCCGCTAACCTTGCCAAGGAGATCATCGAGAAGAGCGGTCACAAGAATAAGGATATAGAATAAGCAAACCGATATGAGTCAGAAAATTAGAATCAAATTAAAGTCTTTCGACCATAATCTCGTTGACAAGTCGGCCGAGAAAATCGTCAAGACCGTGAAGAGCACCGGCGCGGTAGTGAGCGGTCCGGTACCCCTTCCCACGCAGAAGAAGATCTTTACCGTCAACCGTTCGACCTTCGTGAACAAGAAGGCCCGCGAGCAGTTCCAGCTCTGCACGTTCAAGCGCATCCTGGACATCTACTCGTCGACGGCGAAGACGATCGACGCGCTGATGAAACTGGAGCTTCCCTCGGGTGTGGAGGTAGAGATCAAGGTCTGATTTTCGACCGCTCCCGAAGATCGAGGCGGGCTTGGAGCCTGTCGGCGTAGCGGGAGCGCCGAATGCGGGCGGATGTTTTCCGCCGGAGCGGACGCAGCGCGCCGGATTGCAGCCGCGATCGGGCCTTCCGTGCCGCCGCCACCGGAAGGCGGATGCCGCGGACGGAAACAATTGATTCGACGTTTTCATTAAGCCGAGCGCAGAGCCGAACTTGTTCAGGCTATGCCGAGGCGGGAAAACGAAGATGACTTCAACGTTTTCGTTAAGCCGAGTGCAGAGCCGAACTTGTTCGGGCTATGCCGAGGCGAGAAAACGAAGGATGAAATTCAACGAAACCGATATGGGAGGTGAGCGGTAGTCCGCCGATTCCTCCCCGAATGCGAAAGCCGGAGAGGGAGTCCCCGAAGGGGTGGCTCCCGACTCCTGCGAAAAAATGGAAATCACTTTATTAACAAACTTTAAAGACTAAAATGTCAGGACTAATTGGTAAAAAAATCGGAATGACTTCCGTTTACAGTGCCGAGGGTAAGAACATACCATGCACTGTTATTGAGGCTGGTCCGTGTGTGGTTACGCAAATCAAGACCCTCGAAAAGGATGCTTACGAGGCCGTCCAGATTGCCTATGACGACAAAAGTGAAAAGCACACCAGCAACAGTTTGTTAGGACACTTCAAGAAGGCCGGCACTACCCCCAAGCGTAAGATGGCGGAGTTCAAGGACATGCCGGAAGTGAACCTCGGCGACACGCTCACCGTGGACATCTTCTCCGAAGAGGACTGGGTGGACGTGACCGATTTCGAAAGGCCGCGGCTTCCAGGGCGTTGTGAAACGTCACGGTTTCGGCGGCGTCGGCGGTCAGACCCACGGTCAGCACAACCGCCAGCGCAAGCCGGGTTCGCTCGGCGCCTCGTCGTATCCTTCGCGCGTATTCCCCGGCAAGCGTCTTCCGGGCCGGATGGGCGGCGAGCAGGTGAAGGTGCTCAACCTCAAAGTATTGAAAGTAATCCCCGAGAACAACCTGATCCTCGTCAAAGGGTCGATTCCGGGAGCAAAAGGTTCTTATTTAACAATCGAGAAGTAGTCATGGAATTAGCTGTATTGAACACTGAAGGAAAAGAGACGGGTCGCAAGGTTGTCCTCGCGACTCGGTATTCGGCGTGGAGGCTAATGACCACGCTATTTACCTCGACGTGAAGCAGTATCTGGCCGACCAGCGTCAGGGTACCCACAAGTCGAAGCAGCGCAACGAAGTCGCAGGTTCGACCCGCAAGCTGAAGCGTCAGAAGGGTACGGGCGGTGCCCGCTGCGGTTCGATCAAGTCGCCTCTGTTTCCCGGCGGCGGTCGTATCTTCGGTCCGGTTCCCCGCGATTATAGCTTCAAGCTCAACAAGAAACTCAAACAACTGGCACGCCGCAGCGCGTTGACGTACAAGGCTCAGGCCGGCGCCATCCAGATCCTCGAAGCCGTCAAGATGGAGGCTCCGAAGACCAAGCAGGTCATCGCCTTGACCGAGGCGTTGAAGGTGGCCGACAAGAAGGTGCTGCTCGTACTGCCCGAGACGAATGTCAACCTGCAGCTCTCCTGCCGCAACATTCCGTCGATCAAACCCGTGCTGGCACAGAACGTCTGCACCTACGATCTGATGAACGCTTCGGCCGTCGTGATGGTCGAGGGCGCCGAGAATGTGTTGAATGTAATGTTAGCTTAAAAACGCAAGAAGATGGAAGGTGATAATTAAGCCTATTTTGACCGAGAAGATGACGGTTCAGGGCGAAAAACTGAATCGCTACGGTTTCATCGTTGATGTAAGAGCTAACAAGTTGCAGATCCGCAACGCTGTCGAGCAGATGTACTTAACGTCGTGGTGACGGATATAGCTTGATGCGCCAAAGCCGAAGCTCAAAGAGCGGCGCTACGTA
>VOFK01001452.1_pt1 | contig 20751 bp, 32 predicted proteins | sample 5384121 | NCBI WGS metagenome assembly VOFK01 (sample SAMN12384730, study PRJNA508395) | human gut metagenome | isolation source: healthy gut J | host: Homo sapiens | reverse complement strand
CAGGCAACACAGGCAGTTATTTTTGCTCCTTCGGAAGGAAGGGCAGCAATACCACCCACTGAATTGGCACCAATTAATACACCTGTAGAGTAGCAATACGACACTTCGCTGTTTTCATACATAGAACCTACAATACCCTCCACATTCATCTCCTGTAGATATAACCTCTGCTGTAGAATAACAGTTTTTGATATAACAAATCTGTCCTCCATACGGTCTACCCATACGGGAAGCTATTCCACCAGCATACTTTCCTTTCACTTTTCCGGAGACGTAACAGTTTTCCACCTGCCCTGTCTTCTCTACAGCGTTCGGAGCTTTCACTCCGATATAACCGCCGATAACCCCTGCCCCACTATTAGTAGCTGCTTCTACATGGGCATTATAGAAACCTACATTTTTACAAGTCCCGGCCAAAATACCAAAAAAAAACTAGCATACGCTTTGTCTGTACAGGTGAAATTCTTTATAATATGGTTATTTCCATCAAAATAGATATAATAGTCACCGTTTGAGTTCAATGGTTCCCCAATTAGATACAGACTTCATATCAATATCAGCCCCCAACTGAAAGTAAATCATCTTTCCTTTCACCAAGGCTTCACTCATATTCTGAATCTGTATCACATCCATAACGAGGTAGGGTTTGTTCATTGTTCCATAACCTTTTCAAAAAGCCCGCCTGCTCCGTCACCCTCATCTCCGTCATCTATGTCTGTGTTTCTATCCGGCGGAATACGGCTATAGGAATCCATCGGATTAAAATCAGAGCATGAGAAAGATAAAACAGCCATCCATAAAATGGTCCAATATCTCATTACCGAATATGTACTTATATGATAAAATTTGTTTTCATAATCTTCATTTTTATTTTAGATTTCTACTACAATCACCATAGGATAATGATCGGATAAAGAACTGACAATAGTGCGGGTAGAAAGCACCGTAGCATGTTTCACAAAAATAAAATCAATTCTGGTCTTTTTAGAAGGAAATGTAAAAAGAGCACCATGCTGAATGGTTGCTTCCCGATACGCATCTTTCAATATACCACTTTGGCAAATCGTAGTGGCTATTTCGGGAGCATCAGGAGTCGCATTAAAGTCGCCGGTACAAAATGCGGGAGTATTGTCTTTTGCTTTATCGGAAACTGCATCCACCAGCATTTGACATGCATGTTTTCTGGCATTATCAGCCAAAGGCATGTGAGTTTCAAAAAGATAAAATTCTTTTTGAGTCTTGCTATCCTTGAATTTTCCCCATACACAGAAACGTTTGAAATTTGTTTCATCCCATCCGTTGGAAGGAATTTCCGGAGTTTCGGAAAACCAGAAAACGTCCGGCATCCAGTAATGTGTAGCGGCTCTTCTTATATAAAAATGCCACTCATCTCTCCTGCCTTGTTATCGTCATTTCCAGTGTCACGACCATAAGCGAGAATCTGATAATCACTCGCAAGTTGAGTTCCTAAGTAGGAACGTTGTTCCCAACTGGCTTCTTCGAATCCACAAATCTCAAAATCGTAGTCTTTGATTAATTGTGCCACACGTTCCCGTCGGTTAGTCCATCCTGTACCAGTCTCCACCTGTAAGTTATAAGTTGCTACACGCATGGACGTTTCAGTCACGGGTCTTCGTCTTCCTCGCCATCTCCTGTATCCCACGTGAAATCAGGATAGTACAATGAATTGTCTTTATTATCTTCACAACTGCTGGCGAAAAACAGAGAATATGAAGGTAATCAATGTGTATATTACTATTTTTTTCATAAATCTATTATTTATATCTTTTATACTTGTTATTCATTCCATCCCGGATTCTGGGTTACGACACCATTAGATAAGGTTATTTCCTGTCTTGGTATCGGATATAGATAATCACGGTTCTCATTCCAGGTACGGTCGATCCAACTGTAACACAATAAATTGCCATAATTACCTTCTGTCAATGAGGTGCCGCTTCCATCGGAAGCCAATTTTACATACGTCACACTTCCCAACATTGGGTTGCGAAGATGTGGTGTAGAAACAGACATCATTTGTTCCGTCTCCATCGATATCATACGCTTTATTGATAGCTGTAGCAGGAAGATAAAATCCTTTAAAGGATTGGGCCATACATTGCCCCTCTTTCCAGCGCATCAAATCATAATAACGGAAGCCTTCCATGACCAACTCTATCGCACGTTCCCGGCGGATTTCCAGAATCACCCCTTTATTATCTCCTGTGATATTCACATAACCGGTTTCCGGAGCACACATATAAGGGTCCGGAGAAAGGTTTGCTGCGTTCATATTCAGTTTTCCCCGTAACTCCTGCACGTGTCCGCAATTTGTTTACCGTATTGTCGATATCAGTTTGCGTCAGTGTGCCTAATTCTGCCTTTGCTTCGGCATAGTTCAAAAATAAACTTCTGCCAATCTGAACAGAGGAAGGTCATTGCTTGAATCACCTGTATAGCTCATATTATCATTTGCATATTTCAGCAAGTGGTATCCGGTCATCGTGACATTCATATTTATATTTGAAGTACGGATTGTTTGCGCTAAACGCGGATCACGATTGACTATTTCATCCTTGAACTCCATTGTTGCATAATTGGGCTTGGTCGGTGAAACGGTTGCCATTCTTCATTAAATAATAATTGACCAGTTTTTTCGAAAGTCCGGGACGGCCTAATGTCGGAGAATTCTCAAATGCCTGTACTTTATGAACCAGACTCAAATCATTATTATAATCCCTTGCCAATATGATTTCCGCATCAATCGCATTCTCTGATTTAAAGAGAATTACGATAGGACTGTGAGCCGGATTGATACAATGAATATCCTCCGGAAGCAGTCATAATTTCATTAGAGGCACTTACACAGTCATTCAAGTATTTCTCATAATCACCCAATCCATGATATTTACGATAAGTACCTTCAAATAATCCTACACGTGACTTCAATGCCTGGGCAGTCCACCAGGTTACACGATAAAGTTCTTTTGTCCGGTTGGTTTCTTTAAAAACCTCTATGGCAAAATTAAGATCTTCCATTATCTTTCCCATCACAAATTCGCGTGAATCCCTGGCTTTGTATAAATCGGCATCATCCGAGCCGAGTACTTTATCGTACCAAGGTACATCTCCAAAACGTTTCACCTTTTCAAAATAGAAATAAGCGCGGAAGAAGCGTGCCAGGGCTTCATATTTGTCGCGCACTTTCTGGTCTTTACAGTTTCCCAGATTATCCAATAAAAAATTAATTGATCGCAGTGCACTCCAACCCATCCTCCACCCGTTTCCGGAATGACACGTTGTCCACTCACTTCATCGTCCAAAGGTGATACGATCAACACATCAGCATTATCCTTGTAAATATCGCCATCACCCGGGAAGTTATTCGAATAGAATTGATTACTGTATAATTGTAATTGCTCTTCATTCGTAAAATAATCCTTAGTCGTCAAGCGATCTTTCGGATTTATATCCAATATGCTTTCACAAGAAGCAAATAACAACGACAGACCAACAGTCGCCCACAATGTATATTTCATTATTTTCATACTATATTCCTTTATATTCATTATTATCAGAACGTTATATCTACACCAAAAAGAGTATGTCTTTTGCCCAGGGATAAATATTCTTGCGTCACTTTTACTTGTTTTCCAGCTGTTACTTGCCGATGCTTGTTCCGGATCAATATAATCGGAATGTAGCTTAGTGAATGTCAGCAAGTTCTCACCACTAAAAGTAAACACGTATTTTCTCGAAACCTATTTTAGAAAGCCATTTATCCGGCAATGTGTAGCCAATAGAAAGATTCTTCAATCGGCAATAAGCCAAGTTCTGCAAATATTTAGTATTAACCACTGCTAATTCACGATTACTACCGAGAGCCACATATCCTCTGGGACGTGCGAAATAAGCATTTGTATTTTCTTCACTCCATACCTGGCTCATAAAGTCGGAAGGAATAAAACTAGCGTATGGTCGGGGAATAAGGTCCCCAAAACATGGACGTTTCAGCACCAGGATACCAATTTTGTTTGCCAATGCCCTGAAAAAAGAACTGAAAAATCAATTCCATACCAATCTGCAGAGATTCCGAAATTATAATTATAGCGCGGCAATGAGTTACCGATCACTTTCATGTCTTTCCGGTCATTAGCTGATGTTGTCTGTTCAATCTTGTTGTTACCATCCAAATCGACAAATTTGAGGTCACCGGCATGAAGTCCATTATCCAAAGCGCTTGCATTAATCATTTGGTTAACGAACGATTGGTCCACTTTATAATTCCTTGCTTCTTCATCCGTTTTAAAATAACCGTCTACTACGTATCCCCATATTTCGCCCAACTGCTGTCCTTCGTAAGGATCAGTCAGCGTCCGGTTGGGATTATCATATTTTGTCACTTTGGAGGTGTTATCTCCGATACCAGCCATTATCCGGTAGTTGAAAGGCTTGCTTGCCAAAGTAAAACTATCTCCCCAAGTAATAGATGCTTCCCACCCTTTCGTACGCAAGTCTGCCACATTCATTCTGGGAGAAGAGGCACCATATACGCCAGGCAAAGTCTTTCCTGCCATCAACATATCTTTGGTATCACGAATATATGCATCAAAAGATACATTCAAACGGTTATTAAGAAAACCCAAGTCCAAACCTATATTTTTTGTGATTACAGTTTCCCCAGGTCAAATCGGTAGAGTTCGGAGCTGACTCATAGGCATAATCGCCTTTCGTAGTATCTCCGAAAGCATAGTTCATTACCGCTCCGGTATTAATCAGTTGCAGATAGTCATAATAACCTACTGTTTTCTGATTTCCCAATGATCCGTAAGACAGTCTTAGTTTTAGATTACTTACATAGTTTTTGGCTTGTGTAAATGAAGGCTTCTTCACTGACACGCCATCCGGCAGAGAACGACGGGAAGAAACCGAAACGATGTCCTCGACGGAAACGGGAACTACCGTCATAACGTCCGCTGGCTTCAAATAGATAGCGGTCTTTATATCCATAATTCAAACGATAGAAAAAAACCAAGAATCGCATATTCCTCTTGTCCTCCGGTTATGGATATATCATCACCTTTTGCCAGGTTAAAATCATCGAGAGATTCAGAGAGTAACCCGTTACGTTTCATTCCCAGTTTCTTGAAATACTTATAATCATAGTTACCTCCCCCACAATGACCTTTACAGAATGTGCATTTGCGAAGGTATTGTCATACGTCCCGTATAAGTTGAAAGTCTGGCGTATCTGGTTGTTTTGTATTTCCGATAAATAATTTCCTCTGGTACGTCCGTTATCCATTGTGATTGTTTCTCCCGGATTTCTGGAGTATAACACATCTACGGAACGATTCAAATTCTGCTGGTTGTAATGCGCCCAGCTGTAATTTGCACGAACCTCAAAATGTTTGATGGGTTTCAATACGGCCTCGAACGTAGTTACAAACTCATATTCACGATCCCGGTTATGGTGGCCGCCATTCAATAATACGGCACTAACACCATCTGCCACTTCTCCTGTATCTGTCAGACCTGTTCTATAAACTAGGGTTCCATCCGGATGCATCGGCACAATACTTGCCAAAGCATGCCGCCCGGCTCTGCTGAAAACATCATTTACTCCCGATAGCCCCGGATAAGTATATTCAGAATGATAATAAGAGGTATTGTTACTTAATTCAAACCAGGAAGTGATATTAGCGATGATTTTTGAACGAAAAGTATATTTCTTAAAAGCGGTCTGGATCTATTCTGATAATTCCTTTCTGATTATAGTAGTTACCTGATAGCATGTACTTCTTACTTTTTCGGTTCCTCCTGAAACCGTCAAGTTATGTTCCCAAGTGGGACGGGTATTATCAAACAAACAATTATACCAGTCAAAGTTGCCATAATATTTATACTCTCCGTTTTTTTCTACCACCCATGGTCGGAAGGATCTTCCACTTTATCATTACGGCGAATCCATAATTCATGGTAATCTTCTTGGGTATAATGTGTATAAGGGACGCCCTGGTATGTTTTGTAGAACATATCATTAATACCGGCCGAATAATAACCACGTGTCTCAAAGTCCGTAGAAGTTGTTGTATCACCAAAACTGAAACGACCGTTATAGCTGACATTGGTCTTTCCTATCTTTCCATTCTTGGTTGTAACCAAAATAACTCCATAAAGCAGCACGGGCACCATATACGGCAGCAGCCGAAGCATCCTTTAAAACACTGATGGATTCTACGTCATTGGGGTTTACCTTATTTATATCTCCCTCGATTCCATCAATAATAGTCAGAGGTGCCGCATCCGCACTAATGGAGTTGACTCCACGGATATTCAAGCTTCCCCCTTGTCCGGGACGTCCCGAACTAAAGTTTACGTTCATATTCGGTACAGAACCTTGCAGAAGCTGTGATAAGTTAGCAGCAGAACGGGTCGTCAGTTCATCACCCGAAACGATAGCAACGGCACCAGTCAGGTTTACTTTCTTTTTTTGCGTACCATATCCCACCACTACCACTTCTTCCAGTGTCTTACTATCTTCGCGGAGAACTACTTGGGACAGATTTCTGCTGGTAGCAGCGTAATTAACCGTAATATATCCGATGTATGATACTGTAATCGTTCTGTTTTCGGGAACATTAGCCAAAGTATAACGTCCGTCTACATTCGTTATTGTACCCAAAGAGCTGCCTTGCACCATCACACTGGCGCCAATAATCGGCTCTCCTTTTTCATCGACTACCCGACCGGATATATTTCTTTTGTTCGCATTATTACTGGTTTGTTGTTCAGAATCCGTAACTTTCTCCTTCAAATAAATTTTTGTTTTTCCGATCTCATAGTTTATGTTAGTACCGAGAAACAAATCATTCAGAACTTTTTAGATAGTTCCTGATTCTTTGCTTCTACCGTCACTATTCGATCCGGATTGACGATCGTACGGCTATAAGCCACCGTAAGACCAGTTTGCTGTGTAATAGCAGAGAATACTTTCTCCAGCTTTTTACTTGTTTAAGATTCATTGTCACCTTTTGGGCAGAAGCGGAAACGCTTATGATTATCCCCAGCAACAATACGAGCAGAACTTTGTGTTTCATACTACTTGCTTTGATTAAAGTTAAACTTAGATTTAAAATCTCATTTATGCTTAGTAGACACACAAGTCAAAAAAAGCGGGTGAGAGAAAAAAGAGTTTTTTTGCATAAGCCTAATTTATTTCATAACATTCTTATTCTAAAACAGTAAAGGCTGCGTATATACACAGCCTGTCCTCATTCTATTATCCTATCCAGTATATTTTACTTCTTTCCGTCCTGTTTCATTCGGACTGTCACTTCTTTCCGGACTTCATCATATTCAAATTTTACCGGCGCAATCTTTTCCAAATCCTGAAGCACTTTCTCCAGTATCGTATTATCCGAGGTCAACGTATATACATATTTCGATGCCTGCTCATCCTCTATCTTAAAGTTTACATTATACCAGCGGTTCAAAACCTTGACTACTTCTGTCAGCGGAGTATCTTTAAAAGAAATCACATTATCTTTCCACATTGAGACTTGTTTTGAATGATCGTTCTTTGATTATCCGGCACTGGTCACTTTCTTTATTATATATCAGTTTCTCGCCCGGCAGTAACGGGTATTCTTTTTGCAGAGGAGAGTCAGGTTTACATGTCCTTCATCCAGACAGATCACAATGTCTTTATTCTCCGGGTAGGCTTGTACATCAAAAAGAAGTACCCAGTACATGAACAGAAGGTCCGTTCAGATTAACGATAAACGGACGTTTTTTATTCTTGGCTACCACGAAATAGGCTTCTCCCACCAGGAAAATTTCCCGCTTACTCAATCCGAACTTTTTAGGATACTTCAACCAGAATCTGAATTGATATAAACTCGTGTCCCGTCTTGAAACATCATCTGTATCCGCTCTCCTTTGGCAACACGAATTTCCTCATATTCCGTAGTGCCGAATAAATCCACCCGAGAATTGATCTGTAAATAAAGACCTATCAGAAAAATAACGGGAATCAAGATTGCAGCCACACGGAAGCAGATACGTTTGATCTGTTTGCGTGATATGTTCTTTTGGATCTGATGGTACATCTTTTCTGAAGGTATAGTATGGTCCACATATATTTCTGCCGTTTCGGCTTTTAAATATTCTGCCTCCCGAGTCATCACAGCATCCAGGTAAGTGTTCCCTTCTTCTGTGGCAAACCATTCCGCCACAAATTTTGCATCCTCCGGTGTAGCAACTCCGGCAAGCACTTCTTCTATTTGTTTATCAGTGGGTCGATTCATTCTCTTTTTATCTTAAATAGTGGACACTTAAATATGTCATTAGTGTGACAAAAAGTAACAATTATTAGCATTTTACTTAAATGAATACGTAGCATTTTCAATGCTTCCGTATAATGCGTTTTGACTGTATTAACAGACAGATTCATCCGTTCGGCTATTTCCCTGATTCGTTAGTTCCTCTTTCACTTTCATCAAACAAATACTGCGTTTCTGTGGCGGAAGCATATCTACCGCTTTATAAAAAGAGGCCATCAATTCTTTCTTTCTCCAGATTTTCTATCAGATTATCTTCGTAGACAGGTGTCGATTGGGCTATCTCATAGTTCTTGCTGATTGCACTATTCTCATTACGAATCAGATTTAAGACATGATTTTTCGTCATAGTGAACAGATAGTTTTTAAGGCTGATTCCTACATGTAGTTCCGACCTAAATTCCCATAAACGGGCAAAGACATGTTGCACTACATCTTCTGCCATGTCTGCATTCATTAAATAACGGTAAGCTAATACATATAGCAGCTTATGATATCTGTCATAAGCCTGTGTAAAAGCTCCTTTATCTCCTTTTTTTCTATGAAGGAGAAGAGCTTCTCGTCATCTGTATTAGTGTATTGAGCTGATTTATCTAACATTCCTTGGATTTTGTTTAATTGTTTTTCCAAAAGAACAAAAAGACATATTACAATTATGTGTCTTTCACAAAACAAAAGTAGTAAAATTTTAGAAAAGGCAATGCATATTCCTATAAAAAAAGTCCCTGATTAACAATCTCCACTATAAAAAGAGGATCGTTAATCAAGGACTACTCCACTAACTAATTAACAATGTATTATAAATGATAGGTAACAATTCTTTCTTCGGGTGAATCGATCCAGAGCCGCCATACTCCTTCCGACACTTTTTCCGGTGTTCCGATATTTGCTTTAGGTGGACGACGGCTTTTGATGGTTAGATAGCCTTTCCCTTCTGTTGCTTTCACTTTCATCGTTTTGCTGTTCATATAGACATGGATATTGCCATTTGGAGTGGGGACAGTGCCTTCCATCCATTTCAATCCTCCCAACACAGGAGCAATAGCAAACTCTTTATATCCTTCTTTTACAGGTTTCACTCCCAGATAATATTTGCCCAACAGGTAGATAGGACTCGCTCCCCAGGCATGGCACAAGCTCTTTCCGTATGGACGGCCATACATGGCAAGATGTTGCGTTCCGGTTTCTTCCGGGTTATATTTTTCCCAGAAGGAGGTAGCTCCTTCCTTCAACATTCCGCCCCAATAGGCTTTCATTTCTTTCATGACAGCCTCCTGTTCACCCAGAGCACAAAGTGCTTCCAGTTCGTAAAAACATATAGGGAGTTGTTATTTTCAGAATACTGTCATTCAGCAGAACAGACTGTTTAATGGCTTGTTGCTTATCTTCATTCAAATATTGAAAGAAGACAGAAAACATATTCGCATAGCGGGTGACCGCATCACTTTGCTGACCGTTGACACAGTTATGTACAAATGCCTGTTTCTGGTTGTTCCAGAAGGTAGGTTCTAACTTTGCTTTCAAAGCAGCAGCCAGTTTCTCGTATTTCTGTTTGCCATTGGCATCTCCAACCAATTCCGCACACAAAGCCATCGTTTCCAGACTTCTGCAAAATAAAACTTGCTCAAAAGAGAGTTCGCCTTTCTTTTTTATCCAGATAGCCGTCTGCCCAGTCCACAAATACCCAGTCGCCCGTCATTCCTTCTACCATGCCATTCTTATTGGTACGTCCCAACACGTAATCCATCATTGTTTGCATACGTGGATACAGTTGGTTGACAAAATGGCGGTCGCCACTATACATATAATAGTCATATACACTAAGGAACCAGTAGAAAGTATAGTCCATGATTGTATTACTGTGGCTGGTTACAGGATCCTTGCCACGAAGTAACCAAATTGTACGTTTGACAGACTCGTTATCAAAGAAAAGATAATAATTCATCAAATAACTTTGGATGGCATCGCCACTCCATACCCAACGGTCACGTTTGATACCGTCAATGAAGAATTCGCGGGTAGTGAGATGCATGGTGTATGCGCCAACTTCCCAAATACGATTCAATTCTTCATCATTACAACGGAAACTTCCACGGTATTCTTCAGGAAGATATTCATATTGCATGGAGACTTCTCCAATCTGTACACCCGGCTCGTGAGTTACATAGACATAGCGGAAGGCTTTTACTGTTCTCCAATGTATATTCGTTTTCAGAATTACTCAAAGGAGAAGTGCTGCGGATGGCGAGGTCGGTCACTTGTCCCGGTTCGAGCAAGAGTTTGTCTAATGTTTCGCAATATGCTTTTTATCTTTTGCTTCTTCCGGGCTTTCACCATAATAAATTTCTATTTTTCCTTTTCCGGAAAGATTCTTCAATGTGATAAATCCGAATGTTTCTTTTCCAAAATCATAAAGGATACCTCCTTCAGACTGTTCTGACTTCGTAACAGGTTGCTGCGGTTCATGCATCAGACTGAATTGGGAAGGACGTTGGGTAGCTCCGTCAAAGTTCCAGCATCCAGCATCCATATAGATAGTGGCAGATGTGTCACTGGCTTTTCCGCTCTCGTCAATCCATTCTTTATCTTCGTAAGTCACACGCCAGGAAGAGTCTGAATTCACTGTTTTTCCCTTCACATAAATAGTGGGAGGAGTAGCCTGATTCCAGACTTTAATGTTCAGATTATGTTTTCCGGCCGGAAGAGTCATCGTTTCCGGCATACCGAATTGAAGTTTCCCGTCGAGTTTGACATTGTACTTTCCTTCGGCAGCTATGAAAAGATCTCTTCCGGTTCCGAAAGATTCAGTTGCTTGCTGAATTCAACGACTACATAATGACTGTCCGTTTTCCAAAAAGGAGGGAAAAATGCACCTCGTTCCGTACGACGGTTATTCATTTGATTTCCCAGCCAGATTTCGTAGTCTCCCGGATACCATATCCAGGTCTGGGCAAATGTGCTGCTTGCCAAAGACAAGGCACTAAGCAATATCATATATTTCTTTTTTCATTTTTTTCTTTCTATTACTAACAAACTGAATCGTAAGAAATAATTCGTTCCACAGTGGTTGACGTTTAGTTCCACATCTGTTTCCCTTTAGTTCTACAATTGTTTTCCTTTAGTTCCATATCTGTGGAACGAATCACGTATTACAGTTAAATGACTTGTCAATACCTACTGAATATTTAGTAAATCCTTATATCCTGCTTCCAGTCCCGCACGTTCACGAATAACATTATCCACCTTCGGGCCATTGTTTTCCCATACATTTCCCGGGCCATTGGCATTTTGCAGATACTTCTCTCCTTCTGTCCAATTATCACGTACAGTAATGAAAGAAGAACCTTCATCCGTATAAAGATAGAACCAATGATTAGGATCGTGTACATATCCCGGTTTATAAATACTATGCACGCAATTCTCCGTTACATAACTTTTCGGCTGCGAACCGAGTGTGTAAATACCTGCCACATCATACATGTGTTTCGCATAATGATGAATCAGATTGGCATGTACTCTGTTATTACGCATACAATTCACAGTTTGCGTCCATCCCCAACCAAGGCTGATGCCACTATACGGCACTTCACTGATTTCATTATGTTCGATATTGACGTCCCCTACATATCCCGCAGCAATGGCAAGGCATCCCCAATCTTCATTGCCAATTTCCGTGAAATAGCAATTATTGATATGTTGCTGTGTGCATACTTCCCGACGGTCAGCAGGGTCGTATGGCAAATGCGTTTCATGGGCAGCCGGAGAAAAACTGCCGACTAACAGACCATTTCCGGCAATATCGCGGAAGAGACAGCCACGAACAACACCGCCTTGCACCGCTTCTTCATAATCCAATCCGGTAGAGCCTAAATGCTCGAACCGGCAACGCTCGAAATCAATCTGCCTTGCAGCAACCACACGAACAGCAGCTGCGGGACGTCCCAACCATCCTTGGTTATCCAACGGATGATTCAAGTAATTCCGCTGCATCTTCGGATCAATCCGGTAACCATCTGTCAGATACATACCTGCCTGAAGAGGTACATGTCCTTTTTCTGACGGACGCATCCACGTAGTATAGGAAAAAGTAATTTTTCTCGAAACGAATATGACACACAGGACGATCCAAAGTTCCTTCCACCCGTACTAATGTCTCAACAGCAGGCACGATCACTTCCGCCTCCTGCATCTTCTCTCCTTCCCGTGGATAATAATATACTTTACGGGCATCTATATCATGATACCATTCTCCGGGTACATCCTGTAATTCGCGGGCATTTGTCAGATAGAAAGCAGAATTATGTCCGTCCGTCGTCACCATCGGACGCGGCCAGGGATGCTCAAACTGAATCCGGCTTTCCGGTTGATGAAAACGTATTGCCGCGCTATCTCCCTGCACTTCAACTGAACGAATCCGAAGATTTGGCAACACACCACATCTGGTGTAATACCATCTCGGCATATTTAGCTTTCAAATTCCCTTTATGATCAATAAGTCTGCGAATGGAAACTGCAGGTACATAAAGAAATTTCATTCTTCTCATCCACACTGCAAATGCGATTCATCTTTTCGAAATCTTCCACATCACGGGCACGAACTGCCTTTTTTCCATTCACCCACAACTGGCGGAAATCAATGGACGTCCTTTAAATGCCGGTACATCTGCTACCCAAACTTTCCCTTGCTTCTTCCAGCCATTTATGCTGATTCCCCCACTCAATATCACTTTTTCATCGCCTACCGAACGAATGACTGTGGGCGATTCTTTGGTTCCGCTATCTTCCGGACGGATAAAAGCCGGTTCATAGAAAGCATACGTTCCACCTTCCATATAGATCGTGATTCCACCTTGAATACGGTTATCCTCTGTCCTGCGCCATTCTCGTGCCTGTCGTAAGGCAGAAGTCAGCGTGGCTTTAGGAGATTGACGAGTTCCGTCGTTGAAGTCACTGCCCTTGGGAGAAATCCATATCTCACCGGCCAATAGCCAGTGACTGCACAAGATACATATAGCCGTTAAAAATAACTTTTTCATGATTTTTTTTTCATTTCTGTATACTAAACAATCCGGACTATCTGGCAAGAGGCATCCATACAGTCATTTCTCCCTTTCCTCTGTTTCCCCAGGCATAATAAGGAATCAAGCGGATATTTACTGTCTTTTCAGCCTGAACAACCGGCCGGTAAAGCACTCCTTCCCACGAAGTTGCAGATGCCAGACGTGCCATTCCTTCAAGTGCAACAATCGGACTGCCTTCAATTGTGATTTTCTTCGGAGTTAGTTTTATATCAGCGGGAATCAATACGTTATCAATCTTTTCCCCGTTTGCAATATCCATACTTTCCAGACAGTAAACCAACGGCCCGCGCTTCACGACCACCTGATTACGAATCTCCTCTGCTAACGGATGGGCTTCGAGCAAACGGACAGGCATATCCATCACCAGCTCCACTACATCCCCCTTCTTCCATGTACGATTTACTTCCGCATACGAATTTGCCTTTGCATTGGTTTGCAGCGGCTGTCCATTCACTGTGAGCGTAGTCTTTTCGCACCATTCAGGAATACGTAAGAAGAGCGAGAAAGCACCTGCCTTTACGAGGAACTCTATCCAACGTTACACGTACCTTTCCTTCCCAGGGATAATCCGTCTCTTGTGTTAATGTCAGTTCTCCTTTGTCTTTCCAAGTCGTAGTCAGCGTATTTGCACCATACAAGTTACAGTAAATGCCTTCCGGACTCAATGTGTAGGCGTAATTCTGTGCCTGACACAGATGTACGCAATGTATTCGGCGGGCAGCAGAAACAACTGATATATTCCGTCCGTTCTTTCGGCCAACGAAGCGTGTAAGGAAGATCGGCACTGATACGAAGCGGATTGGTATAGAAATATCTCTTTCCGTCCAGACTGATGCCACTCAATACACTATTATAAAGACAAGTCTCTACCAGTTCTGCATATTTTGCATCTCCGGTTACTTCCAACATACGCCAGTTGAAAAGCATATTACCAATATTAGCACATGTTTCATTGTGCGCTGTACTATTCGGCAACTGATAAGGACGTCCGTAGCTCTGATGTACCTTCTGAATACTATCCGGCTCATAGCAAGTCCCGTCCGGTGACGTTCCATCATAAAGAGCACCGCAAGCTCCGGTCACGTACATCTTCCGGGTGACAATATCATTCCAGATGCTAGTCAAGTTTTTCATCAACTGTTGTTCTCCTGTCTCGGCATATACATCTGTTACGCCTGCATAAAGATAATTGGCACGTACGGCATGCCCCATTGCACGATATTGGTCGCGGAAAGGAATACGATCCTGATTATCATCCGTTCCGTTTTCCACCATACCGCGAATATCAATCAGGTTCTTCGAAAGTTCCAGATAACGGGGATTTCCTGTGGCACGATACATTTCGACCACTCCCATATAATGTGAAGGGCAAATGGCATTACGAGCCAGTTCGGCAGAAGCCGTTTCGTAAAAGTGGCAAAGAAAATCCGTTGCTTTTACGGCAGCATCAAAAAGAGTAGTCTTTCCGGTGGCACGACGATGCACAATACCCGCCATCATCAGGTGTCCCAAGTTATATGTCTCAAAGTTCAGCCGATTGGCAAAAGCTCCTTTTTCATTCTCGTCACCTACTTTCGTTCCAATGACCGTTTGTTTATGCTGATCCCCTAATGCATGAGAGTCAATCCCTTTATTCAGTTCTTCGATAACAACAGGCGTATGTATATAACCATCTGCACGTTGGGCTTTTACGACGCAAGCAATAAAGTTATCCATTAACTTGTCCAGTTCCGGATCTTTATTGACTGCATACACAGAAGCAACCCCTTCCATCCACTTATACATATCTCCGTCATGAAATGGAGGTCCCCAATGCTCTCCTTTGCATACCCCGGCAGCAATCTCAAAATTACGGAAACCATGAGAAATCTCGGCGTATTCCAGGTATTCCACATACTCTGCAGGGAAGTCCGGCTAAATACCTGAAAGCGATCTCCCCAGAATCCATCTGTCCAATGTACGGCACTGATTCCGGTATTCGCCATCTTCGCAAAACGGCTCTGACTCATATCCGTCAATCCATTGCTTTGCGCAAGTGCTCCCGTAACGGAGGCGGAAGCTAAAAGAAGTAACAGTTTTATCTGTTTCATTAATATGGATAATTTAAAATTTACACAATATCTTTATAAAAAGACGTGATTATCCGTATTTTGTACTCAATAAAACGAAAGCGAAGATTGCCAAGCAACCCTCGCTTTCAGTAAAAAAAGATCTATATTAATCTTTATTTCTTATTTATCAGGTGTATAATTCAACTCCGCCTTTCTCGCCTGCGAATGTTGAAATTGTCGTGCAACCTTATATTCATGTCCGTCTTTTAATAAATAACTCCCTGTCTGCTTAAACCAAAAACCGACATTCGCATCTATACATTGCTGCCGGATATCCAATACCCACTCGTAGTCACATACTCGGACTTCTTTGCCTGACTCTCCTCCTGCCACTACCTGTTCCACCCACCCTCCCAGCTCACCTCTGAAATCAATCGAACTAAGAAGAGGTTCACAGATAATGATTTTATGTTTAATAGAGATTTCTTTATAAATAGGTAAACGATAATCCACTCTATCTTGGTTCTCCATCGTGCAGCAGATGGTCACATTGTCATAGCCATCTCCCCAATCGGGAGGCAGACACTGTTGCAACCGGTCTATCCGCTTAGTGATAAAGAGGGAAACGAAGATCCTGCCGTATCCGCATCATCTCCCATGCTTCAGCACGCCATTCATCCGCATCTTCAATGAGAAAAATCTGAAGTAAAACAGGTATATACCAAATTCCCCGAAGGTATCTTATACGTACCATTCTTTTTACGCTGCAAGGGTAAATCGAATTTTTCTGTCTTTGTCACCACCGAACTGTCTTTTCCATATTTACCATCCGTCCGATATACATAGCAATGACGGCAGCCCTCACTCAATTTGTGACAGCCGTGCCAAAGATTCCACATTGAAGCTTTTTCACCCATCTTCTTTTTTTCTTCAAAAAATATATTTAATATTACATATACATAATTATAAAAAGAGTGCACCTTATTCTTTTATCAGAAAAAGATGCACCAAAACACAAACAAAACAAACAATAGAGCGACCTTCACAGGCAGCCGATCCACGAGGGATCTTTATCTTAATCTGCCCATCTTGACAAGGGCAACATTCACATTTTCAGATCATGTAATTCAGAGCATCACAGCAGAAATTTTCGCCCTCATGCTGCTTATATGTCATATACAAATATTATTATACAATTTGCTCTATTAAACCTGATGTCACTTTACAAAGATAACACTATTCTATGTATTTCTATGAAAATGCCCAAAAGAATTATTCTTTTTTCTCATTCCAAACTTTAGCTATAAGCCAAAACATACAAGCTGAATGTCTAATATCCATCATTTCACATATCGCTCCAGCCCTTCCTGCAGGAACTCCATATATTTTGGAATATCTTCATTATATGCATAAGATTTATTCAACGGATTACCGTCATTATCCAGCAATACATAAAAAGGTTGGGCATTTGCTCCAAACTTCACCCGTTGCAGATAGCTCCATTTATCGCCTACTGTTCGTAAAGTGCGTTCCGTTCCATTCTCCACAACATTTATAGGCTCATTCAATGGAGTTTTATCATCCACATACAAAGAGATAAGTACATACTTATCATTGATGATACCACCCACTTTACTATCTGTCCACACAGCCGCCTCCATCTTACGACAATTCACACAACCATATCCGGTAAAATCGATCATCACAGGCATTCCCTGTTGTCGTGCATACTCCATACCTATTTCATAATCCTTGAATTTGGGGTGGACCTCATTCGAATATAAATTAAAGTCCTGTGTCATCACAGGAGGAGCAAAATGCACTAACAGCTTTCAAAGGTGCCCCCCAAAGTCCGGGAATCATATATACAGCAAATGCTAAAGAAACAAGCGCAAGAAAGAAGCGCCCCACGCCTACCCTGTTTTCATCACCGTCATGCGGAAACTTGATCTTTCCCAATAGATATAACCCCATCAGTCCGAAAATCACAATCCATAACGCAAGGAAAGTTTCCCTATCCAGGATTCTCCAACCATAGGCTAAGTCCGCAACCGACAAAAATTTCAAAGCAAAAGCCAGTTCCAGAAAGCCCAATGTCACTTTAATTACATTCATCCACCCTCCTGACTTAGGCATTGATTTCAGCCACGAAGGAAAAAGAGCAAACAGTGTGAATGGTAAAGCCAAAGCGATGGCAAAGCCTAACATTCCGATAGCAGGAGCAATCACGCTACCTGTCGTAGAAACCTGTACGAGCAGAAAGCCGATAATCGGCCCTGTGCAAGAGAAAGACACCAGAGATAACGTAAATGCCATCAGAAAAAAATGCTTAATAGGCCACTCGTCGCTTCCGCCTTGCTGTCTACTGCGTTGCTCCATTTAGAAGGTAAAGTAAGTTCAAATGCCCCAAAGAAAGAAGCTGCAAAAACAACCAACATCAGGAAGAAAAGAATATTAAATACGGCATTTGTTGATAAAGCGTTCAATGCACTGGCACCAAATATTAAAGTAATTGCTAATCCCAGTGTTACATAAATCACGACAATTGAAGCACCATAAGTCCATGCATCCCGAATCCCTTTCTTCTTATCCTTGTTTCTTTTCAGGAAAAAACTCACAGTCATAGGAATAATCGGCCATACGCAGGGAGTGAACAAAGCCAATAATCCGCCAAGAAATCCAGTGACAAAGACATACAACCAAGATTTATCCTCTTGAGAATGTTCTTCACCTAACACTTGCAATTCATTGATTACCGGTTTCCAAAGATCACTTTTTCCGATTGCTTCTCTACCACATTTACCGGAGCCTCTTCTTTCCCTTTTGCAACTATTAAATCTGCTTCTGCTTTTTTTCCCCATATTTAAAAGGAATTTGAGTCGGAGGTAAACAGCTCATCATCGTTACAAGCTCCAAACTCCAGAAACCCATCCATAAAGTAATCATTTCCTGTAAATTTCACTTTTTTGGATAAACTGTACCGTATCTTCAAAATAGCGCACATTCATCTCGAACATCTTATCATAGATGCTGATTTCTTTTCCAACAGGTTGCAATTTACCCATTGTCTCTACATGATTACTCGCATTGATGTTGAAAGTAGCGGAAATAGGCCCATCATCCCCTAGCCCGGTCGAATACACATGCCATCCTTTCTCTATCGAAGCAGTAAACACGATTTCCGCTTCCGTTTCAGATGTCATTTTCAACTCATTTTTGAACTTTACAGGCTCTTTTGATTTGTGCTTGTATATTCCCGATTGTGTACCAACTCAATAATAAAAATAAAATAATTCTCATTTTTCTAAGTTCTAAATTATAATCTATTATACAACAAATTTATTTCACTGTTCATATTCTATTGTGGTCGTTGGTCCCTTATATCTTTCAGCATCTCTATATATTCTGGAGAAGGATTCTTATTAGAAGTATCTGCATTTGATGGCGGGGGTATCACTTTGATGAATAAGAAGATACAGAATATTACCCAAATAAGATTTATTGCTAAAAAAATCCAAACTTGTTTCATACGTTGTCGTTGTTTTTCTTTTAGTTTCATTACGATATTTATCAGCAATAGACAAATATCGTCCATCGCTAACAAATAATCTATGAGCAGCAAAAAAGTGAATATAACAGCCAAAAGTATACCTAACTCTTCATTGTTTTGTACTTCCAATGAATGTAATACTCCAACTATTGGGCCAACAAAAACAAAAAGTAAACAATGAGGTCGGTAGTAATAACCCTGCTACTTCTGGCGACCGCTTTTCTCCCCCACAATCTAAGCTGCCATATATATGTTCGATAAAACAGATATTCATATATCTCATATATTTGTTTAAGTATATTCATTCTCAATACATTTATGAAGCAAAAATGGGGATGCTCTCACTAACACCTTATCGAGAAGCATCCCCTTTAACTTAAGAGAAAATTTATTTCACAAGAGATTTAGTCTTACTAATATAAGTTTTCTACTTCCGGCTTGTTGTAAATGAGCGAGCCAAAAGTTCCCGCAGGGCGTTTCAAAGGTACAGATGGTACTCTGATGATTTCATCTTTTGAAGAACGTGTCAAACCAGCTCTTCCACTACGTTTCACAGGTTCTCCTGTAGTCGGATCCACCCCTTGAACATCGCATAGTGCCCAATATAATGGATAATTGAAATCGAAGTTATCCCAATCTCCGAAAGCATAAGGGAATACATTATCAATATCATCTTCATAGCTTGAGTTTTGATTATTCAACATGACATCCGGGTCAATACCGTCAGCATAATCTCCCCAGTCTTTTGCATTGAAAGAACGGAAAGTAATTGGAGCAAATTCATAATATTTATTTCCATATTTATATTCTTGCACTTCCATTCCTACGTTCTTTCCTTCCGTGCGGCTACCAAATAATTTCACAGGGAAAATCATGCCTCTTAATCCACTAATTATCAATTCACTGGCGGAAGCCGTTTCTTCCGAACAGATGATTCTTACAGATTTAAGATTTAGAATCATCACCATCTCCAAAACGGATATATTCATCTCTGCACCGGAATTACGTTGCATTCTCATAAATACATTCGAACGATGTGATGTACCAGCGATAGAAGCGGCTAAATAACGAGCTAATTCAACAGAACCTCCATTGTTAAAACGTAAATCCAAAATCAAATCTGTGATGCCCTCTTGTCTTGAACTGTTGAATTACATATTTCAAATCTTCCTCAAAATTCAAATCAAAACCTAGATAAACTAAATAACCGATATTGAATTTATTCTCTTTTTTGTCTTTGATAAACATTGAATTCAAGATAGGACTATTATTGTAACTACCAGTGGTTAATGTAGTAGTTCCATCCACCAAATCATAGCCGCCCCGGTTTTCATCAAAGATTTTACGCCTGTAGCCGATCTTAAAAGTTTCACCTCCACCTGCATAAAACAAAGTGCTCATATATTGCTGGCAATTACTCTTTATTCAAAGTCGTACCATTCACAGCAACAATTACATCCCCCGTCTCAATCCGGCTTTTTCAGCAGGAGATTCTAGATATACATATCCAATGGCTAATCCAATAGTTGTTTTATCCGGCATGTAAGAAGAGAAAAACGTTCCAAGTCCCGATCCTACAACACTTGTTGCACGAGTATTTGCACGAGTTCTACTGGAACCAGTTTCCATAATATAAGAATAGATATAACGCTTGCCTGCATTGACTGAAAATGCACGATAAGTTCCGCCATCCTCAATTGCTACGTAACTGAACGAAGTACAATGAT
>VOFK01000874.1_pt1 | contig 20759 bp, 27 predicted proteins | sample 5384121 | NCBI WGS metagenome assembly VOFK01 (sample SAMN12384730, study PRJNA508395) | human gut metagenome | isolation source: healthy gut J | host: Homo sapiens | reverse complement strand
TTAGAAGGGGATGCCTGTTTTGACACAGCCCCTTTTCATACCTCTACCTGCACCCGTTTTACCTCATAAAAGCGTAAGCCTTTGAAAGACAGCATTGATTTTTGGCAGCATGGACATATCCACGCTATTCCGTAAGTTATTGGTACCGACGGTACTCGGGATGGTTTTCTCTGCGATATTCGTTATTACGGATGGAATATATTCGTAGGAAAGGAATCGGTAGCGACGCACTGGCCGCCGTCAATATCCAGCCCCTCTTTTTATGATTGCCGCCGGAAATCGGACTACGATGTTCGGAGTCGGAGGATCGGTTGTCGCCTCCATTCACCTATCGCATCGGGTAAACGTGGCAGCCAATATCAATATCACTCAGGCACTTGTCTTTTTTCTGCGATTCTTATACTCATCATGTCTGCTTTGTGTTTCTATTTCGTAGAGCCATTGGGACGCTTCTTGGGCAGTTCGGATAAATTGTTGCCCGTATGTAATAGAATACATATCGTGGTATGTACCCTTCCTCGTATTCTATGAAATTTTAAATATAGGCATGTTCTATATCCGCTTGGACGGTTCGCCCTATGCCATGATGTGCAATGCCACAGCAGCTATTCTCAACATCCTGTTAGATTATATCTTCATCTTCGAATTTGGCTGGGGGAATGATGGGCGCTGCCTTCGCCACCAGCCTGGGCACCGTAGTAGGAGGATTGATGACACTCGTCTATCTCATGCACTACTCTCATGACCTTCGCTTATACCGAATCAAACTAAGCAGAAAAAGTCTGCGAATGACTTTCCGTAACATAGGATATATGGTAAAATTAGGAAATTCGGCCTTTGTCAGCGAAGCGTCCATTGCCTATGATGTTCCTCGGCAACTATGTCTTTATCCGGAATCTGGGAGAAGACGGGGTAGCTGCCTTCAGTATTGTCTCTTACTTTTTTCCCCATCATATTTATGGTATATAATGCGATTGCACAATCTGCCCAGCCGATTATCAGCTATAACTTCGAGCCGGACAGCCGGAACGTGTACGGAAGGCACTGCGTCTTTCGCTGCGTACAGCTTTGATTTGCGGAATCTGCTTTTTCATACTCACAACGCTATGTTGCCGGAACATAGTCGCACTGTTTATAGACCGCAGCTATTCCGCCTTTGACATTGCAGTAAACGGCATTCCCTATTTTGGCATCGGCTTCATCTTCTTTGCTATTAATATGATAGAATCGGCTATTACCAAAGTATTGAACGGGGGACAGAGAGCTACTATCATTACCCTTCTTCGAGGTGTCGTATTTATGCTGATCGGTTTTCTTTGTTCTTCCGCCCATTCTCGGTGTGCCGGGCATCTGGCTGGCTGTTCCGTCGGCAGAGTTATTGACGACACTCTATATTATCGGAATTTATTTCAAAGATCGCTTCATTGTCCGCCGACGATAAGTATCTTTTGCACTATGGAAACATTCATCAAAAAGCTTTGCAGCAGATACAAAGTATCGGAAGCCGATGTGCAGTCCTTACTGGATTGCATGGAAGAAGTACACTTCAAAAAAAAGAGAAACTGATTGTACGAGAAGGGACAAAGAATAGTAACCTTTACTTTATACGGAATGGAATCTGGCGGGCATATTACCACAAAGACGGAGAAGAAACAACCATCTGGTTCGCTTCGGACGGAGAGAGCTGCCTTCTCCGTCTGGGGATATGTAGACAACGCCTATTCGCTGGTAAATATTCAGGCAATGTGTGACAGCGTGGCTTACTGTATCTCCCTGCGCTGCCCTGAATCAGTTGTTTTCCCTCATCTATCGGGCTTGCCAACCTGGGACTCCTACTCATGGATCATCAATTCCTACAACAAGAGAACTGGCTCATAAACCCCGGAAGTCCACGGCCAAGGAACGCTACCTGAATCTCATCAAAAGAGACACCGGAATTATTGCAATATGTACCTCTAAAACATATAGCATCTTATCTGTGGATCACACCGCAGTCGCTCAGCAGGATTCAGGGCGGAGATAGTAGCTAACAACGTCGTAATGACAGATTAAATATTTCTTTCAAACTCAAGTGAATATGTAAAACTATCAGCACGATAATAACCTATATTCCATTCTAGTGGGCATCCATCCGGATCATAAACAATTCTTTTGCGTACAAGAATTGGATCTCCCACCTTTATCTCAAGTTTATTAGCAATATATTTATCGGCTAATCTAGCACTTATATCTTCCTTAGAAACTTTTGCTATCGCATGATAATCTCTTTCTAATATTTCATAAAGGGACGAGAAAAGTCCTCACTTCCTGTCAAACCAATCTTAGGATTAAAGTAAGATATAAAATACACGAAAGGATATTGATTTTGAAGTAATCCCCCAAAACCAATTCTTCGAAATAATAACAAACTTTCAAGGACATTCGTTGAAAGTCCAACCAATCCGTTATCGCAGAGAAGGGTGCTACTATGCAATTTTCGCAGAGGATATTCCACCTATGGGATACAAGACGTTTGAGATTGTCTTCAAACAACCGTTTACTGATACAGGAACTGTTACAATAAACAATGCCAGTATCGAAAATCATTTCTACCAAAACTACAACTCAACCCGGACAAAGGAAACGATCCAAAGTTTGTATGATAAAGAATTGAATTGTGAACTGGTCGATAGTTCGTCTCCATGGGAACTGGGTGCTTTTATCTATAATTACAACAGAACAGGATTGAGCGAGTGCCGGATCATTGACAGTTCGAATGGACCTATTTATCAACGTATCCTGTTGCAGGGAAAATTCCCAGGAACAGACGAAGCATTTGGGGTCAATCTGAGATTAAATTATATCATGATACCAAACGAATAGAACTGAGTACGCAATCAAGCGTCTGCCGGAGACGGAGCCCTCAGGGATATATACGTTGCATTTCCTTCCAACTGCCCGAAGGGAAACTGGCATTCGACGTTCAGGGCGGAACAGTTATATCTGGCAAGAATCAACTGGAAGGACATCTACAGACTGAATACTGTTCAAAAACTTTGTATCGGTACAAAATAATCGGGCGCAAATTATTATAGGAAGCAGCCTCATCCCCTCTATCAACTAGGAGACATAAACCTCGAGAAAATTTCAATATCAGAAACAGTACGAAAAGGCCTCATGTCTACTGTGGGTGATGAATAATTACTGGAATACCAACTTCAAAGCTTCCCAAGAAGGAGAGTTCCGTTGGAGTTACCATTGACCTCTTCCGTTGCCCCATCTAACAAATCCTTGCTACCAAGTTTGGCTGGAGCTCACGTATTCCTATATGCCCGGTAATGCCGACAGGAACAGAGAATCATAAACCCACAGAGTACTCAGCCTTCCATTTTGAGAAAGACAATTTCCCTGATGACTTCATGTACCCCTCTAAAGAAGAAGGTTACATACTACTGAACATTAGAGAGATAGATGGAAAGAGAACCAACCTCAGGATTTTAAATGAAGACGGGCAAACCTGTCCTCTTTCACAATAGTAAATGCTATTGAAGAGAATGGAAAATGAAACGTCAGAGCATATATTTGAGGGGTACCAGAATAAATTTATAAAGATAAAACGTTTTTAATCAAAAGAATCAAATGCGTAGTCTACCCTAAAAACGGAAGAATCATCACCACAAAGAGATGAGGAAATGTCAAAAAGTCAGTAGCAACTCTCCTAATACTATTGACTTTTGCCCCCCTATCATCTGTCAGAGCGACCGGAAAGTATCTGCTCCAAAGTTTCATCGACCACTCCCGCCAACTGAAGATTGGACAGCAAGCGGTCATAAGAAACCCTCCCTACGCCTTCCATTTTCAGCAGCCATCTCCATCCCTTTCCCCGATACTAATTCCAGCAGTTGCCCTACCGTCCGGATTTCTTCTTTATACAAGACATTAGTCAGCCTCGTATCGGCCACCTTGCCGACAGAACAATTGGAGAATTCTTTCTTCCTGATTCAAATTTATATTCTTGCTTTTATCCGCCAAAGACTGAAAACGGACATCTATAATATGTTTCCGATAAGTAGCCAGCACGTTCTTTCTTACTTTCAACCCTCTGAGATGAGAATTATAAATCTGTAACGCCCCTGCCATAAGTAATTCGATGCCGACCGGCAACTTTCTCTATTGATTCCCCATAGAGATGGAGTAGAAAATATCACGGGCTCCGGGATGAACAATCAATTGGGAAAGTTCACGAATAATGATTTCATATAGAGGTTTACACGTTTTCTGTGTTCGCAATACATATAGTAGATCATCATATCTGAAATAATAAAGTCGCGTTCCAGCTTTTTCTCTTCCACAATCTTTTTGCCAGATAATCTGCTTGCAATCCAAGCCTTTTGTGAGCTTCGAGATAAGCAGTCAGACTTTCATCGTCCAGAAACAACTGGTTGTTGATTCGTGAACTGGTGATGTAACCGAGATTCGCCCAGTTTCGCAGAGTTGCTTCCTTGAACGCCATGTCTTTCAGACATTTGTTTTGTTGTGAGCCAATAGGACATAAAAAACGGAACTAAGTTAATACTTACCTAGTTCCGTACCTTTTATATTATAAAAAGAGTACGGAGCTGTCACATCCCGCTAATAGGAGGTAGTAACGGCTACCTGATGTATGGGCTACGGGCAGACAGCCCGTACCCTATGAGAAGTCATAGAAGTACTGCAGGCGTCTTCCCGGCATACATCAAAAAAATCCGTTACAATTTCCTATTAGCCGAGGAAAACGCGCAATCGCACACCTTTAAACGGCATGCTACGTTCCGATGACAAAGTTACAAATAGTTTTCGGAAAATAACAAAAAGAGGCTAATAAATGTTTGGGGGAAATCAGAGACCAAAATAGATTCTGTACGGTTTCATCTGCTTATTTAACAGATAAGAAATCAAAGCAGGTTATCGCTCCTCATTTCTTCTTTTTATATCAAAATTATTGCTATCTTTGTTCCAGTAATCAGAACATGAATAAAAAGATGAAAACAACTGCTGAAATACTTGATATATTACGCGATTTCAAGGCACACTATGCAGAGAAATACGGAATCATCACTTTAGGGTTGTTTGGTTCCGCTGCCAGAGGTGAGCACGACGAAAAATAGCGACATTGATATTTGTATAAAGTTACAAGAACCTAATTATTTCATAATATTGGACATAAAAGAAGATTTAGAAAAAGATACTCAGCACCAAAGTGGATGTTATTTCATCAGGTGCTATCATGCGTAATTTCTTCCGAAAAAGCTTAGAGCAAGATGCGATCTATATCTAAAGAAAAAAAATAGTAGGAATGTTACGATTCGTGGAAGAACAAGAGGTTGTGTCAAAACGCTGGCACAACCTTTTTTTATGCACAAAGCCCAGACTTTCACAAGCCCGGGCTTTGTTATTACCCAAAGTTTTTGTATCTTTAGGCATAAAGTTTTTCGTTATGGCAAAGTTACATTTTCGTCCTTACCTTCCCAACCAAACCGTTCTTTTTCCCGGAAGAATTGATGAAAACATAGCAGCGAACGATCCGGTTCGCATAGTTAATACTGTTGTTGATAATCTCAATCTTGACAATTTCAAGAAGCTTTATAAAAGCAACCGGTCGTTGTCCTTATCATCCTAAAATGATGCTTAAGGTGATTATCTACGCCTACATGAACAATATCTATTCTTGCCGTAAAATAGAGAAGCTTCTTTTACGTGATATTCATTATATCTGGCTTTCCGGCAACGAACATCCGGATTTTATTACCATCAACCGTTTCCGTAATCGTGTAAAAGAGGAAAAATAAATACCGTATTCACGCAGTTGGTTCTTGTCCTTGCCGACAAAGGTTTCATCAGCCTTGACGTAGAGTATATCGACGGTACCAAGATTGAGTCCAAAGCCAACAAATATACTTTTGTCTGGCGCAAGGCAGTCGAAAAGAACCGTACAAAGCTGATGGATAAGATCCGCATTCTCCTGGAGCAGGTGGATGAAGTCATAGCCCAAGAGAACTCCATGAAAGATACACCCGTAGAGTTCACTCCCGCCATGCTCTCAGATATAGTGAATGAACTTAAAGAGGTGCTGGAACACCAGCCTGTAACAAAGGACAAGGAACAAAAGAAGGTCATCCGGGAAAAGAAGAAACAGGTCCGGGAACTTGAGGAGTACCGTGACAAGTTGATAGAATACGACAACCATCTTGATACTCTTGGAGAACGCAACTCCTACTCCAAGACCGATCCTGATGCCACCTTCATGCGCATGAAAGAAGACGCCATGAGAAACGGACAGATTGCCCAACCCGGATATAATCTGCAAATAGGTACCGAGAACCAATTCCTCATAGACTTCCGACTGTTTCCCAACCCAACCGACACACTGACCCTCATACCTTTCTTCCACTCCTTTGAGCAACGCTATAACCGCTTACCAACTGTCGGTGTGGCAGACTCCGGTTACGGCTCGGAAGAAAATTATCGGTTCATGCAAGATAATGGGATAGAAGCCTTTGTCAAGTACAACTACTTCCATAAAGAACAGCGTCCCCGTTATACCCCCAATCCATTCCATGCGGAGAGTCTCCATTACAATGCGGGGGAGGATTATTACGTTTGTCCTATGGGGCAGCACATGAACCGTATAGGAACTAGACGTGACAAAACAGCAAGCGGATACATCACCGAAAGTGCCCGATATAAAGCACAAAGATGTGAAGGGTGTCCTTTGTGTGGCAGTTGCTTTAAAGCTCGGGGGAACCGTATGATAGAAGTCAACCACCGGTTAAACCAATACAAACGGCAGGCACGGGAAAGGTTACTCTCGGAAGAAGGCATCAGGCATAGGGGAAGGCGATGTATAGAACCGGAAGCAGTTTTTGGACAAATGAAACACAACATGGCATACAAAAGGTTCCGGCATGTGGGAGAAGACAAGGTTACAATGGACTTTGCCTTCTTTGCTATAGCTTTTAATATCAAAAAAGATGTGTACAAAACTACTAAAAGCAGGAAAGAGAAGGAGTGCACACACTATATTTATCTTTATCAGACCACGTGTGACTCAAAATACGACGAATATTAAGCCTTATTACCTAATTACTGAACAAATAGTCGCATAGACAAAAAAGAGGAACGACTATTTTATATTAAAAAAAGAAGGGGATGTGCCTTAGTTTTGACACAGCCCCACGAAACATCTAAATTCACATCATGACTTCTTAACTTCCGACTCTGGCATGGTTTTATTTAATTCGACCTGTATGTGCCTTCAGACAATAGGAGAAACGGTTAGGCAAATCGATAATTTAACAGAAGAAAAATTTATAGTGAACTAATAATAAAATTCCTTGGAAACGAATAATAGGTCTACGCAATATTCTCTCACATGAATATGCTGCTATTGATCCGAAGCTATTTTCAATACTATTAAAATAGGTATACCACCTCTGCTCACTACTCTGAATAATATAGTCATAGACATAGAAAACGGTAAATACGACTTTCTTTTTTTTTTTTTAAAAGCAACAACAAACTATAAAAGCATTCAAGAATCATGAACACACAGATAGACTTTAATGACATCCCTAAAATTATTTATACTGTACCCACAACAAATGCCCACGCCACAACAAATGCCTCCGCTATCAGGCTACATTATGTATGCCCCAAACCCTCCCTTATTATTCGGTAGTCAATCCATCTCACATTACAGGCAACGAAAAATAACTGTACTTTTTTTCAAACCATTCCGCACGTCACTCTTTGCCTCGGGAATGGATCATTTGCTCGGACAACATCCCGCATGCCACAGCAGTCATCATACGCAAAGAGATATACTCTCTGATGGGGCGCAGTATGTATTATCGTATCCGTAACAAAGAGCGCCTGTTACATCCCGAGGAACAAAAACAGATTGCCGCTATCTTCATAAAACACGGAATAAAATATGAACCGACCTTCGATATATACATCGAGAAATACGATTGGTAGAAGCAGAATTATTCTTACCCCTTTGAGAAAGTATTCTCATAGGCATGAGTATTTTTCTCATCGCAATGAGTATTTTTTCTCAAGGCGATGAGAATAGTTTGAGAACTTTATTGCAGTTGCCCCGCCGCTTTCAAGTAAGCCACATAGTTTACATACAACTGAAAATGGGCATCCACTTTCGTCTGATACGCCTGTTGCCACATAACTTGCGCTTCCAAATAATCCGAGAGAGTTTCCAGTCCGACCTCATACTGTTTGCCGCTGACTTTCATATTCTCTTCCGCCTGTTCCAATGAACGATCGGAAAGTTCCGTTTCAAGACGGGCCTCATCCAGGTTATTGGCTGCCTGTATTAATTCCAGCAACATCTTTTCATTGGCATTTTCTTGTTCAAGACGGGTTTGTTCGAGTTTCGCTTTGGCGGATTTTACCTTATTGGTACGTTCACCAAAATGAAACAGGGGGACGGAGACATTCAAAAAAACGGAGAAAGCTCCTTTTTTCATAAATGTTTCGTCGTTGATTTCCAGCCCGTGAAGATAGTCGTAGCTGCCTCTGACGCCGATACGAGGGAGCAATTCACTACGATTCAGCTTCACTTCCTGCTCAGCGATAGCAACTTGTTTATTCAGAATACCATATTCCGGACGGGCACTGATATCGGAAACCTGTGTCTTCCACTCTTGCTCCACTTCGGGGAAGTCATCGGAAATATCAATTTGCGTTGTCAAGGGACGTCCGATGTAATGGCAAAGATTCATGGAAGCAAGACGAAGGGCATTGTCTGCCTTGTACGCAAAGAAAGTTCGCTCTCGTTGAGCTTCACTTGTACTTTCAATACATCATTCTGAGGTTTCATGCCATGTTGGTGGGCACTTTTCACATTCCGAAACAGCTCATTGAGCAACACATGATATTTCTCGGCCACTTTCTTCATTTCTTTGGCTTTCACTAGTTGGACGTAAGCTTTGTCCGTATTCAGAATCACTTCGGATGCAGTCAGTTCCTCATTCAGATGTGCCATTTCCTTGCCGAGCAATGACATTTTATAGGCCGCACGAATCTTTGCCGCCCATATAGAGAGGCTGCTCCACTTGTATCCGCCGGTATAAACGGTTCCTACTTTATAATCCAGGTTCAACCCGGGGAAATAAGCATAACCGCTTGTTACCAACTCTCCAGTAGCGGGATCGGGCAGGAATACCGGCAGATTTCCACCCTGAATGCCCAAGCTGCCGTCTGCCGTACTATACAGTCCGGTTCCGCTTGCTGTAAAATTGGGGAAGAAGTTGGCTTTATAGCTGAGGGACATCAACCGCGCTGCTTCTGTCTGCCGGTCGGCAGCAGCCATTTCCTTATTGTATTTCAACGCCATTTCGCGGCATTGTTTCAGGCTTAGTTTCTCTTGTGCGGAAAGAGAAAGAGAAGCCGCCATTCCAAACAAAACACTAACAGCTACAAGAAATTCTTTTTTCATTTGTCTGTCTTTTTTTGATATGAAAGAATAATGCATAGAGAATCGGGATAAAGAGCAACGTGATGAGCGTGCCAAACAACAGTCCGCCCATAATGGAAGCCGCCAATGAGCCGAACATGGCATCCGGCAACAGCGGAATCATTCCCAGAATAGTGGTCAGCGATGCCATCATCACAGGACGGAGACGGCTCTGCGAACTATCTATCAGTGCAGTTACCGGTTCTACTCCCTGACTGATTTGCAGGGTAATTTCATCCATCAGCACAATCCCGTTCTTTGATAATCATACCGATCAATCCCAATGTGCCGACAATCGCCACACAAAAAATTGAATGTCTTCCCTGTCAACAACATCACGGCGACTACACCGACAAATACCAAAGGTATCGTGCAGAAGATGATAACCGGCTTCCGATAATCCTTGAAACAGCATAATCAAGATAGAAATCATCAGGATGATAGCAAACGGGAAGTTCTTGAACAAATACTGCATGGATTTCGTACTGGCATTTCTTTCGCCTTGCCATTGCAGTTTATAAAGCCGTCGGGCAATGGGATCTGCTCAATCTGCCCGGCAATAGACTGCCGGGCTTTCTCCGTTTCCACGCCCGGAACAGGGGAACATTGCACGCGCTGGCTACGTTGCCCGTTATAGCGGGGGACAACCGGGGTCTTCCCATTTCACGTCTATCCGCTTGCTGATTTGTTTCAGCGGAGTAGTTCCCATCAAGGTTTCTACCAATTCGTCTTTTTGAAAGCGTTCCCGGTTTTTCAGCTTCATCATCATCTCCTGTGTCAACAAGCCGTTGAGGGAAGAGGAAGAAAATATCTGCGTGTTATCCAGATTCTCAATAGGTTTTCCATGTTCGTCAAGACAGCGCAGATAAATATTGTCCCGATGGATTCCTTCGTGGAAAGAACCGATGGGAATGCCACTGGTGGCCGAAAGCAACGAGAGGCTTACATCATTACGGCTTAGTCCGATAGCGCGGGCAGTCGGCTGGTCATATTCAATGGTCAGCACGGGAATCTGCGGCTCCCAGTCCGTAGTTATCAGATATACATCCGGACAGCTTTCCATAATGCTGCGGGCACTGTCTGCCAATTGATGCAAAACAACGGCGGGTCCGGCCCCGTAAACTGTGCCTCGATCGGATATTTCTTGAACATCAGGTTATAACGGTTCAGTTTCACGTAGGCATCGGGGTAACGAGACGAAAGATATTGCTGAATCTCGGGCATATTATCCACCAATGCATCGGGAGAAGTAAAGTCTATAATCAATTCACCGTATGCCAAAGAAGGATTGGCTATGTTACGCACCAAATTATAACGACCGGGTGTACCACCGACGGAAGCTGTGACATGGGTCACTTCCGGACGAGTTTTCAAATAGGCTTCAATCTCTTCCAAGTCACGTGTGACACGGGTATAATTTGTTCCTTCCGGCAGTTTATATTCCATATAAAGCTGATCGTACACCATATCCGGAAAGAAACCTTTGTTTCATGAACCGATAGCTGAAAGCTGAAAGAACAACCAACGCTACCATCCGCAAAGACAAAAACTCCAGCGATGAGCCAGACTAAACCGCAGCAAGGAGCGCAGGACGGCATAAATCTTTCCTTCATACACTCGTTTTCCGGTAGTTGACGCTTTTTCGAAACTTCGATGCAAAATTCGGTTGGCCATCAACGGTACGTGCACCAGAGCCAATACCCAGCTAAGCAGTAACGAAACCGCCAGCACGATAAATAAGTCGCGCGTATACCCCTGCGGTATCGGGAGACATGAATATAGGAAGGAAAGCGATAATAGCAATCAGGGTAGCGCCGAGCAGAGGCATTGCCGTCTGCCGCCCGATAGCGGTCATTGCCTCCATACGGCTCTTGCCGGCTTTCAGATCGACCAGAATACCGTCAATAATAACAATCGCATTATCAACCAACATCCCCATAGCAAGCACAAAGGATGCCAAAGATACACGTTGCATCGTGCCGTCCATAAAATACAGGAACAGAAAGGAGCCGAACACCGTTACCACCAAACTGATTCCGATAATAACTCCACTCTTGAATCCCATCGTTATCATCAGAATGACAACTACGATAATGACCGATTCAATCAGATTAAGAATGAATGTTCCCAACGAACCGGATACACGTTCCGGCTGGTAGAATACTTTATGACACTCCACTCCTGTCGGAAGCCGCTCTGCTTTCAATTCGTCCAGTTTCTGTTCTACCCGTTTGCCAATCTTGATGATATCCGAGCCGGAAGAAGCCGCAATCAGTATTCCCATGGCACGCTGCCGGTCATAAAAGAGTTCATTGCGGGTAGGATTCTCATAATCTTTCTCAATTCGGGCGATGTCACTCAAACGTAACTGGTCATCATCGTGCCCCTGAATCAGCATACGTCCGATGTCTTCCACCGTCTTGAACTTGTCACTCACCGTCACCCGAATGCGGTTATCGCCATTATCGTAGTATCCGGTATAAGTGGTTTTTATTCTGTCCGTTCAAAGTAGCGAGAACTTCGGCAGGTTTCACGCCCAGATTCGCCATCCGGTCCTGCAGTAAAGAGATGTTGATGCATTCCTCACGCTTTCCATACAAGTCAACCCGTTCCACTCCGTCCAGTTCGCTGACTTCCCGCTTTATCAGTTCGGCATAATCAGACAGTTCCCTGTCCTGCAATCCGTCTCCTGTCAGCGCATAAAACATACCGTACACATTTCCGAAATCATCTTTCACAAGGGGAGTAGCAGCACCTTCGGGAAGTTCAGCCTGTGCATTCGCTACCTTACGCCGCAACAAAATCCCAGCATTGTTCCACATCTGCCTCCTTGACGGTCGTTTTCAATTCCACCTGAATCAGGGAGAGATCGTTGTAAGAATAACTTTCACATTATCTATATTCCCCCATTGTACGGATATTCCTTTTTCAAGTACATCCGTCACTTCCAGTTCCACCTGATGTGCGGAAGCTCCGGGATAGGTAGTCACTACCATGGCGACTTTCACCGTTACTTCCGGGTCTTCCAGCTTACTCATTTCATAGCTGGAATAAGCTCCTCCGACTATCAGCACCGCAATCAAGAAGTAAATTAACTTCTTATTTTCAAATGCCCATTTACTTATATCGATCATAGCAATCCTCCCACATTGGTTTTAGAAGCAGGCAAAAGGGGTTCTACCTGCTCTCCGTCTTTCACATGGTGCACTCCCGAAGCAACAATCAAGTCACCGGGCTTCAAGCCCTCCGCAGTCACCAGGCACCTGCCGCTGCCCAGCAAACGGGTGACTGTCACATCACAACGACGGATGGTCCGGCTGGAAGCATCATAAAGGAAAACACTCGCCGTCCCCCTTGTCACGAAGAACCGCACCCGTGGAACGGACAGATGACGCACTTCCCCTCGGTACATTCTATAGTGACCATTGTATTCATTCCGGGGAAGGAAGCGCCTGCGCTTCACCTTTCTTCAACTGCAAACGCATCGTATACAGTTGATTGGCATTCGCTTTAGGGGTGACATTTATCAGATCGAGCGCATACTCTGACCGGGATAAATGTCGAACGTACAAGTGTAGCCGGTGAACTGCCGGCGACGGATATATTCTACTGCCGGAAGATTAATTTCCACCTCCGGTGTCCCCTCGCTGATAATGGAGACAACGGGCATACCGGCCGCAATAGTCTCATGGGAATCGAAAAGACGTTTCTGTACATATCCGCTGAAAGGAGCATACAGACGGGTATATTCCAGCTGATCTTTTCGCATGATTGTACTTTGGCGGTTATCTGTTTCAACCCGTACATCGCTTTATCATTGGCGTCGGGAGTCGTTACATTCTCCTTATAAAGTGCCATCACACGCTCCGCCTCCGCCTTCACACTTTGATACTCCGCTTCCGCAGCATCCAGCTGAATCTGATAATCAGCAGGGTCCAGTTCGGCAAGCAGCTGTCCTTTGCGCACATACGTTCCGTCGTTGACGTGCATACGCAATATAGTTCCGCTTACACGGAATGACAAACTTATATCCTGCGCCGCCTTCACCCGTCCGGGAAATTGCAAAGCCGTCTGTCCGTCGGCAGAAAATACAGTATCAATCTTCACTGTAGGTTTGCTATCTGTAATCTGTGTACGTTGGCTGCAAGACGCCAACAAAACGACTAAAATTCCTGTTAATAAAAAGTTGAATCGTTTCATATTTTCATTTGTTATTTAGTTCATGCAAAAGTATCCCAAGCAGATAAAAGTAAAAAGGTTGATTTAAGCTATAAATTGTCCGATTTGCAGGTTTTTCGACTTAAAATCCTCAAATACTTTGCTATTTGTATTTATTTATTCGTTTCTTTGCAACAGAAACCACCCAAAAAGCAAAGAGGAAATGGAACAACGGATACCTTTTAGTTATGTTATAATATCTCCGGAGAATGTTACGGAAAAAGAAGGCTGTATGATATCTACCATAGACAAGTGTGGTTTCTTTTTTTTTTGCCAGAAAGGAGAAGTGGAAGTTGCCCTGAGTGACAAGTCGTATTTAATAAGTAAAGGAAGCGTCTGCATTTATATGACAGGCAGTCTCTTGCGCATCCAGCGTATCAGCAAGGATATAAAAGGGATTATGCTGGAGGTGGATTTGAATTATATTATTCCGATCGTTAATAAGATAGTCAATTCGGAAAACCTGCTCTATCTACGGGAAAATCCCTGTTTCTCAATTACAGAATATCAATACAGCTATCTGGAACAACTAATCAAAGCCCTGCAACAGCGAATGGATATAAAAAGCACATGACATCCCGCTGCAAAGACAGCATCTGATATCCGAGCTCATCAAATCATGGGGGCAAACCTTATGCTATGAGTTGCTGAACGTTTATTTTACCAACCAGCCTCTCAAACCTTTATCGCAAGATAAAAAGGATAAAATCTTTCAGAACTTCGTCATCACCCCTCTTCCGCTATTATCAGAAGGAACGGGACGTTACCTTCTATGCCGGCAAACAATACCTTTCTTCCCGGTACTTTTCTGCCGTCATTAAAGAGAAATCCGGTAGTACCGCCCTGCAATGGATTGTACAAATGGTAATTACCGAAGCCAAACAACTGCTCGAAAATTCCGATCTCACCATCAAAGGAAATTGCAACAAAACTGAATTTCCCGACTCAATCTTTCTTCGGTAAGTATTTCAAGCAATACGTAGGTGTCTCTCCGAAAGAGTATCGGAATAAACAGATCAGGCAGTTGCCTTCCTGAACTGGCGGAACTGCCACCAAAAGCATCCCTCCTGCAATCAGACTGGCTATCAAATCAGAGATAGGCATACTGATCCACACGCCGAGCTGCCCGTAAAACCGGGGAAGAATCAACAGGCAAGGAATAAGTACAAGCACCTGACGGGAAATAGAGAGAAAGATAGCCTTGCTCGCCATGCCGATACTCTGGAAAAAGTTGGAAGTCACCATCTGAAAACCGACAATCGGGAAAAACATCACAACAATCCGTAAGCCCTTTGCCGAGATATTCACCAATTCTTCGTGCGTCGTAAAGATGGAAACAGCCAGTTGCGGAATAAACATTCCCATCAGAAAACCGATGGTTGTAACAATGGTCGCGGCATAAATCGTTATTTTTCAGCACTTGCTTGTCACGCGCGGATACTGTTTGGCGCCAAGTTATAGCCGGCAATGGGCTGCATTCCCTGGTTCAGTCCCATCACAATCATGACGAAAAGGAATACCAATCGGTTGACAATACCGAACGCTCCGATAGCCAGATCCCTCCGTGCTGTTTCAGCCCCTTGATTAATAAGGATGACGATAAAGCAGGCTGCCAGATTCATAAGGAAAGGAGCCATACCGATTGCTAAAGAATCGACTACGATTTTCTTCTTCAACCGGAAAATTCCTTTATGGAAGTGCAACAGTTCTTCTTTGTTAGAGAATAGCTTGAACTGCCATGCCAATGCGATGACCTGTGCGGTAATGGTAGCGATTGCCGCGCCTTGTATTCCCCAGCCGAAGCCATAAATAAAAATAGGGTCGAGTATCGTATTAATGACCACCGTAGCAATCGTGGCATACATCGCCTTCTGCGGATGCCCCGCCGAACGAAGTACGGCATTCAGACCTAAATAAAGGTGGGTGACGACGTTACCCAATAAGATAACGACCATATAATCACGGGCATAGCCTACCGTGGCGTCACTACCACTGAAGAAATAAAGAATAGGGTCGAGAAATATCAGTGTGACAACCGTAAAGGCAAGTCCGATGATAATATTTAATACCAGCACATTGCCAAGCACCCGTTGTGCCGTATCATAATCTTTCTGTCCCAGCTTCACCGATACCAGTGTAGCCGCTCCCACACCTACCAGCGAGCCGAAAGCGGCAGCGAGATTCATCAGCGGAAAGGTCAGCGCCAATCCGGAGATAGCCATTGCCCCCACCCCGTGGCCGATGAAAATACTATCTACCATATTATAAAGAGAAGATGCCGTCATGGCGATAATTGCCGGAATGGCATACTGCATTAAAAGCTTCCCGATCTTTTCCGTTCCCAACGCAGTGGGTGTCTTTTGTCCTGTCATACCTATTAGTTTGAGGGCGCAAAGATACAAAAAAGAGACGGATTACGGGATATATGAGAAAAGTTTCGTATTTTTGCCTCCAAAATTGAGTTAATACATAACGAAATGAATATACTAGAACTAAGTGAACAGGAAATTATTCGGCGCAATAGCCTGAATGAGCTTCGTGCAATGGGTATCGATCCGTACCCCGCAGCAGAGTATGTAACCAATGCTTTCTCTACTGATATAAAAGCTGAATTCAAGGATGAGGACGAACCGCGTCAGGTTTCTGTAGCGGGCCGTATTATGAGCCGCCGCGTAATGGGTAAAGCTTCTGTTTATCGAACTACAGGACTCTAAAGGTCGTATACAGGTATACATTACACGTGACGACATCTGTCCGGGAGAAGACAAGGAACTGTACAACGCTGTATTCAAACGCCTGCTCGACTTAGGTGACTTCGTAGGTATCGAGGGCTTTGTATTCCGTACCCAAATGGGCGAAATCAGTATTCACGCCAAGAAGCTGACCGTACTTGCCAAGTCTATCAAACCGCTTCCTATCGTAAAATACAAGGACGGCGTAGCTTACGACTCTTTTGAAGATCCCGAACTCCGTTATCGCCAACGTTATGTAGACCTGGTGTAAACGAAGGCGTGAAAGAGACATTCCTGAAGCGTGCCACCGTAGTGAGAACACTGCGTAACGCTCTCGATGAAGCCGGTTATACTGAAGTAGAAACTCCTATCCTGCAATCCATCGCCGGCGGAGCAAGCGCCCGCCCGTTCATCACTCACCATAACTCGCTGGATATAGACCTCTACCTGCGCATCGCAACGGAACTTTATCTGAAACGACTGATCGTGGGAGGATTTGAAGGTGTATACGAAATCGGTAAGAACTTCCGTAACGAGGGAATGGACAGGACTCACAACCCGGAATTCACTTGCATGGAACTTTACGTACAGTACAAGGACTACAACTGGATGATGAACTTCACCGAGAAGTTGCTGGAACGTATCTGTATCGCAGTAAACGGTAGCACAGAAAGTGTTGTTGACGGAAAAACTATCAGCTTCAAAGCTCCTTACCGCCGTCTGCCTATCCTCGACGCTATCAAGGAAAAGACCGGTTATGACCTGAACGGCAAGAGCGAAGAAGAAATCCGCCAAGTCTGCAAGGAACTGAAAATGGAGGAAATCGACGACACAATGGGTAAGGGCAAGCTGATTGATGAAATCTTCGGCGAATTCTGCGAAGGTACTTATATCCAGCCGACTTTCATCACCGATTATCCGGTTGAAATGTCTCCGCTGACCAAGATGCACCGCTCCAAACCGGGACTGACCGAACGTTTCGAATTAATGGTAAACGGCAAGGAACTAGCCAACGCTTACTCGGAATTGAATGACCCGATCGACCAGGAAGAACGCTTCAAAGAACAGATGCGTCTGGCTGACAAGGGAGATGATGAAGCAATGATTATCGATCAGGACTTCCTGCGCGCTTTACAATATGGTATGCCTCCTACATCGGGTATCGGCATCGGTATCGACCGTCTGGTGATGTTAATGACCGGACAGACTACCATTCAGGAAGTGTTGTTCTTCCCGCAAATGCGTCCGGAAAAGGTTGGTGAAGAAAGACGCGGCTTCTAAATATATGGAACTGGGAATTGCAGAAGACTGGGTGCCGGTAATCCAGAAAGCCGGATACAATACGGTGGAAGAAATGAAAGATGTCAATCCGCAAAAGCTACACCAGGACATTTGCGGCATCAATAAGAAATACAAATTAGAACTGGCCAACCCGTCGGTAAACGACGTAACTGATTGGATACAGAAAATTACATCAGTTCTTCATCCAAATCCATACAAATGAAACTACCCGGTAAGATAGCGATAATGGGCGGAGGAAGTTGGGCCACAGCTATTGCGAAGATGTGTCTGGCTCAAGAAGACTCTATCAATTGGTATATGCGACGCGATGACCGCATTGCTGATTTCAAGAGATTGGGGCACAATCCGGCTTATCTGACAGGAGTGAAATTCGATACCAAGCGTATCACTTTCAGTTCTAACATCAATGATGTTGTGAAAGAATCGGATACGCTGATTTTCGTCACCCCCTCTCCTTATCTGAAAGCTCATCTGAAGAAACTGAAAACGAAGATCAAGGACAAGTTCATTATCACCGCTATCAAAGGAATCGTACCCGACGACAACGTTATCGTATCAGAATACTTTACCAAGGAATACGGTGTTCCTCCCGAAAATATCGCTGTACTGGCAGGTCCCTGCCACGCAGAAGAAGTAGCTTTGGAACGCCTTTCTTATCTAACCATCGCCTGCCCGGACAAAGACAAAGCACGTATCTTCGCGCGCCGACTGGGAAGCAGCTTTATCAAAACATCTGTTAGTGACGATGTATCAGGTATCGAGTACAGTTCGGTACTCAAAAACGTATATGCTATCGCCGCCGGTATTTGCAGCGGACTGAAATACGGCGACAACTTTCAGGCCGTACTGATTTCCAACGCTATCCAGGAGATGAACCGTTTCCTGAATACGGTACATCCGTTGAACAGAAACGTAGATGAATCTGTTTATCTGGGTGACTTGCTGGTGACCGGCTATTCGAATTTCAGCCGTAACCGGACATTCGGCACAATGATCGGTAAGGGATATTCCGTAAAGAGCGCACAGATTGAAATGGAAATGATCGCTGAAGGTTACTACGGTACGAAGTGTATCAAGGAAATCAACAAGCATCATCATGTCAATATGCCGATACTGGACGCTGTGTACAACATTCTATACGAACGTATCTCGCCTATGATCGAGATTAAATTACTAACTGATTCTTTTAGATAACCTTTAAACAAGAAAGATATGATTAGCTTGAACATTGAAAAGAACTTTTGGATTCATCTCCAAAGAGAAGGTTTCTGCCTTATGAAGCCGAGGTAAAAGCCGCACAGGAAATGCTGGAAAAAGGAACAGGAAAAGGGAACGACTTCTTAGGCTGGTTGCACTTGCCCTTCTATCAGCGACGAACATCTGGCTGACCTGAACGCTACTGCAAAGGTATTGAGAGACAACTGTGAAGTAGTGATCGTTGCAGGTATCGGTGGTAGCTATCTGGGCGCACGTGCTGTAATCGAAGCGCTGTCCAACAGCTTCACTTGGTTGCGCGAGGAAAAAAAAACAGCTCCGATCATGATTTATGCCGGACACAATATCAGCGAAGATTATCTATTCGAACTGACTGAGTATCTGAAAGACAAGAAATTCGGTGTTATCAATATTTCCAAATCAGGAACTACCACCGAAACGGCGCTTGCTTTCCGCCTGTTGAAGAAAACAATGCGAAGACCAGCGCGGTAAAGAAACTGCCAAAAAAGTAATCGTTGCCATCACAGACGCCAGGAAAGGTGCCGCACGCGTTACTGCCGACAAGGAAGGATACAAAACATTCATCATCCCCGATAATGTAGGCGGACGTTTTTCTGTATTGACTCCGGTGGGTTTACTGCCGATTGCAGTGGCAGGATTCGATATCAAGCAAACTGGTTGCCGGTGCTGCAGATATGGAAAAGGCATGCGGTTCTGACGTTCCGTTTGCAGAAAACCCTGCTGCCATCTATGCTGCTACCCGTAACGAGCTGTACAGAAACGGCAAGAAAATTGAAATCCTTGTCAACTTCTGCCCGAAACTGCACTATGTAAGCGAATGGTGGAAGCAACTGTACGGAGAATCTGAAGGTAAAGATAACAAAGGTATCTTCCCCTGCAGCCGTAGACTTCTCTACTGACCTCCACTCTATGGGACAGTGGATTCAGGAAGGTGAACGTTCTATCTTCGAAACAGTTATCTCTGTAGATAAGGTGAACCACAAACTGGAAGTTCCATCTGACGAAGCTAACCTCGACGGCCTGAACTTCCTGGCAGGCAAACGGGTAGACGAAGTGAACAAGATGGCAGAACTGGGAACTCAACTGGCTCACGTAGACGGCGGTGTACCCAATATGCGCATCGTTCTTCCGGAACTGAGCGAATATAATATCGGCGGCCTGCTGTATTTCTTCGAAAAGGCATGCGGTATCAGCGGTTATCTGCTGGGCGTGAATCCCGTTCAACCAACCGGGCGTGGAAGCATACAAGAAAAATATGTTTGCTTTGCTGAACAAACCGGGATACGAAGAAGAGTCAAAAGCTATCCAGGCAAGACTGTAATATCCTAAATCATATAATAAAAGAAGCGACCTCTCCGAGATCGCTTCTTTTATTATATTTCCTTCGTAACGTAAAAGTGATTCACTCCTTTTCGGGGTTTATTTTTCCTCCTTTACTTCTGTTCTTAAGTCAATCACTTCCTGCGCTCCTTCACACTCCGCTTTTGAAGACAGATAAAAAGATAATTGTACGTCACCATTCTTATCTACATGCTCAATAGTGGCATGAACCAGCACCTTAGTCTTTGTCACGCCATCTTTAAAGCGTAACTGTCCTTTTTCTTCGTCTGTCAGATTTCCTTCGGTAGTAACTTCCGTTTTTTCATAACGGAGTTCAGTCTTCATCTCTTCACCATTCTGAAGCTGGAAAGCTTTCAGTTCAGCTCCGTTCCCATCCAAAGACAAAAAAATGCGTCCACCTTATCTCCTACTTTCAAAGCAGGCAATTCGCTCATTCGGTT
>VOFK01001566.1_pt1 | contig 20788 bp, 34 predicted proteins | sample 5384121 | NCBI WGS metagenome assembly VOFK01 (sample SAMN12384730, study PRJNA508395) | human gut metagenome | isolation source: healthy gut J | host: Homo sapiens | reverse complement strand
AAGCTCAGCGAGCCGGCCACGGAGATCACAACGAGCTGTGCAAGGACTTCATGCTGGATTTACGAGGCCGGCTCCATCGGCAAGCGCTATCGCCGGGAGGATGAGATCGGCACGCCCTTCTGCATCACCGTGGACTTCGACACCGTGGGCGACGGGGAGAATCCCGGTGACCAGTGCGTCACCGTCCGGGAGCGGGACAGCATGGAGCAGGTGCGTGTTCCCATCAGCCAGCTGAAGGCCTATCTGACGGAGAAGCTGGCCTATTAAGCGCTCAAGCATCAGCCGTCCCGAACCTTCGGGGCGGCTGATGCCGCACCCTGATCGATCTTGCGGACGTGCCTTTTTACCACCGGTAGGTGCGTTCTTTCAATGGCAGTTTTTGTTTTCCCTCCGGCGGCATACTTTTTGTCAACAGCAGCGCTTTGCATAAGGAACGTGTCTCCGGCGGGTAACTTTCTTTCAGTAGACTCTTTTGCATAAGGAACGTGTCTCCGACGGGTGACTTTCTTTCAATGGCGAAAGAAAGTCACCAAAGAACGCCAGCAGAAACCCATGGTTTCTGCACTTCCTTCCCGGTATGTAAGAGTTACATCCTAACTCCCGCCGAAACAGGGAATTGACGTACTTCTACTCACGCTGCCGCTGCGTGGGCAGTCGAAGAAACCTTCAGCTCTACCGTGGGGAACGGATTGCCCAGCGGCAGACGCATCATCCCTTCACCGGGCGGGAGCGGCAGCGGGTCTGTTGCAGAGTCAATTTCCTTTACGGCCCATAACAAGCAAGGCTCTTGCCCACCAAAAAGAGAAATCCACACATCACACATTTTCAAGGAGGGATCATCCCCATGAAGGTTCTCATGCTCAACGGCGCTGCAACCCCAAGGGCTGCACCTACACCGCCCTGACGGAGGTGGGCAAGACCCCTGACCTCTGCGGGCATCGACTACGAGATCGTGCAGCTGGGCGGCGACCCGTCCGGGACTGCATCGGCTGCAACCAGTGCAGCAAGAACGGCCGCGTGTTCACCGACGGCGGCGTCAACGACTTCATCGCCAAAGGCCCGGCAGGCCGACGGCTTCGTATTCGGCACACCGGTCTATTACGCCCACCCCAGCGGGCGGGTGCTGTCCTTCCTGGACCGGGTATTCTACGCCGGAGGCAGCGCCTTTGCCGGAAAGCCCGGCGCTGCGGTGGCCTCCGCCCGGCGGGCAGGCACCACCGCCAGTCTGACGCTCTGGGCAAGTACTTCGGCATCTCCGACATGGTGACGGTGGGCTCCACCTACTGGAACATGGTCCACGGCCACTGTCCCGAGGATGTGATGCTGGACGGTGAGGGACTCAGACCATGCGGAATCTGGGCCGCAAAGATGGCGTGGCTGCTGCACTGCATTCAGGCAGGCCGGGAGGCCGGGTACGACTTCCCTGCCCCGGAGCGTGGTCATCAGACGAACTTCATCCGCTGAAGGATGCGGCAAAGCGGCAGGCGCTGCGCCTGCCGCTCCTTTTTTATGGAAGAATATTTTACTGCTCCGCCTCCAGCTCCTGCTCCTCCAGCGAGGGAGCGCCGTCCAGCGGCACCTTGGCGATGACGGTACGATACACCCGCAGGAAGAATAGCATCGTCACGCCCAGCGAGGCGATCTCCGCAAGGGGATAGCTCCACCAGACCAGATCATCGTTGCCGATGGAATGGCCGTAGCGGGCCAGGACATAGGCGATGGGCACCAGAAACACCAGCTGCCGGATGATGGAGGTGATCATGGAGTACACCGCTTTGCCCAGGGCCTGGAAGGAGCTGCCCAGGGCGATGCAGGCGCCGGCCATGCAGAAGCTCAGGGAGATGATCCGCAGGGCCGGAACGCCCACCTGGAGCATGGTCTCCGTGGCATTGAATACTGACCAGCGAGGCCCGGGAATGGCCCAGAAGATGGCCATACCCAGCACCATGATGCAGGAGGCATAGATGGCGCTGCGCTTGATGGTCTCCACCATGCGCAGCGATTCTGAGCCCCGTAGTTATAGGCCACGATGGGAACCACACCGTTGTTCAGGCCGAACACCGGCATAAAGACAAGCTGTTGAGCTTGAAGTAGATGCCGAAGGCCGTGGCCGCCGTCTCCTTGGCGGAGTGGTAAGTGATGAGGATCTTGTTCATGCAGAAGGTCATCACCGAGCCGATAGCCACCATCATGACGCTGGGCAGGCCGATGGCATAGATATTACCCACGATCTTCCAGTCCGGCCGGAAGCCCCGGAACCGAAGGTGCAGATCGTGGTTCTTCCGCAGGTTCATATACAGAGCCAGGACCGCAGCCGCAGAACTGGCCGATGACCGTGGCCACAGCGCGCCCGCCACGCCCATGTTGAGCACGAAGATAAGATGGGGTCCAGCACGATGTTCACAATGGCGCCCAGACCCTGGGTATACATGGAGAGGATGGACCGGCCGGTGCCCTGCAGCAGCCGCTCGAACATGATCTCGCAGAACAGGCCCAGGGAGCCGCAGCAGCAGACCAGCAGATAGTCCGTGCCGTTTTCCACAATGTAGTCGATCTGGGTCTGGGTCGAAAGAAGGGCCCGGCAAACAGCAGCGCCAGCACGGCGCAGATGGCAAAGCCCACCACCGCCAGGAACACGCCGTTGATGGCCACAGCGTTGGCCCGCTTGCCGATCCTTGGCCCCCAGGGCCCGGCCCATCAGGGCGTTGACGCCTACGGCGGTGCCGGTGGCCAGACCGATCATCAGGTTCTGGGCCGGAAACGCCAGCGACACGGCGGTAAGGGCCTGCTCACGCTGACCTGCGAGACGAACACGCTGTCCACGATGTTGTACAGGGCCTGCACCAGCATGGAGATGATAATGGGCAGGGACATGTTGATAATCAGCTTGGAAATGGGCATGGTGCCCAGCTTGTTTTCCTTCATAGAATTCCTCCTTGGGTTCGTTTTTTTCTGATCTGTTCTATATTCTACCACGTCGTTTTCCAAAAGAAAATGCGGGAAAAGCCGGAAATCTGATCATTTTCCGCCGGTTTTCTATGGAATACGGAAAAATCCCTCCGCAGCCCCCAGCGGGCGGCAGTTGCATTTTTGTGGAAAATGGGAGTACAATAAGCCATCAACGGGGACACCTCCCCCATCCATCAACCATTCACAGGAGGGATCACATGAGCGGATTCAACGTACAGCTCCAGCTGGCCGGGGTGCTGGAGTGGATGAGCCAGCAGATGGCCGGCTGCGGCGGCAAGACCGCCGTCATCGGCATCTCCGGCGGCAAGGACAGCTCCACCGTGGCGGCCATGGCGGTGGCGGCCTATGGCCGGGACCACGTCTATGGTGTGCTGATGCCCGACGGCATTCAGCCGGATATCGACTACTCTCAAGCGCTGGTGGAGCATCTGCAGATCCCCCACTGCCTCTGCAACATCCACGATGCCGTGGCGGGGGTACTGTCCCAGCTGGAGCAGGCGGGCCTGACCCCCAGCCGCCAGACGGTGGTGAATCTCCCCCCGCATCCGCATGGCCACCCTCTACGCCGTGGCCCAGTCCGTGGAGGGAGGCATCGTTCTCAACACCTCCAACCTGTCGGAGGACTGGGTGGGCTACTGCACCATCTATGGTGACAGCGCCGGTGCCTTCTCCCCTCTGGGGATGTACACCACGGAGGAGGTCATCGCTCTGGGCCGGGCGCTGGGCCTGCCGGAGCGGTTCCTCATCAAGCCCCCCTCCGACGGTCTGACGGGCCTCACCGACGAGGACAATCTGGGCTTTTCCTATCACACCGTCAACGAGTATATCCGCCGGGGCGTCTGCCCGGACGAGGCCGTCCGGGAGAAGATCGACCGGATGCACAGGGCCAGTCGCTTCAAGTTCCAGACCCTGCCGGTGTACCACAACGGCCTGCCCATGGTCATCGAGGACGGCACGGACTACTACAAATAAGCCGCAAAAACGGCACTTGACCAACAACAGAGCGTAATTTTTCTTTGAAAAAATTACGCTCTGTTTTGTCTTTTTTCCCCTGTTGGCCGCACTTTCCGACGGCCGGGCAAAAAAAGGACACCCGGCAGGTGTCCTTTGGTTTGGATCAGCCAATCTGGTTGAGTTTCAGCGTCAGCGCACTCTTCTTGTGAGCAGCGTTGTTCTTGTGCAAGCAGACCCCTTGGCAGCGCAGCCTTGTCAATGGACTTCACTGCGACCTTGTAAGCGCCCTCGGCCTCGGTGCGATTGCCTTCCACGGCAGCAGCCTCGAACTTCTTGATAGCGGTCTTCAGTGCAGAGCGATTGGCCTTGTTGCGGGCATTACGAGCCTCGGACACCAGCACACGCTTCTTAGCAAGACTTGATATTCGGCAAACCAAACACCTCCCCGACGATAAAGTAGCTGCGTTGGAATGAAACATCCACGCAGGATGATATTTTAACATCTTTATCTGAAAATTGCAAGCACTTTTTTGAATTTTTTGCCATTCTTTTTGCATATTCCCTATTTTTTGGGGAAACTACCCGTAATCTACCACATTTTGTGGCACAATGGGAGGGGGAAACACAAGTATGACGCAGATCCGGACGGACTTGGCGCTGGAAGCAGCGGAAAATTTACAGGCAGGCGGCCCCGCAGCCGGAAAGCTCTCCGGGGTAGTCACCCGGACGGAGCGGCGGCAGGGCGTCTCCGTGACGGAGGTACGGATCCTGGACGAGACGGGAGCCAGAGCGCTGGGAAAGCCCGTGGGACGCTATGTCACCATGGAGCTGGAGAGCCAGCCCTTTTCGCAGCAGGCGGCGTGTCTTGCCTCCCTGCTGGCCGCGCTCCTGCCCCGTGGGCCGGTGCTGACGGCGGGGCATCGGCAACCGGGACATGACCTGTGATGCCATCGGCCCCACGGCGGTGGATCACCTGCTGGTGACCCGGCATCTGGTCCGCAGCGGGCAGGAGCCGTTCCGGGGCATGAGGGAGCTCTCCGCCCTGTGTACGGAGGTGCTGGGCCGGACGGGGATGGAGACCTGTGAGCTGATCCGGGCGGCAGCGGGAGCGGTGCGCCCGGCAGCCGTCGTCGCCGTGGATGCGCTGGCGGCCCGCAGTCCCCGGCGGCTGTGCCGTACCGTCCAGCTGTCGGATACGGGGCTGATCCCCGGCTCCGGGGTGGGCAGCCACCGCACCGCCGTGGATCGAGAGACAGTGGGGGTGCCGGTCATCGCCGTGGGAGTGCCTACGGTCATCGACGGGGCGGCGCTGGGCAGCGGCACCGAAGCGGCACCGCAGGGGCTGTATGTGACCCCCCCAGAGACATCGACCGGCAGGTCCGACAACTGGGGCGGCTGCTGGGCTACGGCATCTCGCTGGCGCTGCAGCCAGGGGCTGACGGCGGAGGAGCTGGCGGCGCTGGCGGAATAGGCGGCGTTGCAATGGGGCGGCGTTTGTGGCATAATGGAAAAAAACGCAAAGGAGACGCCTATGGAAACCACAAAGCTCTATTATGAGGACGCCTATCTCCGGGAGTTCGACGCTGCGGTGCTGTCGTGCCGGGAGGAGCAGGGCCGGTATCTGGTGGTGCTGGACCGCACCGCCTTCTATCCGGAGGGGGCGCGCAGCCCCGCCGACCACGGCATCCTGGGCGGCGTGGCGGTCGCGGACGTGCAGGAGCGGGACGGGGTCGTCTGCCACACCTGCGCCGGGCCGCTGGCGGTGGGCAGCACCGTCCACGGCGCCATTGACTGGCAGCGGCGTTTTGACCATATGCAGCAGCACTCCGGGGGAAGCATATTGTCAGTGGGATGCTTTTTGCTCCGCCTTCCACTGCGACAATGTGGGCTTCCACATGGGGACCGATGTCGTGACCATCGACTATAATGCCGACATCCGCTGGGAGCAGGTTCTGGAGGTGGAGCGGCAGGCCAACCGGATACATCTGGGAGGATCATCCCTGCCGGGTGACATTCCCCTCCCCGGCGGAGCGGGAGGCCCTCCCCCTACCGCAGCAAAAAGGCCCTGACGGGTGCGGTGCGGCTGACGGAGTTTCCGGGGGGCCGATCTGTGCGCCTGCTGCGGCACCCATGTCTCCGGCAGCGGACAGGTGGGGCTGGTGAAATTTCTCTCCTGCCAGAAGCTCCGGGAAGGGGTGCGGCTGGAGCTGGTGTGCGGCGGCCGGGCCATGCCCACCTGTGCCGCAGCTGGCAGCAGAACCGCTCCATCGGGCAGCGGCTGTCGGTGAAGCCCGGCGACACCTCCGCAGCTGTGGAACGGCAGGGCCGGGAGGTCCTCTCCCTGAAGCCCGGTGCGCCGGACTGGAGGAGGAGCTGTTCCGGCTGCTGGCAGGCAGTACCGGGACGCCGGAGAGAAGGTGCTGCTGGTGCGGCACAATCTGGCGGGGAGACGGCACCGACGGCTGTGCGACGCCGTGAGCCATACCTGCGGCGGGCGGTGCGCCGTGTTCTCCGGAGAGGGGCGGTATCAGTACGCCGTCATCCATCCGGGAGCAGACCTGCGGGAGTTCGTGAAGCATATGAACGACGCCCTCTACGGTCGGGGCGGCGGACGCAGCGGCTTCGCTCAGGGAAGCGTCGCCGCCGATGAGGCAGCCATCCGGGCCTTCTTCCGTGGCGTGTGACGTCCTGTCTGTCCGATCCGTCCAAAATTGTGCCGAGCCTGTCCCCATGGACAGGCTCGACTGCCCTGAAAAGGGAAGATCCATCCCCACGATCAGGCGAAAAAATAATTCCGACAGGGAGACGAAAATTCTTCTCGGCAAACAGAGCCAAACATTTTTTCATCAGGCAGCCGAAAAAAAAAATCACTTGGTCAGGCAGGCCAAAATATCATCCTGAAAAACGGACGCAAAAAGCTCCCCGACAAGCAGGGAAAATCTTTCCTGAAACAGAAAAACCTCTCCTTGCACAGAAAAACCTCTCCTTGAACAGAAAAATAGTTTCTTGCAGGAGACGCAAAAAAACGCCAGCCCTTGCGGCTGGCGTTTTTGCTGTGTGTTTGTTAGGAGAGAGAGAAAATCACATAAGGAATGGTTCCTTTGTACGAGTAAGATAGTACCCTGTAAAGATGGCGGAATCATGAAATCCACATGAACTTTCTGTGAATTTCTCAGAACCTCTTACTCTCCGCCACAGCCAGCTGGTCGCAGCGGTTGTTTTTTTTCGTTGCTGGCGTGGCCCTTTACCCAGTGGTAGTGTACCTGATGGGTCTGGATCAGGGGCAGCAGCTGCTCCCACAGATCCACGTTCAAAGCGGGCTTTTTATCGCTTTTCACCCAGCCCCGCTTCTTCCAGCCCCAGACCCAGCCTTTCTCCAGTGCGTCAATGACGTACTTGGGTCGGGTACAGCTCCACGATGCACGGCTCCTTCAGCAGAGCCAGCGACCGGATCCCCGCCGTCAGCTCCATGCGGTTGTTGGTGGTCATCGGCTCGCCGCCGGAGAGCTCCTTCTCGATACCGTTCCACTCCATAATGGCTCCCCAGCCGCCGGGACCGGGATTGCCGGAACAGGCCCCGTCGGTGTAAATGGTTACAGTTTTCATAGGCGTTCTTGTGTTGCTCCCAGTGGTTTTATCAGGCGGCCCCCGTCCGACGGGGCCTGTCCGCCATGTTCTGCAGCTGCCCCGCAAGGGGCCAGCAGAACGGCATCACCGGTAAAACCGCATAGCGGTTTTTATCCCGTCGGTGTAGATGGTTACAGTTTTCATAGGCGTCCTTGTGCTTTTTATGTTGGCGTTACTTCTCCAGCGGGTCGATGGAGCGCACCGTGAGGGGTATCCCCCGCCACGGTGAATTGCACGTTCTGCCCCGCAAAGCCCATGCCGTACACCCGCTGGGGTCCTCCTGATACCGGGGGCGGGGATCCCCCGCCAGCACACCCAGGCCCCCGGCTGTCCGCCGGGATGCGCTCCAGCAGCGCGGCGGACACTCCACCCGCAGGCAGCGGCTCTCCAGCCCATCGGTGAAGCCCCCCACGGCGTCGGGATGGCTGTCGGTATAGGGAGATAGGGCTTGATGTCAAAAATGGGCGTGCCGTCCATCAGGTCTGCGCCGCAGACATGGAGCACCGGCCCCAGCGCCTCACTCTGCTCCACCCGCTCCAGCCGCACCGAGGGACAGGCCCAGATGGTTGGGACGGAAGGGAGAGCGGGTGGCAAAACCCCCATGCGGCGATTCCCCCAGACGGGGCGGCCGCACCGTAGGGGACCAGTCCTGCCGGATGGCCCCGGAGAACTGCCAGATGAGCCAGAGATGGGAGAAATCCTCCAGCCCCCGGACGGCCTCCGGGTTCCGGTAGGCCGGTTCCAAAGACGATGCGGCCCCGCAGCTGGGGCACCAATCCGCTCTGCCGCGGCACGCCGAACTTCTCCGGCAGCTCCGTATGGATGCGGGCGATGACCTGCAAAGCATCCATCACAGCCCCTCCGTCCGGTGTCGGTGAGGTGGGAGAGGATATCCTTGGGCAGACGGCTCAGACGCAGAGCCTGCCCCGCCACGATCAGCAGGATGCCCGCCGCCAGCGGCATGGCGCTGCGGAAATAGGTGGCCAGCACAAAGGCCAGAAACATCAGGCCCACCAGCCCCATCTGGAGCCGGGAATTGCGGCTCTCCACCGCTTGAGGGCCTCACTCTTGCGGTACACCACGCCGTCATAGGTGAACTCCCCCGTGGCGGAGGGATCGTGGTACAGGGTCTTGGTGAAGTACCGCCACCGGGTCAGGGGGCAGTACTGCTCCTTTTTTCTTCCCCATGGCTTATTCCCTCTGCCGGGGGCGGCTTCCTTCTCCCTCCCGGTCCGCCAGCGCCATGGAGATGACGTGGTCGCCCCTCCTCCTTAAAAGCGCATGACGATAACGCCCCTGCGTGGCCCGGCCGGCGATGCGGATGCTGTCCACCGCCGTGCGGATCAGGATACCCGCCTGCGTCATCAGCAGCAGGTCCTCCTGTCCGTCCACCACCTTGATGCCCACAATGGGGCCGGTCTTTTTCCGTGACCATGTAGTTGCGGATGCCGAGACCGCCACGGCTGGTGATGCGGTACTCCTCCACCGGGGTGCGCTTGCCGTAGCCACGCTCCGTGATGGAGAGTACCGTCTTGCCGGCCTCGGCTCGGGCGGCGCCCACCACATAGTCCCCCCGCAGGCGGATGCCCCGGACGCCCACGGCGGTGCACGGCCCATGGCACGCACGTCCGTCTCGTCGAAGCACACCGCCTGACCGTCGTGGGTGGCAATGAGGATGCGCTGGCTGCCGTCGGTCTCCTGCACGTTGATGAGCTCGTCGCCCTCGTCCAGCGTCAGCGCCCGGATGCCGTTGTTGCGGAGATTCTTCAGCGCTCTCCACCGGCAGGCGCTTCACCGTAGCCCGTTGCGGGTGGTCATGAAGAGGTAGCTGGCCCTCCCCGGCTCCTCCCGGTAGTGGAGCATGGTCTGGATCCTCTCCCCCTGCTCCACCTGCAGGATATTGACGATGTTGGTGCCTCTGGCAGTCTTGCCGCTCTCCGGGATCTGGTAGCCCTTTGCGGTAGACCTTGCCGGTATCGGTGAAGAACAGGAGATAGTCGTGGGTGGAGGCGGTGAACACATCCACCACCGTAGTCCTCCTCTTCACGGGTGGTGATACCCTTCTTGCCCATGCCGCCCTTGGCTCTGGGCGGTATACTCGCTGACGGCGGTGCGCTTGATGTAGCCGTTCTCCGTCAGGGTAAAGACGCACTCCTCCTCCTCGATGAGGTCCTCGATGTCGATCTCGTCCTCCACGTCCTGAATTTCCGTCTTACGGTCATCGCCGTACTTCTCGGCAATGGCGGACAGCTCCTCCTTCAGGATGGAGCGCACCAGAGCATCGTCGGACAGCACCTTCAGGAAGTAGGCGATCTTCTCCTCCAGCTCCTTGTACTCGTTTTCAGCTTCTCACGATCCAGACCCCTGCAGCGCCTTCAGCGCATATCCAGAATGGCCTGCGCCTGCAATGTCGTCCAGGCCGAAGCGGGACATGAAATTTTCCTTGGCGTTGTCATAGCTGCTGCGGATGATCTTGATGACCTCGTCGATGTTGTCCTGTGCGATGAGCAGCCCCTCCAGCAGGTGGGCCCGCTCCTCGGCCCTTGCGCTTTTCGATAGCGGGTGCGGCGGGTGATGACCTCCTCCTGGAAAGGCCAGGTACTCGTCCATGATGTGGCGCAGGGAGAGGATCTTCGGCTGGGGATGGTTATTCACCAGGGCCAGCATGTTGATGGCAAAGGAGGTCTGCAGCTGGGTCTGGGCAAACAGCCGGTTGAGCACGACCTGGGGGTTGGCGTCCCGTTTGAGCTCGATGACGATGCGCATGCCGTTGCGGTCCGTCTCGTCGCGGATGTCGGAGATGCCCTCCAGACGCTTATCCTTGACCTGCTCGGCCATGCTCTTGATCAGCTGACGCTTGTTCACCTGATAGGGCAGCTCCGTGACGATGATACGCGCGCGGTCCTTGCCGAAGGTCTCAAAATCCGTGCGGGCCCGGAGCATGATCTTGCCGCGTCCGGTGGCGTAGGCGGCCCGGATGCCCGCGCGGCCCATGATGATGCCCCCGGTGGGGAAGTCGGGCCCGTGGACGTGCTCCATCAGGTCGGCAGGTCGGCCTCCGGGTTGTCCAGCACGCAGATGGTGGCATTGATGACCTCGGTAGGTTGTGGGGCGGGATGTTGGTGGCCATGCCGACGGCGATGCCGCTGGAGCCGTTGACCAGCAGGTTCGGGAAGCGGGAGGGGAGCACCCGCGGCTCCTGCGGGACTCGTCGAAGTTGGGGTCCCAATCGACGGTGTCCTTATCAATGTCGCGCAGCATCTCGTCGGCTCAGCTTGGACATGCGGGCCTCCGGTGTACCGGTAGGCCGCGGGGGGTCGCCGTCCATGGAGCCGAAGTTGCCCTGGCCTTCCACCAGGGGGTAGCGCATGGAGAAGTCCTGCGCCAGACGGACCAGGGCGTCGTAGACGGCTGGCGTCGCCGTGGGGGTGGTAGCGGCCCAGCACGTCGCCCACGCAGGTGGCGGACTTTTCTTGAAGGGCTTGTCACTGGTCAGGTTGTCCTCATACATGGCGTAAAGAATACGGCGGTGCACCGGCTTCAGACCGTCCCGCACATCGGGCAGGGCCCGGCTGACGATGACGGACATAGCGTATTCAATATAGCTGTCCTCCATCTCGTGGACGAGGTCGTGACGATCTTCTGGTCCGGGAAACGGATCTCCTCAGGATCATAGTCCCGTCTCATTTTTTGCCATAATTGATCTGCTCCCCTCTCTTAGTAGTCCAGATTCACGGCGTAGTGGGCGTGGGTCTCGATATATTCCTTGCGGGGGCTCTACCTTATCGCCCATCAGCACGGTGAAGATTTTTGTCCGCCGCCACGGCGTCGTCCAGCTCGATGCGGCGCAGGGTGCGCTTCTCCGGGTCCATAGTGGTCTCCCCACAGCTCATGGGGGTTCATCTCACCCAGACCCTTGAACCGGGAGATGTCCACCTTGGCGTTGGGATTGTCCCCGCGCAGCTCGGCGGAGATGGCGTCCCGCTCCTCCTCGGAGAAGGCCAGGCGGGGTGGTCTTGCCGCGGCTCAGCTACAGAGGCGGCACGGCGGAGTAGACGTAGCCGTGCTCGATCAAAGGCCGCATATAGCGGAAGAAGAAGGTGAGCAGCAACGTGCGGATGTGGGGGCCGTCCACGTCGGCATCGGCCATGATGATCACCTTGTGGTAGCGCAGCTTCGTCCAGATCGAAAGTCGTCCCCAATGCCGCGCCCAGGGCGGTGATGACGGGCAGAGCTTGTCATTGCCATATACCTTATCGGCACTGGATTTCTCCACGTTGAGCATCTTGCCCCACAGGGGGAGGATGGCCTGGAAGCGGCTGTCCCGGCCCTGGATGGCCGAGCCGCCGGCGGAGTCGCCCTCCACGATGTAGAGCTCGGTGAGGGAGGGGTTATTCTCGTTGCAGTCCCGCAGCTTATCCGGCGTGGCGGCGCCGCCCAGCGCCGTCTTGCGGCGGATGGACTTCCTCCCGGGCGGGCGGGCCTCTCCCGGGCCCGGTTGGCCATCATGGCCTTTCCAGAATGGCCTTGCGGGCCCACGGGATTCTCCTCCAAATACACCGACCAGACTTATCGGAGACGATGGCGTTCACCAGCGTGCGGGATCTCGGCGTTGCCCAGCTTGGCCTTGGTCTGACCCCTCGAACTGGGCCTCGGTGAGCTTGACGGAGATGACCACGGTCAGACCCTCGCGGCAGTCCTCGCCGGAGACCTTGTCGTCCCTTCCTTGAGCATGCCGTCATTTTTTGCCGTAGGCGTTGAGCACGCTGGTCAGCGCCCGCTTAAAGCCCTCCTCATGCATACCGCCTTCGGGGGTGTGGATGTCATTGGCAAAGGAGACCATGATCTCATCTATAGCCGTCGTTATACTGTATGGCGATCTCCGCCGTGGAGTCCCCCTTGGCACCGGCCATGTAGATGACCTCCTCGTGCAGCGGGGTCTTGTTGCGGTTGATAAAGGATACGAACTCCCGGATGCCCCCCTCGTAGCACATGTCGTCCTCCCTGCTCCTGGCCGGGGCGGTCGTCAGCGATGGATGATCCGCAGTCCGGCGTTCAGGAAACGCCTGCTCCCCGCATCCGGGTGTGAGGGGTCTCGTAGTCGTACCCAGCGTCGAACATCTCACCGTCGGGCTTGAAGCGGACGGTGGTGCCGGTGTGGTCGGTGTCACCGATGACGGTCATGCTCCTGGGTGATGGCGCCCGGGAAAACTTCATCTCGATAGATTTCCCGCCCTTGTGGACCTCCACCTCCAGCCACTCGGGAGAGAGGGCGTTGACCACGCTGGCGCCCACGCCGTGAAGACCGCCGGAAACCTTGTAGCCTCCGCCGCCGAACTTGCCGCCGGCGTGCAGTATGGTGTATACCACCTCCAGAGCCGGGCGGCCGGTCTGCTTCTGGATGTCCACGGGGATACCGCGGCCGTTATCCACCACGGTGATGGTGTTGCCTTCGTTGATGGTAACGGAAATTTCCGAGCAGTAGCCCGCCAGCGCTTCATCGATGGCGTTGTCCACGATCTCGTAAACCAGATGGTGCAGTCCGGAGGCGGAGGTGGAGCCGATATACATACCGGGCCGCTTGCGTACGGCCTCCAGACCTTCCAGCACCTGAATTTCCGAGGCGTCATACGTGGTGACGGCGGTTACTTTTTCCAGTTCGCCTCATTGGGTGATCTTTCCTTTCCTTTTTGCTTGCCCGCCGGTGACGGCAATGGTTGATTCGTTTTCCGTGCGCTTGTGACCAGCGTCTGTGTGTTCAGCTGGGAGATATACACGATCTGCCGGTGATACGGGTGGTCGCACACCAGAAATGACTTGGGGAATCGTCGCAGGCACACCAGCAAGACCACGCCGTCCTTTTTCCGCCTGGTCCAGAAACCGCCGGGTCTGGGGACTGGGAGGTGATGTCCAGATCGAATACGCCGATGATGCGGCGGTCGGCTGACCATGACGTTCTTGCCGATGTGCAGAAAGCCCATCACAGCACCCTCCCTTCCCGGATATGGAACACCCGGCCGGAGAGCAGGGCGTCCAGCCGGTCGTTTTCGCAGCAGGTGATGAACACCTGCCCCCCGCGATGCGGTTGAGTACAAACTCCCTGCCGCCGGGGGTCCAGCTCCGAAAGCACATCGTCCAGCAGCAGCACCGGATACTCGCCGATGGCGTTTTTGTGGATCCCCGGTCCGCCAGCTTCGCGCTCAGGCTCAGGGGGCCGCCGTCCGCACCTGCCCCCCTGGGAGCAGAAGTGCCGGGCCTCCAGGCCGTTGACCAACGGCAATGTCGTCCTTATGAGGGCCGGACAGGCACAGCCGGGAGGCCAGCTCCCTGATAGTGCCGGGCCTGGTGTTCCTCCGGGCCCCGGCGATATCCTGCACCGGACCCAGAGGGTCCTCCACGGTTTTCACGGTCTGATACGACAGAGCCAGCTCCTCCCGCTCCCCGAGCACTCCCAGTGGGCCCGCCGGGCATGGACCGCCAGCACCTGGACATACCGGGCCCGATAGCTGATCAGCACCGCCCCCACCTGGCACAGCCGGTGGTTGAAGTCCGGCAGGGTGTCCAGCAGCTGGGGATATTCGTCGCTGTCCCGCAGGATCCGGGTCTTGTGGTCATCAGCCGCCCCGTATTCCGTCAGGGCCTCGGCATACCGGGGCCGCAGCTGGCAGAGGGACAGATCCATGAACCGCCGGCGGGCTGCCGCCCCCTCCCGGATAAGAAACAGGTCCTCCGGGGAGAAAAACACCGTGTGCAGCACCTGGGACAGGTCGCCGCCGTTTCTGGCGGCCACGCCGTTGACGGTCATCCTCCGCCTTCGGCCCCGGTTCAGGAGAATTTCCGTTTCAAACTCCCGCTCCCGGGCCTGAATATGCCCCACAAGGCGAGCCCGGTCCCGGTCAAAGCCGATGAGCTCCCGGTCCGCGTGGGTACGGGGACTGCGGCCGCAGGATAGGTACACGATAGCCTCCAGCAGGTTGGTCTTTCCCTGGGCATTTTCGCCGTATATGACGTTGCAGCTTCCGTCGAAGGTCAGCTGCTGGCTGTCGTAATTGCGGAAGCCCTCCAGCAGCAGGCGGTCAATCTGCATACTGCACGCCGCAGCTCCGCCCCAGGGCCTCCACCACGTCGCCGGGGCGGAGCTTCTTTCCCCGCATGGTGCACACCTCGCCGTTGACCAGAACCTCTCCGTCCTGGATCAGCAGCTTGGCCTCGCCGCCGGTGGCGGTGATGGCCGCCAGCTTCAGAAGGTCCTGGAGCTTGATATACTCCGTGGTAATGGTAATCATTTCCATATCTATCACGCTTTCAGCCGCACCGGCAGCACCATATAAAGGAAGCTCTCCTCTCCGTCTGCGGGCACGATCACCGCCGGAGAGATGCTGGTGTTCAGCTCCAGGGTCACGGAGTCCGCCGGGGCATAGCGCAGGGCGTCCATGAGATAGCGGTTGTTGAAGCCGATCTCCAGGCCGTTTCCGTCGCCGTCCAGGGGGCAGATGTCCTTGGCCTCGCCGGCGCCGGTTTTGGCGGACAGCAGCACCCGGCCATTTTCAAACACGCAGCGCACCGGGCTCTTGAGCTTTTCACTGATGACCACGCTGACCCGGTCCAGGCTCCCCAGCATGGTCTTGGTGTCCACCGTCAGGCGGATGGGATTATTCCGGGGGATGGCGTTTTTATAGTCCAGGAAGTCCCCCTCCAGGCGGCGGCAGATCAGCTGAGTGGCCCCGGCTTCAAACAGCAGGTGGCGCTTGCCCTGGATAATAGTGACTTTTTCGTCGGAATCCTCGCAGATTTTCTCCACCTCGTTCAGAGCAGAGCCGGGGGCCACAAATTTGAAGGCGCCGCCCTCGGCCCGGTCCAGAGGCTCCCGGCGCAGGGCCAGACGGAAGCCGTCCACGGACACCACCGTCAGGTCCTGGTCGCCTACCTCAAACAGGGAGCCGGTGTGGACGGGGCGGGTCTCGTTGGTGGAGACGGCGAAGCTGGTCTGGTTGATCATGGCCTTCAGGGTACCCTGGCGGATGTCCACGGAAAACTGGTCGTCCACCTCCGGCAGCTCCGGATAGTCGTCGGCGGACAGGCCCAGAATCTCAAAGCTGGCGTCGCCGCAGGTCAGATGGACGGACAGATTTTCGTCCGCCGCGAACACGATCACATCGTCCGGCATTTTCCGGATCATCTCGCCGAACAGCCGGGCGCTGAGGACGATGCGGCCCGGGGACTGGACCTGGGCGTCCACGATGGTGCGGATGCCGGTCTGCATGTTGTAGCCGGACAGGGTCAAGGTATCGCCCCCCTCCAGCAGGATCCCCTCCAGGGCCGGAATGGAGCTTTTGGCGGCTACCGCCCGGGAGGTGGTGTTGACGGCGCTTTGCAGCAGCGCCTTTTCGCAGGAAAATCGAAGCATAGAGACGCGTTCCTTTCTTTCAGAATGAAAAGAGACTCCGTTCTCCAAAAGAGAACAAAAAGATATCTTTATTTTAGTAACAGTCGCCGTAGGGAAAATTCATGTGGAAAAGTGCCGGAGGGCCTGAAATCAGCGGATTCTTTCTCCACACCCGGGTGGGGAGAGAGGACGGGAGTTTTCCACCGGAAAATCCGGGGTCCGGTACTCCACAGGTTTTCCCCGTGGAATCCACAGAGAATGTGGAAAGAGGGTTACTTCTTGTTGTTGATGTTGGTGGTGATCTCCTTGACCTTTTCGGCGTAGGCCGGATCGGAGCGCATCTTTTTCTCCACCTGATCCAGCGAGTGCAGCACCGTGGTGTGGTCCCGGTCGCCGAACTCCTTGCCGATGTCGTTGAGGGAGAGGTTGGTCATCCGGCGGATCAGATACATGGCGGTCTGCCGGGCCTCCATCAGGTCCCGCTTCCGGCCCTGGCCCCGGACCTGCTCCTCGTCCACGTCGTAATAGCGGCAGATATACTCGATGATCAGGGCCGGCGACGGCACGAACTCGTTGTATTTCTTCAGCATGTCCTTTACGGCACGGCTGACGGCCTCGCCGTCCACCTGGTTGCCCAGCAGGTCCCGATAGGCCAGGAGCTTGTTCAGGGCGCCCTCAATCTGGCGGACGTTGGCGGTGAGGTTTTCGGCGATGAAGCTGCTGATATCGTCCGGCAGCTGTACCCCCCAGCAGGGCGGCCTTGTTTTTGATGATGGCGAGCCTTGTCTCAAAGTCCGGCGGCGCCACATCCACCATCAGGCCCCACTCGAACCGGGTCTGAAGCCGGTCCTCCAGCTGGGTCATCTCCCGGGGAGGACGGTCCGAGGTCAGCACGATCTGCCGCCCGGATTCGTACAGGGTGTTGAAGGTGTGGAAGAATTCCTCCTGGGTCTGCTTCTTGCCGGCGATGAACTGGATATCGTCCACCAGCAGCAGGGTGGACTGGCGGTATTTCTCCCGGAATTCGGCGTTTTTTCCCTCCCGGATGGAGGCGATCAGCTCGTTGGTGAAGTCGTCACCCTTGATGTACACGATGCGGGCCTCCGGCTGCCGCTGGCGGACCTGGTGGGCGATGGCGTACAGCAGGTGGGTCTTGCCCAGGCCGGAGTCGCCATAGATGAACAGGGGGTTATAGTGCTCCGCAGGCTTTTCGGCCACGGCCCGGGCGGCGGCATAGGCCATCTTGTTCTGGGGACCCACCACATAGGTGCCGAAGGTGAAGGCGTCGGACTCCAGCAGGGAGCCGGGCCGGTCCGGAGCCACCCCGTGATAGGCGGAAAGCTGCTGATCGTCCAGAATTTTTACCTCCAGGTCGGAGGAGAAGATGTCCTTCAGCGCGGCCTTGATATGGCTCATGAACCGGGCCTCGATGGTGGATTTTTTGAAGGAGTTGCTGCAATGGAGCACAAAGGCGGAGTCCTCCATGGTCACCACCTCCACCTCGTCGAACCAGGTGTTGATGGTGGTTTCCGACAGCTGGGACCGCAGCCGGTCCAGCACGTTTTTCCATACGTCTGCGATTGAATTCAATGAAAGCGCCCCTTTCCCGCGGATCATGCGTTTTTCTCTCTCTGTTTCAGGCAAAATAACACCTCACATTATATCAAATCAGCGCCGGAAAGTCCACACATATACTAATACTAAGTATAAAATTTTTTTCTTCTCCCTAAACAGATTCCGGAAGAAAATACGCCCCATTTTCGGCGTATTTTCCGAAAAATGGGCCGAATGGAGTACCTGGAGCATCCAAAATGACCTTTTCGTGGAAAATGCAGATTTCTGTTGACAGCGGGGCCGGGATTCTGTATAATGTTTACCATGCCGTTTTGCGGCATCCGCTTTGTCAACTGCGGCCGCGGGGGACAAGTCCTCCGCCCGCCGTCGAGTATGTGCGGCAGCTTCGATCTGCCGCCGGATTTTTACAAAATGGAGGTGTCATGCAATGTTCCGTACCTATCAGCCCAAGAAGCGCCAGCGCTCCAAGGAGCACGGCTTCCGCAAGAGAATGGCCACCAGCAACGGCCGTAAGGTTCTGGCCCGCCGCCGCGCCAAGGGCCGCGCTCGCCTGACCCATTGAGGTCGCGGAAAGTGCATCGCGCATAAAGGATAGACCAGGGACGGTGGAAGGGAAAACTGCCGTCCCTTTTGGCCTATGCTCATTTCAGCCGCCGCACCGGCGGAGAAGGTGCTTGTTTTCATGAATCCTGCCGTCACGGTAAAAGAGAACTACGAATTCCGCCGGATCTACCGCAAGGGGAAGTCGGCGGTGTCGCCGCAGCTGGTGATCTATTGCCAGCGGAACCGCCGGGGGCTGAGCCGCCTGGGGGTCTCCGTCAGCACGAAGCTGGGCGGCGCCGTGGTCCGCAACCGGGTGAGAAGGCGTATCCGGGAGATTTACCGGCTGAATAAGCCGAAAATGGTCCCGGGATACGACATCATCGTGGTGGTCCGGGTCCGGGCCGTGGAAACCGGCTATCAAAAGCTGGAGAGCACCTATCTGCGCCTTCTGAGGCAGCTGAGCCTGCTGCGGGAGGACCCGTCATGAAGTGGGCCATCCTGCGGGCCATCCGGTTTTATCAGGCGTCCGTGTCGCCGCTGTTTCCGCCCCGCTGCCGGTATATCCCCACCTGCTCGGAATACGCCCTGCAGGCCGTGGAGAAATACGGGCCGCTGCGGGGCGGCTTTATGGCGCTGCGGCGCTTTCTGCGATGCAATCCCTTCCACAAAGGCGGGTATGATCCTGTTCCCTGAAAACCTCGTTTTTCCCACCCAACAAAAAACGGAGGTAACTACCCCATGTTTGCAACGCTCGGATATTATATCTGCGTTCCCTTTGCCTTCCTGACCCGGCTGTTCTACAGCTGGACCGGGTCCTATGGCGTGGCCCTGATCCTGTTTACCCTGGTGGTGAAGCTGGTGCTGCTGCCCTTCCAGCTCAAGAGCAAGAAGAGCATGCTGCGCATGAACCGCATGCAGGGCAAGCTCAACGACATCAAGACCCGCTATGCCAACAACCAGCAGAAGCAGCAGGAGGCCATGGCGGAGCTGTATGCCAAGGAAGGCATCAACCCCATGTCCGGCTGCCTGTGGTACTTCATTCCCTTCCCCATCCTGATCGCCCTGTACTACATCATCCGCGTGCCCATGCGGTATTTCATGGGTCTGTCCGAGACGGTGATCGCCGAGATCACCACTCTGGCCGGCAGCCTGGGCTTCACCGTGGCCGACGGCAGCCAGGCCTATGAACAGATCTATCTGGCCAAGTTCATCCATGAGCATTGGGCGGAGTTTGCCGGAAAGTTCGACGGCCTCATCGACCTGAACTATAGCTTCCTGCACATTGACCTGGCCAACCGGCCCAGCGACCTGTTCAGTCAGTTCCCCGGCGGCGGCTGGCCCGTGTGGGGCGCCATTCTGCTGCCCATCATCTCCGCCGGCATCCAGTTCGCCATGAGCTTCATCACCATGCGCACCAATGGCTCTGCCCCCAATGGGTCCACCAAGACCATGATGTACATGATGCCCCTGATGACCCTGTGGATGGGATATATCCTGCCCTCCGCTCTGTGCATCTACTGGATTGCCAACTCCGCGTTCTCCCTGATCCAGGAGGTCACCCTGAACGAGTATTTCAACAAGATTCTGGACCGCGAGGAGACGGAGAAGGAGAAGGCCGCCCGGGAAAAGCGCTATGCCAAGTATCAGCGCCAGAAGGGAGCTGATGGCCCAGCAGCAGCTGGCCAACGGCGGCAAGAAGCCCCAGAATCAGCAGGGGAAGAAAAAGCCCTCCGGCGACAAGAAAAAATCCACCGGAAGCAACGAAAACGGCCGCGTGGGCCAGCGTCCCTATGCCAGGGGCCGCGCCTATGACAAGAGCCATTACGATGACTAATGATGACTAAGGAGTTTTGTCTATGAGTTATATTGACGTAACGGGCAAGACCGAGGAGGAAGCCATCCGCAAAGCGCTCCAGCAGCTGCAGATGGACCGCGACGATGTCTCTGTTGAGATTCTGGAGCGGGCCAAGAGCGGCTTTCTGGGCATCGGCAGCAGCCCTGCCCGGGTCCGCGTGACCTATGGTCAGCAGGAGCCTGAGGCTCCCGCCGCCCCGGTCCAGCCGGAGAAGAAACCCGAAAAGAAGCCCGAACCCAAGCCCCAGCCGAAACCCCAGCAGCCCAAGCCCCAGAAGCCCGAGGCGCCCAAGGCCGCCCCTAAGGCTCCCGAAGCCCCCAAGGCTGCGGAGACCCCTGCCGCCCCGGCTCAGGAGCCCTGCCAGGACGACAACGCCCGGCGCATCACCGAGTTCCTGACGGGCCTGCTGGAGCATATGGACAGCCCCGCCCAGGTGAAGGTCACCGAGACGGAGAAGGGCCGCTACAGCGTGGTGCTGGAGGGCCAGAAGCTGGGCCAGCTCATCGGCCGCCGGGGCGAGACCCTGGACGCCATCCAGCAGCTGACCAACTATGCCGTCAATTCCGGCCGGGAAAAGCGCATCCGCGTCCATGTGGACGCCGAGAACTACCGGGCCAAGCGCGAGCAGAGTCTGGAGTCCCTGGCCCGCAAGGTGGCCGGAAAGGTCACCAAGTATCGCCGCAGCGTCACCCTGGAGCCCATGAACGCCTATGAGCGCCATGTGATCCACGCCGCCCTGCAGGATGTCCCCGGTGTGAACACCTACTCCATCGGCACCGAGCCCAACCGCCGCGTGGTGGTGTCCTACGACCGCGACAAGCGGTAAACGAATACGAAAAAAGAACGCCTGCGGGCGTTCTTTTTTTATGTGATGCCGC
>VOFK01002947.1_pt1 | contig 20790 bp, 30 predicted proteins | sample 5384121 | NCBI WGS metagenome assembly VOFK01 (sample SAMN12384730, study PRJNA508395) | human gut metagenome | isolation source: healthy gut J | host: Homo sapiens | reverse complement strand
AATCCATGCCAGGATGATTTACTGCTCCTAATACAAAAATAACCATTGCTGATACAAGAAAAACTATCATATTTATCTTTATATTATTAAGAAGATATGGATATATCAATTTTATGTATATAAGATATATACTTACCGTTCCAATAAAACAGCTTCTAAAACTGTTTGCATGATACCCACCTGTGCACTTTCTTAAATTTGATAAAGATATAGTAAATAAAACAGTTTCAAAAAAATATCCTTGAAATAACGCTATCATATAAATAGCCGAAAATCCTATTATCTTTTCAACAATAAGTTGTATGGAATATGAATAAATACTCTCTTCGCTTTCTTTAATCAGACCATCCATATACATGTTCTTTGTCAACATATTTGCAATATATTCTGTCATGACTTCATCATCTCCAGTTCACTTTATCTTTTTATTCGTCATTTCCTGTCTAATTCTGTATATCCATTGCAGAATTGGAAATTTTAAAGCAGAATTGGAAATAAAAAAGTAGATACAACTATAAATCGCATCTACTTTTCCTGATTATGTATTAAAATTGCAACCTTAAAATTATCATCATCATGTTTTATCACGCAGGAACCGTCATATTTTCCAACGGTTTCCTTTATATTTTCCAGTCCGATCCCATGTCTGTCTGCTTCCTTAGTTTTTGTTGTTATGTATCTTTTCCCAACGATTACCGGGGTGACTGAAAATGTATTTGCAACAGACAGGACAATCTGATGTTCTTCTTTTACAAATTTCATTTTTATGATTGGTTTTTCGCACTGCTCACATGCTTCTATCGCATTATTTAATAAATTTGACAATATCAGAACAATATCCTCATCTTTTATTCTCAAATCCGACAGGTCATTTACCTTTACAACAAATACAATGCCTTTTTCCCTTGTCTCCTGATACTTTGAGTTTAATATTGCATTGACAATTACATTATTTGTATCAATGAAATCTGTGTGCTGCATGATTTCATGATTGTATTGCTTCAGATAATGATTGATCTCGTCTACTCTGTTTTCACTGGCTAACGCTGCAATGAGTGCAAGCTGGTTTTTATACTCATGTTCTCTTTTTTTCTGTTTATCATAATTTTCTGAAATCGTCCGGTACATTCCGGTTTCATTTTTAACCCGCTCCAGCAATAAGCGGTTCTCTGTTATCTGTACTTCCCGCTTCAATATATCATTGATCAGGCAAAAAACAATAATATTCATCACCAGCAACCCAAACGCGATACAGATCAATATATTTTTCTGATGATCACTTTCCGGAATTTCAAAATTTGTCAGAAGTGCAATCAGGACAATGATTGTATAAATCGGAAAGATTGTAAATCTTACCCATTCTAATGTGGTAAGCATTTCCGAGGATTTTTTTACAACATATCTTCGCAGCACCATAATAAAACAGACCTGCAGCATCTGGCTTAAAATTCCTAGCATTGCATTTATCAGTGGTTCCGATAAACGTTCCATCGTAATTGTCGGAAAACATTTAGACAGCATTATAATAGAAATATAATCCGTCACAAAACAGATTCCCTGATATAACAAAACAAAGATTGCTGTTTTTATCCACCGCTGTCTGAAACACAAACACATAAAAAGCGTTCCAGTCACAATGATTGCTATTTCTTTCAGTATAATGTCACCATCCAGTTTTACGGAAATAAAGTAGTCTGCCAAAATCATAGCTCCGATGACAGCATAGCGGCACCATTTACCCGACAGGTCTCTTTTTTCTGAAAAAGTCCCGATAAACATCACACACAATATTACAAAAAGCACTGTATACAGCACTCCAAAAATATGCATTTCCATTAAATTTCACCTCTGTAACAAGCAAATTCGTTTCTTGTATCTAAAAATCTCGCCTTTGATATTGCAAGACTTTTTCCATTTGAAAGCACAGCCCTGTAACGCTCCACACTTTTTACATATTTCAGATTTACCAGATAACTTTTATGAATCCGGCAGAAGCCTTTATTTTGCAGCAATTCTGCTACATCATCCAGTTTCGTATATATTGTATAATGAACTGCATCTTCACCCGCCATATAAAATACTAGTCGATGCAGATTGCTTTCTACATAAATAAGGTTTTCCAGACTGATTGTTGTTTTCCCCTCCTGAAAATCAAAAGTCATTTCGTTTTCTTCATAATCCATTTTTTCAAGGATTGTATCCATACACTCTGTCATTGCTTTTTCAAGGCTTTCATGATCCTTTATGAGATACCTTACTGCATCCACCTTGTATCCTTCCAACGCATATGTAATAAAAGCCGTCACAAAAACAATAAAAACATCTTTTGTGATTTTCCGTATTTCCTTTGCTGTCTCTATTCCATCAATTTCTTCCATATTCACATCAAGAAAAATAATATGATATTGAGAAATTGCTGATCTTAATGCTAATAATTCTTTTCCAGACTCATACATGTCAATCATACATTCGCAGTTTTTCCCTGCCATATATTTTAATATAAGCTGCTTTTCTGTTGTTCGGAAATATTCTTCATCATCGCATATTGCTATTGATAACATTGCATTCACCTCCTCAGACACAGATTTCCCGGTTGGCACGCAGGGTGTCTATACAGCATCATTACCATGTATGGAGAAATGCACAGAATTCCATACTTTTTGATTATGCGCACCTTTATTCTTGCTACATTCTTTGATTATACGCAATATTAATTTCAATTTTTATCATGTTACAGTCAACTGTGAAATGTTGTCTTGTGAATTCTTGTCATCTAAAATTCTTCATGATATGATATACTTGGTTTTTAAGCAATGATGTATACGAGGAGACAGGTATATGGTAGATCTTAACATTCCGTCGGCGTTTCGGATTTTGAAAGCTTAGGGAAAATAATTATTACTATATCGATAAAACCGGATTTATTTCTAAATTACTACAGACGAAATCTGCTGAAGTAACCTTAATTACACGTCCCCGGCGTTTTGGGAAAACACTTGGCATGCGTATGCTGGCAAGTTTTTTTTTGATATTCGAAAAGACAGCCGAACCATATTTGAAGGGCTGAAATTTCCAAAAATACTGCTTTATGTGATGAATGGATGAATCAGTACCCAACCTTGTTTTTTATCTTTTAAAGATGTGGATGGACTTACCTTTTCCAGTGCCTGCGACATGCTGATGTACACCATCTCCGATTTATACCAGCAGCACCTTTATCTGTTAGAAAGTGATTCTGTAAACGATTATGATAAAGAAATCATACATCATATTGCAGAACGCAAAGCCACTGAAAGTCTCTGAGATCAAACAAAGTCTTGTATTGCTGACAAAAAGCTTTAGCTTCATATTATGCAAAACCAGTCATCCTGTTGTTAGATGAATATGATGTACCAATTGCAAAAGCCAGCTCTAATGGATACTATGACCAGATGCTTGAGATTATCAAAGGAATGCTCAGTACTTCCTTAAAAGATAATGCTGCCCTCCGGTTTGCAGTGATCACCGGATGCCTTCGGATTGCAAAAGAAAGCATTTTTACCGGGACAAATAATTTTTGTATCTGACACCATTACAGATTGCCGTTTGAATGAATATTTTGGATTTACACAAAAGGATGTAGAACAGCTTCTGCGGGATGCCGATGCCATGGAACATTCCAAAGATTTGAAATTCTGGTATGATGGTTATCACTTTGGAGATGTCGATGTCTATTGTCCGTGGGATGTCATGAATTATATGCGTGATCTGCAATACAATCCCGATGTCAGGCCGGCAAGTTACTGGAAAAACACCAGTGATAATGCTATTGTTCGTTCTTTTATTGATTATGCCGGAAATACCATTACCCGGAAATTGGAAACCCCTGCTTTCAGGCGGATATATTACACAACAGATTGATGAAAATCTTACTTACGACTATCTGCATTCTTCCGAAGACAATCTCTGAGTATTCTTTTATCTCACGGGTTATCTGACGAAAGCCCGCGATGCAGATCTCCCTGAACATTTGCCGGATGGTATATCCGCACTGATGATTCCGAATGCAGAAATCCGGAAATTTTTGAGACAACCATTTTAAAATGGTTTCAGGAGAGCGCCCTGACCTGGAACCGCGAAACTCTGTTTCATGCCGTATGGAATCAGGATGCAAAGACAATTTCTATTGAAATGACAAAACTTCTGCGCAAAACAATCAGTTACCATGATTACAAAAGAAGATTATTATCATGCTTTTTAGCTGGCATATTTGCCGGAGCCGGTTATATGGTAGACTCCAATAAAGAACATGGGGAAGGACGCAGTGATGTGGTTGTGTACGACTCCCTCAATGGCCGCGTTGCTGTCTTTGAAGCCAAGTACGCCAAATCTCTCAACGATTTGGAGACACCGCATGTGAAAAAGCTGTGCAGCAGATGGATGATCTCATGTATGCCAAATCCTTTGAAGATGATTATGATGAAGTCATTTGTTATGGGATTTCATTCTATAAAAAAACGCTGTGTTGTGAAGAAAAAAATAATTCAAATTATCAGTTGTAAAAACACCTCTGAAAAAGAAAAAACGCCAGATCCGGCAGATGAAGCCTGTTCTGGCGTTTCTTTGCAGATTTATCCTTATCCGCACTCGCGCAATAAATTTCTTTCCTATTTTTGTAATCTCTTCGGTAACCAGCTTCATCTGGTGTCGAATTATCCTTCGAATAATAATAAAGCCCATATCCCTGCTTTACCAATGCCTCTGCTGCAAAATTTTCATAAAGCGCACCTTTATAAATGCCAAGATTTTTATTTGCACGGCAAATCAATTTGTGATTCATCGTCCAGACTTGCCACCAATAATCCAGTATCCGAAATATATACTTTATATTTGCTTTCATCCACATTTCCTTTTAATGGCAATTCCGGAAATTGCAAACATTCACATACATTAATAAGCCCGGCATCTTTCAACCACTCTACACATCCCATATAATCCTTAGATCTTCCGCCCTTAGAGACTTTCGAATATTGAAATTTTTTATTTTCTTTAGCAAGCTGTGCTGGAATTGACCGGTATACACGCAGAATTTTCGCCTTATCCAGCCCTTGTGCATACTTTTTACAATATCATTTTCATAATCTACCAATTCGTTTTCTTCAAAAATGTTTCGTCGGATCAATCCTGCTGATCAGCTTGATAATATGTTCTGCTGAAAACCCTTCCTCAACAATAACTTTATAAGATGGCTCTGTAATAAAGTTGATCTCAATTACATTTTTATGAGCGATTTTTTCTTCAAAATTACATTTTCATGAGCGAATTATATTTATTTTTTTACATTTTTATGAGGAAATTTACTTTTTTTTTCAAGAGTCTATCTTGATCGTTTCTATCAATTTTTCTGTTGTTTAATTAGGCAAATGTTAATTTTTTACCAACCGTAACGCATACCTACATAAAAAATTGATGGCTTAGAATACATTGTTCCAAGCCATCGTAAAAAGCTTACTATTCTGTCGATTCTGCCGTATCCGGCTTCACATGATTTTCTTTGATATCCCATGTAATCGTATACTCTTTTCCCTAACATCGTACCCATATTTTTTACATAATCCTCTAACATAGACTGCACCCTTTGTTGTGCCTGTGCTAATAAAACAGTATCATTTGCTGCTGTCTTCTCCATTTCTTTCTCTGCCTTTTTTTATAGGCTTTCGTCTGATCATCTGCATCCGCTATTGCCGAATTTTTTGCATAATAATAGGAATCCTTGGTAATGCTGTCGGGATTTGGTTTTGAACTTAATACCTTTGCTTCTGGAATATGTATTTTTTTACATTTTCACCATCTACTTTTACATCTAACCTTGAACTATCAATGCCAAGTGTAACTATCCCATCATAACTGATCCAAAAATTTTTATCTTTTTTCCATAATAAATAACCAGAAGTATTTTCTTTCTTTTTCATTTTTCCTTTTCCTCATAAATTATTGTTTATGACAAAGAGAAAAAAAGGACCTTTTCGATCCTTTTCTTCATCCCACCATCATAAAAAGCAGATCCTATTGATTTCTGCAAGCTTTTTCACAATACGTGCCTGCACTTTTGTATAGTAGGCGGCATCCGCAGTCGACAGATTATCCGTATCTACGTCATTTAACTTCTGCATGTAATCGGCATATTTCGTCATATAATCCGCATAATCATTTAACATTCCCGCCACATCATCAGAATTTTCATACTTTTTCATAAACTCGATATATTCATCAAAGAAATCTTCATAACTATCCATCATCTTCTTAAAATCCGCATCAACTGCCCCATCTTTCTTTTTAGAACTGGTTTTCTTTTTCTCCTTCTTATCAGTCTTTGAGGAATCTTTGGATGTATCTTTTGCGTTTTCCGAGTCATCTGTTTCTTCCGGCTCCTCTGTTTCTTCCGGCTCCTGCGTATCCTCCGTATCATCGTCCAGGTCATAGATATCTATATTCATTGTCTTTTTTTTCCTTTTATCATAACTCAGCGAGAGCGTATATCCATCTTTATTCTCTGCATCATATGAATCTTCCGTCCCATAATAATCCACATTAAATCCGTTTTCCTTACATGCATTTATATAATCTGCAAACTGTGATTTCGACGTATTAAAAACGTCAATTTCAAAAGAATCTTCTGCATCCAATACAATTTCTCCGTATTTCGATTCCGGAACAGGCAACGATTTTACCAGCGTACTTGTCGGCCAATGATACTCTGTTTCTTTCGTCTTCATAGCATTACAACCACTAAGATTTCCCAAAAATCATTATTCCACCACACATTACCTACCATCATTAATCTTTTTTTTTTTTCATTTCTCTTTGTCCTCCCTTTTTTGATCCTGCTTCATTTTTCTCAACACTGCTATATGATCCATATAGGTCTTTTTCCACAGTGTTTTCCTCTGTCGGAACCGGTAACATCCCATTTTGCTGTACATATGAAATAAATTCCATCTGTCCATTAAGCTGTCTGATCTGTTGCCTTAGCCCTCGGATTTTCTTTTTCCAGATACTGTTTTTGTTGTTTCTCCGAAAGTGTCAGAAGATACTTGATTTCCTTCAGATCAAGCCCCATTGCCCGATACACCAGAATCTCCCAGAGACGTTCCAGTGCAGCGTCATCGTACAGTCGATAATTGTCTTTCGACCGCTGGGCAGGCAATAGTCCTTCATCATCATAAAACTGCAAAGTTCTCTTGCTCACTCCTGCCAGCCGGCTCACTTCGTTTACTTTTTTCATTACGGCCTTTACCTTTCCCGTACTTTTCAGCATAAACTATCACGCATACGTGACCGCAATACTGATTTCCAGAAATGCCATTTCTTGGGTTTCATAAAGGCCTTTGAAAATTTTGCGAGGTAATATTTCCGGAAATAAAAAGTTCTGGAAAACATCTGTTTCCCAGAACTTTTTATCCTTTATTATTCATTTTTTCTTACAAACCTGCCGGATCAGCTGAATCAGTGCCACCACTGCCAATGCTATATGCCCGTAATCATCACAAGAAAACCCGTCTTTTCTTCTTAAAGCCCAGATTTTCATCCACCAGAATAATCTGAAACCGTCCTTTGACCCTGCTGAATCGGGTTGTCAGAATCTGACAGCAGATACACTGCGGGCTCTTGCAGTCAAAGCAGGTGCCGTTCTTGGAGCATGGTGTGTCGATGCCAAAGCGCTGTGCGTTGATAGGCGCTGCCTCATTCCGCGCACGGTGCAGGGCGTCTTCCTCGGATTTTACGACTTTGTTCATACCCACAATCAGCAGGACATGCTTTTGGTCCGTAAGCATACGCAGCCACGCGGTTTGCATTTCCGTCAATATTGATAAATATGCCATCCTCGCTCATCGCATTGACACTTCCCAGGAAATAATCTGATCTGAATGCTTTCCGCGCTATCTCCTCTTTTCCTCCGGGGTTTTTACTTTATCCCGGTCATAAAACTTCATAATCACCGTTGGAAACGGCATCGTAGAGACCACACTCCTTCACCGATGTGGCACCGCCCATATTGATACTGCTGCCCTTGGAATCAGCTCCAGTGCTTTCTTAACAGCCTCTTCCTTTGTCTCTACATAATAGGCCTCCATGTTGCGGGAATTAAGTGCCTCCACAACACGCGCTCCCAGCTTCTCATTTCTCATTTTTCTTACGTCCATAGTGTAAACCTCTTTTTCCAAATAGCTACGCTATGATTTCATACTGCATCAGCTCATATTTGAGTCTGCTTCCTCCATAATTTCCGGTGGAAGCAGTGCCCGTGCCACAAGTTTTAAATCATCACTTTCAATATCTGTCCGCTTTAAATTTGCATAATCTCCATCAATGCTGACCACTTCATAATACCATGTTTCCATATGTCACCTCCATTTTTAATCTCACAGGCTGCTTAACGGTGCTACATGAATATGATGTTTTTACATATTTGTTGATCCCCTGTACCAGTCCGTCCGCAAGTTTTTGCAATTTCCTGTCACTATGATCCGAACACTGGTTGCCCAGTTCAATATCAACGGAAGGAATTGTACTGTACGAAGTCTGCGTCAGATCAATCTCCGTAGCACCGGTTCCGTTTATTTTAATCTTTTGGGAACGCAGCCCTTTGATCAGTGATTTCCCCAATGCGTCATGTTCTTCCCAGTAAGATGCAACCGGACGCATTTTTTTGAGTTTTTCGGGAACAGAAGCATAAAAGCATCCTTTGTCGTAAGAAAGTCCATCGCTGTCCCAATGCAGCGCAATATGACAATCCGCTACATTGTTACATATGACGGTACGCGCCACGTTATCCAGCTGTGCATCCTTTCCATCCCGGACCATGAGCACATCATACCCCTCTGCCAGCAGTTTCTTTTTCAGAATCCGTGCCATACGAAGCGTCACATCACGTTCTGCCGTTCCGTCCCGAAATGCCATTCCATCTGAAACCGCCACTGCTTTCACAGAGCCTGCCGCTGTCGTTCCTCCGGTCACCTTTGCAGAGCCATCCGGATGACACAGCGTTTTGACCGATGAACCGCCTTTCGTTCCATGTCCCGCATTGACTGCAATCACAATGTCCTTCCGGTTCTTTTTTCGCCTTGTACATAACAGCATAGCCCGATGTAATTCTGGCATGATCCGCATATTTCCAGGAAGAGTCCAGATAAATTTTCTCCTTCCCTTCGCATATCCGCATATCGGGAAACTGATGACCATCAAAAATACAATTAGAAATACTATCCCCTTTTTCATATACACTCCTCTTTCTAAACATTCGACAGTTTTTATCCCCCCTGTAGGGAGCAAAAAATATCTTTTCACTGTCTTTACTCTACCTCATTTTTTATGGTAACACAAGATAAAATCCCCGTGTCGTTGCATTTCGGTTGCCCTTTAAGAGTATCATTACCATGATACGAATTTTAGGAGGATAAATTTATGAAATTAAAAAACAAGACAAATCACTGTTACAGCAATTTTACTCGCAATCTGCATTGTAAGCCAGTTTTTCAAAAACCTGAATGTATACATCACAGGCTGATCATCAATGCCGCTCTGATTTTAACCACGGTATACGCTGGTCTGGCCTGTGGCATCATTTTAAGCGTGATCACTCAATCACTTCCTTTTTCATCACCGGAAGCCCGATTATGGCAGCCATTCCTGCAATGTTCCCATGTATTATGATTGGAAATATCATTCTCGTTCTGGCAGTTGCCCTGCTCCGCAGTAAATTCGGTAAAAAGCCGGTTTTTGCCCGTATCCGTTGTAATTGGCGCTGTATTAAAGGCTCTGTTTATGGAATTTTGATTTCTCTTATCATTCTGCCGAATATGCTCCCGGCAAAAATGCAGCCAATGTTACATGTCCTGCAGCTTCAATTTTCTGTCACACAGTTAATTACCGCTCTGATCGGCGGGGTATATGCTATCATCATTCTTGCGGTACTGCGTAATACCTCTCTTGGTGAGCAGGCGTAATCCCACATTACATAAATTAACGCCCCGGCAGCTACAACTACCGGGGCGTTTTATGTACCTCTCCAAAGTACCAGTTCTTTTTATTTTCTTTGTTTTTACTCTACATTTTTCAAAGCCTGATCCATCGGAATCTTCTTGATTCTCTGAAAATCAAATACCATAACAATCAGATATCCGATCAGCACAAATCAAACATTTTTGCATAACCAATCGGTGTTACGCGAAAAGCGAACCAGCCGCTGTAGGAAAAAGAGCATCATCCGCCATGCCGCGGCCATAACAAGTGTTCCAAGAATCACACTGATGAGATCCGCGATTACAACCACAATACTCGTCGAAAGCAGATACAGACTCGCGATCTCTTTGTTTTCGTACCCAAGGATTTTGGTCATGGAAATTGCATTCTCATTCTTTTCAATGATCAGCTTTGTCAGAAGATAAATCATAACGGCTGCCAGAAGGATACACAGTACCTGGAAATATGTCATGTAAGAACCCATGGAATGGTCAAGCTGATCTGCCATTTTGTGATATCATGGATTGTAATGGTTGTTGCAATGTTATCCTCATCAATATCCGTAATCCTGCTGTCGGATAAGAATCCGCTGAATTCATTTTCCTTCAGATCAAATACATTCCCGTAATTGTCAATCGACATAAAGAGCGCAAGACTTTGGGACTTGTCATAAAATCCCGCAACTTTAAACTTGTAAGATTTGTTTTCATCCTTTTCATCCAGCGATACGGTATCGCCAACGGTAAGTCCATACTTGTCAGCAAACGAAGTGGAAATATAAACTTCATTTTTCTTGAGCGAACTTAACTTTTTGATCTTTACATATTTGCTGTTGTCCGCAATTCCATATACGGAAATCTCCTCATCGAGCGCCTCACTCTTTTTTTACAAGCGATGTCATATCAAACCTTTCGGCATCTTTGTTTTCCGTTGTAATCCGTTTATTATCGTCATCTTCATAGGATTTAAGCACATACTGGTATTTTGCAAACATCATGCCATCCGTGTTGCTCTTATAATAATCAAGCGTATCCGGCATGCCGACTGCCATCGCCAGCATGACCATGATAAAGAAAATACCGACAAATAAAATCAGGTAATTTGTGACATTCTGGAACATGATCCGCAGGCGGAACCGGCCAAAAAAGCTCCATCCCGGCAGACGCATGGCTTTTTTATTCTTTGTCTTTTTCAGGTCATGACGCAGAAACTGCAGTGGTGTGTGCTGCATCATGCGCACGATCACGATCAGGTTGACAACCAGCATCAGGATCACCGGAACCACCGTGGTCTTAAAGAACGCATCCGGATTCCAGATCGTGTAATACGTTGGCAGACTGTAACTGTTGTAATACATCGACACAACAATATTTTTAAACACCGTGTAGCCGAGTATATTTCCGACAATCGCAGCCAGCAGTGTTACAATAACCGGCATGGACAGATAGTGCCGCACCAGCTCTCCCTTCGTGTAACCGGACGCGCGCAGCGTTCCGATCGCGGAGGACTCTTTTGCAATCGTATTGCTGATCGTCACGGCAAAGATAAATGCGATGATTACCACAAGGATATCCAGCAGCACACCGCCCATGGCTTTGTCCGATCCCATATCATCGGTTGCAAAATTGATCGCCGGATTTCCGTATTTCGGTGTGTAATCTTCGAGCTCATTGTCCGCAACAACCACCTGTGTGAGCAATGCACGCATAAAATTATCAGAGCGTGTTTTTTCCCCCGGCCTCATCCGCAGGCTCCGTTTCATATTTCCATGCATAAGTATAGTGAATGCTCTTGTGCAGCCGGTCGAAACCGTCCTGTGTCACCATTGCCACATCAAATTTCAGTGCATCAAACATCAGATCGGTCTTCTTTTCATGCAGTGTGGAGTAATTGACATACGCAAGCAGTCCCACAACTTTATAAGTCTCTCCGGAAACTGTGACGGTATCTCCCACCTTTATTCCGACGTTGTCGGCGTGCATACGGTCAATGGCAATTTCATCCGCCTTCTGTGGAAAACTTCCCCTGCAGCATACATGCCAGGTTGATATCCTTTGTCTTTGCAAATACGCGGATCGTGCCATCCTTTTTTTCCCGTCGTTATTATAATCTTCTTCCTCATTTCGGAAAAAGATTTTCATACAATGTTGTCTTTGTTGCCTTAAAATCCGCTTTTTTCACCGGTCTCAATTGCCGAAAGCAAGGTGGCATCTGCCTGTTTTTTAGCTCAAAATGACCGTCTTCCTGTTTGTATTTTGTCACGCCTTCGCTTGCCGAAGTAATCATACTGTCGTTTGCCACATACATTCCGGATACAAAGCCGATCGTGAGCACAAGAAACAGGAATACAACCAGATATTTTTTTCCAGTCCCCGATCAGTTCTTTCGGTATTCTCCTGATCAGGGATTTTTTTTTTCATAGCAGCCCCCTTACCATTCCAGATCTTCCGCGGATACCTTGTTTGTATTGATGTCGTTGTGGCGCACCGCACCGTCACGGAGCTTGATCACATGGTCTGCCATATTTTTTTTGATGGCCTCATTGTGTGTGACCATGATTATGGTGTTTCCGTACTTTTTGTTGACATCCTCTATGAGCTTCAAAATCTCCTTCGAGGTATTGTAGTCAAGTGCTCCTGTAGGCTCGTCGCAAAGCAGTATATCCGGATTTTTTACAATCGCACGCCCAATGGAAACACGCTGCTGCTGGCCTCCGGAAAGCTGATTTGGCAGTTTATAGCGGTGCTCGTAAAGTCCGAGCGTATGTAACAGATCATCAATATCAAGGGCGTTATCCGACAGATATGCCCCCACTTCAATATTTTCTTTTTACATTTAAATTGGCGATCAGATTATACATCTGGAATACATAGCCGAGATGCTTTCTGCGGTACTGCGTGAGCTTTTTCTCGCTCATATCCTCTAGCTTGTCGCCGTTTATGTTGATGTAACCGGAATCGGCGCTGTCGATTCCTCCGATGATATTGAGCAGTGTAGACTTTCCGGAGCCTGACGGTCCGAGCAGCACACAGAACTCCCCTTTGCCACAGAAAAATTCATGCCGCGGAGTACTTCCTGACGTGTCTGTCCGCTTCCGAATCCTTTCTTTAAATCTACAATTTCCAAAAAACTTCTTTTTTCTTCTTCTGACATAGAAACTCCCTTTCTTTTTGGTTTTACTTTTCATACTAATATTAGTTACATCTAACCTCTGGTTTTTTTAGGTCTCCCGCAAAAAGCGAAAGACCTGTGCTTCTTTTTCTGAACCTTTTGTCCAAACGCGGACGATCGCTGTGCTTCTTTTCCCGACCTTCCGTCAAAACATGCGGACAGCCTACGGTCTGATGAGTCCGTACCAGCCTGCCAGCAGATATTTTACACCTTTTTCCGCAAACCGCAGTGCTTCTTCCTCGTCATCAATGTGCGTTACCATAAAGATAAACATATCGATCTGTGAATGGGACACCCAGTGTACAACGCTTTGTTCCACCATCGGCACATGGTAAGCTTTGCACATCGCTTCACAGATAAATGCATTGTGCTCATCCATCTGGTCGACCAGCCGGTCGGCATACGTTCCATGCTTGATCCCTGCGCTTTTGTCAGCACTAAAAGCACTTCATCCCGGTAGGTGTACAGTTCATGGACAACCTGTGCGACTGCTTCAAAATCGCTGCTGTCGTCATGCTCTTTTTGCTTTGCCGCTCTCCATCTCCCTGACTTCAAAAGAAAAATGCTCCCGCAGAATCTCATTGAGCCGATCCATAAAATTTCCTACCACCTCACAGAACCCACAGATCGTCCTTGTCCTGAAAGAAAAATACAGTGCCCCTGTGGTCACACCCGCCTTCTGGCAGATTCCGCGGAGAGACGCCCCCACAAACCCTTTTTTCCATAAATTCTTTTTTTTGGCACATTGGATCAGGTGTATCTTCGTCTCGCTGTCATGTATTTTCTTTCCTGCCATGGTACGCTCCCTGTAAATAAAAAATGTAACATAACGTTGTTATGTTAGATAACACCGTTATGTTACATCATTCCCATGTCTATGTCAATAGAAAAAAACTTATGCATTTTTCTGTTTGTGTTTATCATAAGCTGCAAACATGCCGGCAAGCAGTGTTCCGGAAATAGAATGCCAGGTGCAGGAAACTGCGCAGATGATCGCAGACTCCGGTGTTGCGGAAAACTGTGCGGTCGTTGTGGCAAGGTTTGTTGCCAGTCCCGCATTCTGCATGCCAACTTCGATGGCAATGGTTCTCTTTTTGGCGGTATTCATGCCAACAAGTTTTCCTGCTCCATAACCAAGCAGATAACCAAGTCCATTGTGAAGAAAAACAGCTACAAAGATTACAGCTCCGGATTGGAAGAACTTCGCGCCCTGGGAAGATACCACACCACCGACAACACACGCCAGCCCCAGTACTGCCACACCCGGCATAATTTTCTGTAACTCACTGAACATTTTCTTTTTTCCCCAGCAGATAGTTTAAAAAGGAAGCCCAGTGCTACCGGAAGAATAACCGTTTCCACAATGGAAACAAGCATTGGCAGTGCCTTGATGGAAATATTGGTTCCGCTTGCCAGAAGAGAAACCATAAGTGGTGTCATAACCGGTGAAATGATTGTGGATACCGTAGTCATTCCTACGGAAAATGCCACATCTCCACCACAGAGATACGACATGATATTGGAGGATACACCACCCGGACAACAACCTACCAGAATGAGTCCCAGTGCAATGCCGGCAGGAAGATGCAGCACTTTCGTCAGTGCGAATGCCAGAAACGGCATAATCGGAGATACTGTGCCAGTGCACCAACACAGATATCGAATGGTCTCTGTGCCAGAATCTTAAAAAATCCTGCGTTGTCAGTGTCAGACCCATACTGAACATAATAATACCGATGATGATCGACTGACTTGTAAACTTATTGGAAACCGGATCGGTAAATAACTGATGGTTTACCCATCCCATCATTTCCGAACGATAAATGTTACTACCGCAATTGCAATTACCACAATTGATGTGTAGTCCGATAACCATTTGCTGAGTTTTTGTAGTGCTTTCATAAACTTTTCCTCCTTGGTCTGTTCACTGAAAAACGAATTCAGACATTAAAAAAGTCCCTTCCCAGATACTACTCTGGAAAGGGACGAATAAAATCCGCGTTACCACCCTGATTCCACAGAAAAACTCTGTGACACTTCACATACCAACATATGCTATCCCATAACGGAGGAAACCGGCGAAGTTTACTCACAGTTGTCTGCTTTCAGCCCGCTTCTTAGAGAGGATCATCCAATCTGATACTACCTGTTCGCACCACCCACAGGCTCTCTGAAAATAACGATAAGATACGATGCTGTTCTCATCAACGAATTTCGGTGAACAATATTTTCTTTTCGATGATTATTATATTCCCCTGTACAGATATGTCAAGGAAAATTTTTTCCACCAACGCTTTTCTGATTGACCTCTCCGCTTGCTCTTATGGGACATACATTACATCTTTTTCTCTATATGTCCCCACAACTTTCCATCAGTCTTTTTCAAAATGCTGATAATCCTTCGAATGTGTCCAATCACCGCCCCAGATAAATCCATATCTGGTAAAAGCTTGTAACACAGATCATCGTGATCGATCTTGTGCGGAAAATTTCCCCCACCCGGTCAACATATGCTTCTGCGTTTGCAGGCTCAATCGACAGCTTTCCGTTGACGGTTTTTACATAGGGGTTATAAAGCGTATTGATGTCGACTGCCATGCCCAGACCGTGTTTTGAGATTTTTGTCGTGGGAAATGAAACGGAAATTAAACGCAGAGGAATTGTTATCGCTCATGGATGCCTCATCATCCGCATCGTATTCATCCACCAGCCGGACTTTTTCAATGGGATATTCTGCCTCATACAACTGCCTGAAAATGGCAAGGACATCCTCTGCAATGGCTTTGTTTTACCACAAGTTCTCCCTCTTTTGTCTGACCGTCAAACCCCATGTGGAGCACATGAAGATAGCGGAGATCTTCCCGCGGTACGGTACAGTCTGCCTTGTATGATTTTCCCTGCATCTTCTCAAAAATATCGTCCGGGATTTTGGAAATATAGAACGCTTCCTCTGTGATACTTTTCCCGGTACGGTCCGCATTTTCAACACTTTGTTCTTTCTGCGTATGATCCGGTTCGTTCATGTTTTGTTTTTTCTCACTCAGTTCTGTCCCTGAAGTCCTGTGATCCTGTTCTTTTTCACTGTTCTCCTGATCCGCAACCTCAGACTTTTTGTGTTTGATTTTCCGGATGCCGGATCAGACGGCTTCCGGTTACGACTGCGGCAGCTGCAAGTAACACGGCCGCAGTGATGATCATTCCTTTTTGCTTTTTCACCAGTTTCTCCTTACTGACACGTTTCCCTTTTCTGTAAACATAAAAATTCATCCGCTTCAACATGATAACACCGCTAAGCCTACGCTATCGAAAAAAAGTGTCATGTGAAAGCCCGAAGGCCGCATTTCTGCACGGATGAATTGTGTATATTTTAGCACTGATTTTTGGGATTTGCTATATTTTCATAACAAAAATGCATTTTTCTTTTTTAATGCACCCTCGAAAAATAATCCATCAGAATTCCCTTAATATGATTATACCTTCTGGCATAAGAATTCTCCACCCGTATAATCTCCATATTGTGTGCCTGACAGATGGCATTTTTTCTTCCGATCGCGCTCCTGCACCACCGCATCCTCGAAATGCTCTTTCCCGTCAAGTTCGATTGCCAGAACCGGCAGCAGTTCCTTTTTTCCCTGTTTTTCGTACACAACAAAATCAAAGCGCCCCATATAAAACAGATCATCATATGTCATGTTGTCCTGAAACACCTGCGATATAGCAACTTCTTTGTGGATCACAAACTTACTCTGGGAAAGCCAGATATTTTCGAGCGCATGCGTCAGGTTTTCGAGAAACGCATTTTCGGTAGCGGTAGAAAACGGCTGGATGCCAAGTGCACGGGAACTGATATGTTTTTCCGTGATCTCTGACTTCCCGTTGGTTTTGATGTACTGCGCAAGTTCGTAAAGATCATCGTCCGCCTGTCCTGCATGCAGACGCTCCAGTTCTTTTTGCTGTCTGCGAGCAGAACAAGTTTGTCTTTCGCCCGTGAGGTTGCAACATTGATCAGTTCCTTATTGTTTTTCAGCCACTGATAGGTACCGGCATTGGTGCGGTCGGACAGTGCCGTGAAAAAGCACCACATCCTTTTCATCTTCCACAGAAAATTTTCGAGGTGGTTTTCTTTGATCGCCTGCTCGATCAGTGCCCGCTGGTTTACAAACGGTGTGATCACCGCGATACTTTTGTCCGTGTTCTGCTTCGCGTATGCAATGACCTCGTCTCGTTTCCGCCGGAATGTATTTTTGATCTCGGCACGATCGCTTTTTTACATCTACATAGACAAAGCGGCTCCGGCTCTTTGCTTTTGAACAGATCTGCAGTTTGGAATTGTAATATTTTTTATTGTTAAATCCAATAATTTTTCTGTTGCAGCGGTATGGCTGCGCAAAGCACTTCATCACTCACCGCATCACATGCCAGATACGTTTTGTAAATCGAATTCTTTCTGTAATCATATTCCTCTGCCACATGATACCGCCGTCGCAGCTTGCGGTTGATCAGTTCTCCGAGCAGAATAACCGGATTCAGCTGCTGCGGATCTCCCACCAGCATCAGTTTCCACGGATAATCGGGACAAGAGAGATCGCAACATTGCACTGGCTGGCCTGTCCATAATGGTCATGTGTCAAACAGCGGCCGGTTCCCCGATCTTATGTGCCGATATGCAGGTAGTGATAATAACCGGAAAACACGCTGCAGCTTCTTTTTACATTTTCGGATTTCTGCATGTATTTGTTGAATGCCCGCGCCTGTGTCTCTGGATTTTCTCCAGAATCTAAAATCTCCCGCAGTTCCTGATATTTGGGTTCTTCGAGTGTCTTGATATAACGCGCAGACGTATAAAAATAAATACTGATAAAATTCTTCTTCGTTGCGGTCGAGAAACTGCAGGGCATCCGAATCAGAAATTTCGCCAATCTGATGGATTCTCTGATCGAGCTTCTGCATCTGGTATCCCTGCAGGTCCATCTGAAACGGAAGCAGATTCATGGCATTTTTCATATGTTCCTGATATTTCATCAGATGTGTAAGTGTCTCTTTTCGCTCCCTTTAAATCCAGAATTTCCTCATACTCTTTCAGTCTCGCAGAAAGACGTTTTGCACGGTCAACCTCCCGGTCATCCTTGCGCTTATCGAGCGTGGACGTAAATATTTTTACGGTCTGCACCTGATTGCGCAGGCGGTTGATGTAGCTGATTGCAGCTTTAACTTTGTCTATATTCCCAAGCCGCAGTACCGAAACGGAATGGTCTGTCCATGGTACTCAAGATGTGTCGTTTTTCAAATACATTGTCGATTGGAACGTTATTGTAGGACGCAAATAAAACGGTCGTATTGTTAAAAAACGCCGTTACTATCGTGTTGATGATCGTATTTGTTTTTCCCGTGCCCGGTGGCCCCTGTATGTGGCAAGCGGATATTTCATGGCGTTGTTGATTGCCAGCAGCTGATCCAGATTGATGTTCTGATTGATCAGTGCAATCGGATACGCCTTTGGTGGCGCGGCCGTTCTAACAATTCCCCGAAGAAGGCTTTGACTGGATCAGTAACCTGCTGCTTTTCAAACATATCAAGTATGGCTTTGTACTCGTCATGCAGATTCAGCACTACATCCATCCCAAGCCCCAGCACATACGGCATATCATCTACGACCGGCTTTTTGCCCGCCATGACCGGTAATCGCATCTTTGATTTTTTCCAGATTGTTTTCAAAATCTTCCAGCAGTTCGTACTGTCCGCATCCAGAAAATTTACGCGCATTTTCCGTCTGTCCGTCAATGCCAAACTGTGTGCAGACTGTGATATCTTCATCCGGCTGAAACACTCTGTTTTTTTCACATCAAGGTTCAGGTTCCGGTATGCCAGAACATACAGCCCCTTCGCCGTGTGAATACTTTCAATACATTGAGTGCCAGTTTCTTAATTCTTAAATTGGTGCTCTTTTTCTTTTCGTGAGACAGGGAATACTGGAAATTTGACACGACCTCCTGAAACTGCTGATCGTTAAGTATACCGTCCGTTTTTCACACGATTTTCCCCATCAATATAATGGATCAGATCATAATCGGTGATGTAAGGTGTCGTATCCATGCGGTTACACAGTTCCAGATAATTTAGTATTTTCAGATTTGCAGAGTTTGGAAAAAATAAGTTTTATAACGCTCCGGATGCATCTCGATATTCGGATCAGTGCCCAGTTTTTCCGGACAGTACGTTCTTTCAAATAACTTCCGTGGACAGAATGGAATCCACAAAAATTTTCATTATATTCCCCCAGTGTATACATTCCGAGGTGCAGACCACCGTAAATACACAGTGGAACATAGAAATTCAACTATTTTCTGTAATCAGACTGTGCTTTTTTTTCAGTCTGCTAAATCTCAAAACAAAGATCAGAATGATAAAAAGCCGTCTTTGATATCAAAGCCTGTAAAAACCATTCTCTTGGACATCCCTCCTCCTCTTCCTTCTAGCAAACAGTCACATAAATCAATACAAGCATTGTATAGTTGACATGATTGAAAATAAAAAACTCTACTGGAAGGAGACCTCATAATAAGCTGATTTAGAAAGACACAACCAGTATAATCGGGATACATTTATCATTCCGATCCATGCCCCTGTGACTGTGATAAAGCACTCAAACAAAAAATTGCATCTGTTCCTCATCCGCCATCTCTTTTTCCATAAAAGTATAAAAAAAAGGTACTTAGCGTTCCTTTACTTCCAGCATTTCACCAATAAATGTCAATACCCAGAATGTCATGTTATTCTTCTCCCTTATACAGCATATATTCCCTCTTTACCTGTGCATATCGTGCCCTTGGGAACCGGAATCTTTTTTCCTGTCGTAAAGTGTCATCACATTAACTGCTGATTTGGGTAATGTATTTTTCATTTACAAGAAAACTTAAATGCGCCCGCACAAATCCCATATTCTTTAATTTAGTTTTTTCCAGTTCATCCAGTTTTTTATAAATCTGAAATGTCCCTTCTCTGTATAAAATGGCATTTTTGAAGCTCGTTTCCCTATATAAATGACAGATCAATGATGGTATGGCTTGGTGAGTCATCCGTAGCCCAACAAAGCAGTGACCGCCATCGGCAATATCAACAGCAAAGATGTCGAGCGGATCTCTTCCAATGAATATAAAGCAGCGGTGCGGGAGAACATCAAGCCTCGGGCCGCCCAGGATGACCCAGGCCTGCGTGGAGCGCAGACTGGCGTTCTCTCCTTGAACTGACGCGTGAGAGTGAGCCACGCTCTGGACATCGTTTTCGTCTCACTACATCACGACGCCATCATGCTGGAATATCGGTTTCGTCCGAATCAACTGACGGCAGCGTACCGAGCGTTGCGGACGAGTTACAGAAAGTCATCTGGGCGACAATTCCAGAGTCATCTACCACGATGAGTGCAAAGTTCGAGGTCCGCCGGCGAGACGATCGCATTATTATTAGATAAACTCTGACACAAACCATGAAAACACTGAAAGGATGACCTTACCTGGATGGAAACTAAAGCGGTGAGACAGCGTGAGTTTCTGACCGGTGCGCAGGGACACACTATCGTGTAGAGAATTTCAAGCAATACAACTGAACGAAGTACAATGA
>VOFK01002245.1_pt1 | contig 20811 bp, 38 predicted proteins | sample 5384121 | NCBI WGS metagenome assembly VOFK01 (sample SAMN12384730, study PRJNA508395) | human gut metagenome | isolation source: healthy gut J | host: Homo sapiens | reverse complement strand
ATAACTGTTTTGGCAATAGCAACTTTTTTCGTTTTCATGGTTTTTTCTCAAAGCTAGAGCGATTATCTTTGGCTTCGGGAATAGCATGATATGTTTATCATAATAATGGTTGGGTTTGAATTTAAGTTTGTAAAGTGCAGGTATGAATTGTCTTGCATGCCTTTTCGGACAGCTTTTTCAAAGTCTCAATCATTACAAACTTGTCTTTATCCACTTGTTCAAAATCCTTAACACGATAATATCCTTTGCCCGATAAAAAGCTGCTTTTCCGCAGGAAGCACAGACTTTCTTGTATTTATTCTTACCAAAGTCCTCTCTGCAAAGCTGATTGAAGTGTATATCGTTATCCTGTGTTGCCCGTATATAACCCAACAGGAATGTGGACTGAGTCCCGAATGAAATAAGCTCCCTATGATACTGCCATAAACACCTTCCTCTTTAGTTAGTATATCATTTACGAAAAAGAAATGCTAATACAGGGAGTTGGTTTAATGATTCGCAAGGTTTATGTTGAAGTAACCGCAAAGTTTGACACAGAGGGACATCACACCGCTGTCGGTAACGTGGCAGGAGACGGTACCGGTTTATGAAATCGACAAAGTTTTGAGACAAAGAGAGCGCAAGTTTCAAAGGCACCAGCGCAGCCATCGGTATGCGTTACACTTGCAAATTCTAGGTCAGGAGATCAACATATTTGTTTATGAAAGAGCCAGGAGAGTGGTTTGTGGGAGGCAAAGAGATAATGTGCGGAAGATGCAGCTTATGATGATGAACCATAACCGTGATGATCTCTGAGATTATGAATATCATCAAAGAGGTAAATAATGCTCACACAGAGATGTCAAATCGGGCGAAATCTTTTCCAACAAACGCACAGCTCCGGTTTTTAATTGAGCAAAACTCAACTGTTACTCCTGTTTCCGTACAAATGAGGTTTTCTAATTTCAGAAACAAAAGGCGTTATTAATAGTGCCCAGGCTGAAGCAGCAGCGGAAAGGGACAGCTCAAAGACGGTTTATGATAAATCACCCAGATTGCGTTAGCATACCGAGCACAGGCTTTTACTTGAATGGGACAAAGTCAAAACAAAAATATCTTGTTTTGTCTTCCTGAAAGCAAGGAAATGGCTTTATATAACGAGTTTCTACTTAGCTTTCAAAAGCAGAGCCGAGATTTATTATTCCACAACACATCTGCAAATTCATCTGTAAGCATTCATCACAGAATGCCTGTCATGCTTGAAAAAACAGCAGATAGAAGGTTGAATAACCGATACAAACAAAACTGTTTCTATTCTTCACAATACCCTCCTTCCCTTATACACACTTCAGTTAATTAAAAAGATAAATACATTATTCTTTTCTCTGTATTTATATAAATATTCTATTTATGTTTCTCTGTTGACGCGGGGCTATTACTGCTTACTAATACAGCTCTTGGTTTTTGAAGATGTTCTTCTTTTTGAGACAAAGGAAACTTGTTTTGCTGCTGTATAATACGCCTTAGCTTTCTGTCGGCAGACATTCTGTTTGACAGCATTTCCGGTTGCATAGTCATCGACTATGCACCTGTAAAATTTACAAACAGACGAGTATAGTGATAGCTGCTACAGCATTTCAAAGCTATGAATATTATCAATCATGTTATTTTGTGCATACTCATTCCCTGTTCATGATAACCCAAGCCATTCAACAACTTTTCTTTATCCTTTGTGAATATCGTCATGACTGCCGTATAAATAAAGTCACCCTTCTAATAAAAAGGCACGCCCAATCATTGTCCTCGGCTGTTGATTCAAAAAACTTACAGCACCTTTTTTTTGAATCGTGGTACGGGTTATTGTCAACATGATCTTTGCAAGTGAATAATGCGCATACGGCTTTTATTTCTTCATACTTCAAGGCTTTTTCAAAATACTCGACTTCTTTTATCAAGACTGTATTTTTCTTTTTTCAAAGATACGGTTACCAGTGAATAATCAGCATATCGATTTTCTTTCTGGGAGGCTTTCAGAAAATACTTTTCAGCCATATTCAAATCCTTGTACGCTATCTCTCCTTTAAAATATATTTCCAAGCTTGTAACAGGAAAGCGTGTCTCCGCTGTCCGCACATTCTGTGAGCATTTCGTCCGATGTCCAGTTCAATGTTTCCCATATTCAAGCGCCAGCGTCCCTTTGCATTTGTATTATTCATCTCAGCGGAACGTTTGAAGTAATCAATGGCTTTTGAAATATCAGCTTCCGTTCCAAGACCGTTTTTATACATAGCGCCCAATTTGTAATATAAGTTATCATCAGCCTGATCCTTGCTTTCGAGTTCAAGAAATCCTGACAATGCGTCTTTATAGTACCTTTGTGCGGTATCTTCATTTTTAGGAACATATTCACCTTTTTATTGTACATTTGAGCAACAGCGTATGAGGCATAAGGCTGACCATGTGCAGCTGACTTTTTATACCACTCAAAAGCTTTCTCAGAATTTTTCTCAATACCATTTCCGTAGTAATATAGGTTAGCAAGGCTGTATTGTGCAAATTTGTTGCCCTCCTGTGCTGACTTTTCAAACCATTTAAACGCTTCCTTGTAATCCTGCTCTGTACCCAACCCGTAGCAATGCATTTTTGCCTATGCGATACCAAACATAAGAACGCATATCCGCAGACTTCATATTCTGACCTTCGTATCTCGGCTCATAGGGTAACATGGAATCAGCGTTCGGTTCTATTACCGTAAGAGCATGAAGCGCTTCCCTGTAAAATGAAAATGATTTTTCATCATTCTTTTCTCCGAACTTTTCCGTGGAATAAAGCTTCTTGCCCAAATCGTGAATCGCAAGAACATTGCCTGACCTTGATTCGTTAAGCAAAAAGCTGTTCCGCTTTTTGAAAATCTTCAAGCTTTGATTGCTTGTTGTAAATAATCTTGCAGGCTTCTTTGTATACCGTACTCCATTTGAGATAGTATTTACTTTGAGATTGATAATCTACCGTATCGACTGTTACCGCATTTTCACCACTCCAAATGAAATCTTCGGCTGTCAGATCGTCATTATCTGAAAATGCCACTTTATCATTTTCAGATGGCTCAGATTCATCAAACTGCGGAGATATTTCTTCTGAAAAACTTTCGAAATTTCATCTTTGTTTACCAAAAATTCGGGTTCTGAAATTACAGAAAAATTATTCATGTCAAGTACAGTTCTGATTATCATATTCCGCACAGGCTGAAAAACTTTGTTATCAACCAATGGCGGCAGTTCTTTTTCCTTTTGCGTATAGCTCTTGTATTTCAAACACTCCAAGCTGCACCATTTTACTTTCATAAAGCTGACGGATATTATCGTCTTTTTGCAAGTTCCGAAAAAATGCTGTTTACAGTTTCTTTTGACCTCCTGAGGAAAGATATCCATATACTTTTTTTGCCTTTAACATTCTGTAATTGAGAATATAGTTTGCGGATAAAATTTTCAAGCTGCGGATTATCAAAATTCCCTTGCTGAATTTTTCTGACAACACTTTCAAACTCCGTTTTTGATACTGCTTTCAATTCGTCACGGCTTAACGTCTGCTCCTGATATATTGACTGCAAATCATCGTGAAATATATCGTTTGCAAAAGCTGAACGAATCTTATTAATTCCCTCGTTTGTTAAGAATCCTTCCTTTGTATTTTCGGAATAAACAAGCAGATGAATATGCGGATGATGAGTCGTGTCATGGAATGCAGCGTACCATTTTAAATTGCATAATGAAATTTTCTGATTTTTTGCAATATCAGAGATATGCCTCATAACAAGCTGCCGCCATGCTTCCGAATTATCGTAACCAAGTCTAATTGCATCTTCACGGCGAAGTGAAACAACGTGTGACCAGACATTGCCTTTGTAATTTGCTATCTCGTTTGCAACTCTGTCAAGAATGATCGGTTCGTCTTTTTCATTGAAAAATCCATGAGCCCTCTTTTTCTCGAACTCCTGGCCGCATAGCCATGTAGCCGACAAAATTCTGTCGGTTGCCGATGACGTCGGCGTTGCGTTCAATGATCGTACTGATTAGTTCCGAAGCGTTTTCTACGGTAGGGTTCGCAGTGTAGTCCTCATACTCAAGGTATCTTTTAGCTTCGGGAAAGTCCAAAAGCAAATCGTTTAAAAGCTGTTTTTGATTTTCCGTCACTTCCTTATTCTCAGCAAACTTATTCTGTTCACGAACTGCAACTGTTTCACGGGTTGCAATGTACTTTGTGTAGTTTCTGCGCTTGTTTTTACTTTTCTGTGTACCGCTTTTCAGGTAGCGGCTTGTGACGATAATTTGCGAGTAAAGCTATAGTATCTCCTCCTCTAACCAATATTCAGTTTGTTTCTTGGATGCTTTGATTTTAAGTATCTCTTTTTGTTTTGCAGACGTAACATGTGTATAAATCTGAGTTGTAGTTATTGAACTATGTCCCAACATTCGCTGTATGTATCGGATATCAACATCTTCTTCGAGAAGAAGAGTAGCAAAAAGAATGTCGGAACATATGGGGCGTTATATGCATATCTACTCCGCACTGTTTGCAATAGAAATTTATCATATTGCGAACAGACTGTTCGGTCATTCTTCTGCCTAGCTTGTTGACGAAAAAATATCCCGAATCTGGAATCTCTTTTTTTTCAAATAACGAATGATATTTTCTAAGAATACTGAGTACCGCAAAATTTTCAATAGGTATAATACGTTCTTTTTTTTGAGCCTTTACCATAGAATTTAACCGAGTTTCCTAACAGATCAACATTATCTGAACGCAAAGTACAAATCTCCGCCACTCTAGCTCCTGTAGCGAAAAGCAATTCGAGAATTGCTGTATTACGAACTGCACTGCGAATCTGATAATCGCTTTTAGCAAACACAATCTGCTGATACGAAAAAAGATATTAGTTTAGCTATAACTCCAAGGGAATGGTTTTCGGCAGCAGCAAAGGCTCTTTATCGTTGTTTCCAGTTTGTCAAACGGATTAAAGTCGATAAGATCCTGCAAAAAAGCAGAAAGTGAATAAACGCTTTAAGCGTTGCAAGCTTTACGCTTGGCTGTTTTAGGCTTGTACTTTTTTTGTTGAGATATTCTATGTAGTCCCACAAGGCCTGCTTTGAAAGCTCGTTCGAGAAAACTCCGTACTGGGACAAGTCGATTTTATACGCTCGGATCGTTTTATCACTAAGTTTTTTGTGGTAACGGCAATAATTAAGAAATTCGTCAATGTGCAATTTGTATTCAAACATTATGGACAACTCCTTTATTTTTTGTATAAGGATTTTGGCATTTTTTCGTCAAATTAAAACAAATTAGCCAAGAACTATTATTTTCATTTAATTCAATTTTACATCTATTATACCAGAGTTTTTGATGTGACAAATTACGGCAAATTGTGAAAATTCACAAATTTTATGCAATTTAAATTGACATTTTAGGGATTTGGTGATATATTTATAATGAGAAAGTTTAATAAGTGATAACTACAAATTATCGGAGGGAATATTTGATATGAAAGTCCAAGCAGAAATATTAGAATTGATAAACACAGTCATTAATATAATTAATACGCTGATTATTCTTATACCTGCCATAACAATATATCTATATCATAAGCTACATATTGTCGATGTATATATACTTGAAAAAAGCAATTCTGGAATAGTAATTGGCATTCACAATATCACAGCCAAATCATTACTGTTTTCTGATTGCAATCTAATTATAGATAAAAAAAGAAGAAATCTTTTTCGCACTATTAAATTATATGAGTTTTGTAATGATAAGTTTATTAGCATTAAATCCGACGAAATTCATAAGATATTGCTTGATTACAATTTAATGAATATAGAATCGATCCATGATATGCGAATTGTATTAGAAAAAAATAAAAAGAAAAATACAGAGAAAGCTTATATGAGGTGACCCTATTGTTTTTTGACAGAGATATTGCAAAAAATCTAAATTTAATGAAATTATTAGTGTCCCACACCGAGAATGGATTGCCATTATTGGCGATAAAGGAATAGGAAAAAGTTCATTTGTAAAGAAGTTTTAAGAGAAACTCCAAACTTATATATATGCGAACCCGTCTATGAATTAAAATATTGGCGGGAGTTTAGCAATATCATAAAAAAGTATTCCAACAAACTTCTACCCGAGTTCTTGAATGCCAACATTGATTACAAAGAAGAGTATATTCATGATGGATTCATAAATGATTTAAATCAAAACAAACTTGACCAAATTATTGAAGAGATCGTTAAAAACAGAGATAGCCCATGACAAAAAATACATTTGCAAAACATGTCGGTCGCTTTTTTGTCAAAAGAGTTAAGATACATCGTTCTTGATAATATACATCTTTTGTTCAATTGAAGTTTATGAATGGCTTGTAGCTTTAACAAATAGTTTTTCAGGAGATAACAATGCAGTTATCGTAATTTGTGATATGGATCAAGATTGGGAAAGCGATAGCATTAAACGAGTTTTTCAAGAAAGATATTGTGAAGTAAACATTTCTAGTTTTGATGATTCAAAAGCTTATTACGATTTAATAAGGGATAAGATATATTTCAATAACGAAAGATATTTGTCGAATATATCAGCTGATTTATACAATGCATTTCATGGTGATTCACGTCTAATTTTAAAACTGATCGATGAAATCAGTCAGATGGAGGGTCTAGATACTGACGAACAAAAAAAGAAAGCTATTTATGAAACATGCAGTAACTTATTATCTTCTGGTTTGATTAGTTTAAATTCGACAGAAAAAAAGTATACTAGCTTTGTTAGCTGCTACTCCTATGTGTTTATCATTAGACCATATATCATCTATCTTAGAACACCCAAAAGAATATATTAAGCCTTCATTAGATGCTTTAATTAACAAGAATCTTATAGAAGTGTCGTATGATATCCATACATTTGCAAGTTTGTATAAAACGTCAGATTATTTTTCAAAAAGCACCTATACAAATCTTGTGAAAAACAACTTCCTTTCGTATATATATTTAAGACTATTTTCACTTGCAAAGCAAGGCATGATTCAAATGCATCCTGAAAATATAATAAGTATAATTCTTGAATATAGTATTACCGGTGGCAGTGAGTATATATATAACTTTTTGACGAGCCCTGAACTTAGTATTTCAAAGAGAATATAAAGCCATTCTTCTTAATTATTTAATAAGCAATAATTGGACTCATCTGGATCAATGGAGAAATATCGATACTTTAAATCTATTATATGACTTTGGATATTATGAAAGCGCCAAAAGTTTATTGGCTCATTTGAAAACATTGAAGAAAACTATTTGTTACTTATGAAATGCGGTGATCTGTCACATTTAACTCTTGACAAGAATACTTCTAATATTTTTAAAAGGGCATCGGAGATTGAACATATATCAACAAGTGAATATTTAAGTGCAGTTAATCGTCAAATTATGGCTATGACTCAGCAAGATAAGCAAGGTTTATTAGAAGCAAGGGTATTATATAAGCATATATTAGATAAATATTCAAAAACGGCTTGCAAGGGATTGGTTGAACTTTATAGAATGCAAAATAACATATTTGAGTATCCAAAATCATTAGAATTAACAATAAAAAGGTTTTCACCTTGCAAAAAACCTAGATGAAAAAAACTTGAAATGATTAAATGTCTCCATAATATATGTATGATTTTATTGCTAAATGAAAAATATGATTCTTCATCAGATTTACCGGACCTTGGTTTTAATCCATCGTTTGAATATGTATATAAAGAATTATCAAACATAGAGAGTTTCCGACATGAAAATGGCCTATCCATTACTAGATATGGCTGCATTGAAGATGTTTAAGTTTTCAAAATGTGATGAAAAAAATTGCTTAATTGAAGCTAAAAAGTTTATATTCCGAAGCTCAATTATACGCAAAATCGTTTTATGCCAAAAACATAGCTGAAATGGGGTTGCTTGTAGTAAATAGTTATTTATATTCAAAGGATAAAGCTATAAAAAGGTATCGCACTAATCTAATTGATAAATATCAAAAAGCAGTTAGCATCTATTAATGACTTTCGTGTGCATAGAAAAATTCTATTTTCACTGCAACAAGTGCATTAATTACTGGCGATTATGATGAGGGAGCAGGTTATTTACGTTTATCTAAAAAGCATGTATTTGAAAAAAGAGATATTGAGGTATAACAAACTTTGTGATGAATTAAATATAGGTAATGAGAAGATAGCTTCTGATTCTATAGGTGATACGACGGAATATCATGGAACTATCAAATTTGTACCATGGCTAATAAGCTTCGGGCATTAATCTTTTTTAGTTATAGTGCTGACAAGACGCTTGCAGATTTCCTGATAAGTTATGTTATATAGTTTGCAGATTTCACCTATTTCTGAAGATTTGCTAAAAATCGGCAAAGCGTTTGCTTCAATAAAAAATATATCCGAACCATTAATACGAAAATCTAATCGGGCATAATCTCTCATTCCAAGCTTTCAAATATTCGTTTAGATATATTTATAAGTTCATCTACTGTTTTTGTGAAAAATAATTGTGTGGGGAAGAATATGTACGATTATGTTGTGATTTATCATGAATAGTTATGATTTTGGATTCAAAATAGTATATTTCGTTAACAGACACTAATAATGGGCAAATTAACTCAAAATCGTCCTTATTCCCAATGAGCCACACAGTAAGTTCATATCCTGGCACATATTCTTCAACAATTACAGATGGAAAAACTTCTAGCAATTTTAAGCATTGTGCAATTGCTTGACCGTATGTTTTGACACAACGAGTCATTTGTAATTCTAACGATGAGCCTTCCGAATTTGGTTTTACCACTAGCGGAACATTTTATATTTTCTTCATTAATGAAACGTGTATCATCATTTGTTAGAATCAATAAACTCATAGGTGTTTTTATAGCAATTCTTTGATACTATTTTTTTTTTGTGCAGTATTTATCATTAACTAATAATGAAACAAAAGGATCGGGAGCCTGTGTATTTGGCATGGTTCATTTCTAATAATATAGGACTTTGACCTCGTTTAAATTGACTAGGATAGCCATAATTATAATTAATAAAAATAGTATTTGAAACATCTGGCTTATTATTGCATAGTTCCGTTAATTTTGTCATTCCACCTATAAACTCACAATCATACCCTAATGCTGAGATTCCTTCGGCCATTTCTCTCATATTTTTTTTACTGACATAATCATTATAAATCACATCTTGATTTAAAAGATTATCGTGTTCTTCCCCTAACTTCAGCTAATATACGATATTTAATTAAGTGATTTTCTCTCATAGTAACCTCCGATAATTTGTAGTTATCATCGATTGATAAAAAACAGCTCATTGTATCCATTCATAAGATACAATGAGCCATTTTTCTTATTAACCTCTCTGATACCTAACCGCCTTCTCAAAATTAATAATACCATTGATCCTCTTGACCTCATCCGTACACATAGTCCGAAGCTTGATCATAGTATCATCATCAATCTCATGAACCGCCGCAAGCATATATAATGTACCCTAGAAACTGAACACAAAATTGCCAAAACATCGTGACAGTGGTATAATAAAAAGAAAGAAACAGGAGGACACGATAATGGCGAAGAGGAACACATACACACCGGAGTACAAGGCAAAAATCGTAATAGAAATACTGGAGGGAGAGCAGACGATCAGCGAGATAGCAAGTCGTGAAGGAATCAACGTCAATCAGCTGAAAAATTGGAAAAAGGAATTTCTTGAGAATGCATCCCGTGCCTTTAATGGTTCAAAAAAATCAGAAAAGGAAGCAAAAAAGAGCAGCTGAGAACTCAAAAAAGCGGGAAGAAAAAGCTTATGCAGAAAATCGGTCACCTGACAGTTCAGGTGGACTGGCTCAAAAAAAAATCTGAAGAAGTGCTCGGACCTGACTGGAAGGAAAAGTCTGGTTATGAAGAATGATAGGCTGAACATTAAGGAACAGTGTGAACTGCTTGAAATCAACCGCACTTCGATGTACTATCAGCCTGTTGAACCGGCAGAAAAAGCCTTGGAGCGTGAGGAATACATCAAATCACGTATTGACTACTGGCACACAAAATTCTGCTACATTGGTCATCGGAAAATCAAAGAAAAGCTTGTACAGGAAGACGGGATTGCAATCGGCAGAAAGCTTGTCAGACGTTATATGGCGGAAATGAATATCTGTCCGGTTTATCCGAAATCCAATCTTTCAAAGCCCGGAAAGAACAGTTTAAAATTTCCGTATCTGCTGAAAAATCTAAAAATTGACCCGACCAAATCAGGTATGGTCAATTGACATCACCTATATCAAAATGGGGCGTAGCCATATGTATCTGACAGCGATTATTGATTGGTACAGCCGTTTTATCGTGGGCTATGAATTGTCTGATACGCTGGATACTGCACCGGTTTTAGCAGCAGTCACAAATGCCATGGAACAATACGGCAATCCTGAAATTATCAATTCTGATCAGGGCAGCCAGTTTACAAGCAATGACTATATTGAATTTCTGAAAGCGAAGAATATCCGCCAGAGTATGGACGGAAAAGCTAGATGGGTGGATAATGTGGTAATTGAACGCTGGTTTCGCAGCTTGAAAACGGAGTTGATTTATATCAATGAATACAGCAATCCCATAGAGCTGCGCCAGCAGATTGGTAGTTACATCAAGGATTACAACAACGAAAGACCCCATCAGGCGCTTGGCTACAAGTTGCCTGTGCAGGTTTACCAAGCCAAGTCTGTATGCAATGCTGCATAAATTTTGCTTTTTACGTTTTTTGGATGGCTATACAAAGTTTTCGCTGTCACGATAATTTTTTTCATTTGTGTCTTGACAAGGGGGACATTATAGTATGCAATGCTGCATAAATTTTGCTTACGTTTTTTGGATGGCTATACAAAGTTTTCGCTGTCACGATAATTTTTTTTCATTTGTGTCTTGACAAGGGGGACATTATAAAGATAAAAAACAAGCCTTTAGACAGAGATGAAATTAGCGTATTTAAAAAAAAGAGCCTATTTGATCTTATCAATAGAATTTTTCATATGGCTAGCAGTATCAGTGATTTTTCAGCCCATAGAAAAAAACTATTCCTATTGTTATGTTTACGGAATCTCTAATGTTGGTCATTGGGAAATTAAAACTCAGCAAATATTCGTGATTGAGTGTTAATACCTATGGATTATGAAGATTACTACTATGAATCTAGAAGTAGATATTATGACGCTTGTTCTGAAGTTAATAGCTATGAAAACAGAGCAAATGAGCTGAGGTCTCAGAGACAAAGAAAAAATTATATATATCAATCAGCTCAAATCAGATTTAAAAAGACATCAAAAATTGCTTAAAGAACACCCCGAAACCAAACAGGAAATCACTATAAAACCATTCGATAACGATAGCAATTTGGTGGATTATAATGTTAGAGCAGATGAAATAACAAATGATTTTTTTTATGAGGTAAAAGCATCAGATACAGCTCCATATACCCAAAATCAAAAAAAATGGTTATAAATTGTTGCAAAGAAATGGTGGCATGATAAGAGGAAAAGGAAAAGACGGCTTTTTAGGCGGCACTATACTTGGACCTTTAAAGGGATATACGACAAGGAATGGTATAACTCGCTCCATTCTAGATGATATGAATTTAATAGGAGGTAACTAATGTCTGTACTTGAGAAAAACAGTATTGATTACATTTATGTTGAAGATAATCATATAATTATGGGTATAAGTGACCATTTAACATGGCAGGAAAAAGCAATAGTAGTAGTAGCACATTGGCAATTGCTTCAAGATAAATTAAAAAACTATATAGGCTTTTATAAAATCAGGACAATTGTTTGAACAATATCCTGAATTTGATAAACAGCCTTGTATTAAAATTTTTCTTTTCCAAAAATGCCCAGATGTTGTCGATAAATATTTAAATAAATTAAAAAAAATATTATAACGAATTACAATGTGATTTGGTATGGATATATGATCCGCAGGAAGACTAACTAAAATCATCATAAAAAGTCCTACATAAGAAAAGATCCGAAGCTTATTCATTTGGTGATCAACGGCGAAGAAATCATAACGACTGAAACTCACCCGTTTTATGTAAAAAATCAAGGCTTTATCAAAGCAGGAGAACTAATAGTTGGTGATGAACTTCTTGATGTAAACGGAATTGTTCTTTTTTTAGTTGAAAATTTTGATGTTGAGTTGACAGAAGAACCTGTTAAGGTGTATAATTTTCAAGTAGAGGATTACCATACATATCACGTTAGCGGATTAGGTGTGTTGGTGCATAATGCTGGTGATTGTTCTAATCTAAAAGATTCAAAATATGTAGGTGAAGGGAAAAGTTTACAAAGGCTCAAAAGACGGATAATACAAGAAAATATGAGACGAAATGGCGGAAAAATAAAATCTGATATGTCAGGAAAAGAACTTGTTCCCGCAACTCAAAGTAAGCTAAACGTAACGCCAGATCCATTGGAAGTTCAAATTGACCACATAAAGCCAAGAAGCAGTGGAGAAAGTAATAGTTATTCTAATGCACAGGTTTTATCAAGAGAAGAAAATATTTTTAAATCAAATAAGTGAGGAAAAATTATGTTTGATATTGATGAAAATACAATGGTAATAACAACTGTAGATATTATTAACAAAAAAAAGAAAGTAGTTTTAGTTTTCCATGATAAAGAAGATGAAATGTGGGAATTTCTGGACGGAGAGGACGTTGGTGAAGAAAGTGCTGCTATAATATCGATTTCGGAAAATGGAGCAGATTGATTCTTCTATTGGTGAATTATGTGATCTTCCTCTAGGATGCGGCGCTTTTCGTGATGATGAAACGCAGCCATGGAAATGGTTTGAAATAGAATGACCTCTTTTATTAGTGCCAAACAATAATAAAAGGTGAAATTTACTAAGATAAAAAAATAATATAGGAAAAATAGTCGATGACCCAGATGACATAATCGAAGGACTTGCAACTGGTGATACTGTTAAGGAATTGTTCAGAGTAAATGTAAATAACGATAACGGTTTAGTAAATGTTACAACTAGTGTTAAGTCATTAAAGTAGACAATTATTTACATCAAGAATTTTTGATATTAAGGAGAATATTATGCGAGATACAATTAAATCAAAAAGTATTTTGATGAGTATATTTTGAAAATGTCAGAAGGAATCAAAAAGATTTGAAGAGGGTATTGCTGCTGGAAAATACTTAAATGACAAGATACTTTTTGTAAAAGATTACATTTTACAAAAAAAAAAATCGGGATAATAATCGCTAAGTATTCAAAAGGTGATTCAATTGAAGAAATAAAAAAAAGAATTTGAATCTTCTTTAGATTTGTTTGGTGAAGCTTGGGATGATTCAGTATACGAGAGCAATATTATTTTTTGCTTCTTTAGCATATCTTCTGAATTTGGACGATGGTAAGTTGAATATAATAAAAAATAAATTGAGGAAATCTGAAACATATGATTCATTATTAGATTTTATCCTCATTGGAAATAAAAAGTGAGTTTGATACATCGAAAATATCCTTCCCTCGTCCATACAAAAGTTAGTAAAAGCATTAACGATGAAGATAGAGATGCTTTTCTAAAAATATTTGAGAGGATGGTATAAAGGCTCTGTAGATAGTGCTTGGTATGGTACACATGAACTGGTGAATAAATATCAGTATTATGGATATTGGTGTTTTGAAGCTGGTGCTATTGCCAAAAAAAGACTTGGTTTTGTAGATGACGATTTGAAAAAAATGAGCAGTATTATCCTTATGATATGGTTCATTTCAATTGAGTAATGACGAGGTGATAAAATGACACTTTCGATAGATGGTCGCTTATCTGAACTTATAGCGAACTCCTGTTCTTGAAACCTATATAAGAGAGGTAACAACGCTTGTTCATCTCACTGTGAACGGTGAAGAAATCGTTACAACTGTTGACCACCCGTTCTATGTAAATAAGTCGTGGCTTTGTCAAAGCAGGAGAACTTTGCAATCGGTGATGAACTTCTTGACCCAAACAAAAAACATTCTTTTTAGTTGAAAATTTTGATGTTGAGTTGACAGAAGAACCTGTTAAGGTTTATAATTTTGAGGTAGATGAGTTTCATACATATCATGTTGGTGAAATTGGTGTTTGGGTTCATAATGCAAATGCAGATTATAACTTAAGTGAAACCGAGTATCGCAAAATAGGTGAAGATGACACGATTTCATTTGGTGAAAATGAAGAGACTGTTATATATCGAAGAGTTCAAGGAGGAGATGGCAGCAGTAATTCTAGTCAACAAAAAAATAACTGTAAATGAAAACGGGTCAATTTCAATTGCTAACAAGAATAAAAATTTAAATATTAGCATAGATAACGGAGAACATTCAACTTATTTTAAAAATGAAGTTCGAGGAAATGAAGCATATACAGTTGAATTTGAGGCATAAAGTGGTTTGATGACTTATTACAAGAAAATACAATAAGCCAAGATGGTTATCGCTCAAATCCGTTGAATCAAGGGGGAACTGCTCCAAAGCTAACTGATATATCTACACCTGGTCGAAGTTATGAATTACCAGCACCATGGTCTGAATGGATAGAAGAAGTTGCCACTAATGGAAAAAATTATAGAGTGAAATCTAAGGAGAGTGCGTAATGGATAATAAAATGCGTATTATGTCGGAAGAATGTGAAAATACAAATACTGGTGAAAAGGTAACTGGTATTACAGTTATGATTGATTGTAAATTAAAACAAGTGTTTGATGTTATGATTAAAAAAATGGTGGGGAAAAAAGTTATTTAGAAATGTTGCAAGAGGTGCTTGTTATGGGAATAGATGAGTATATAAAAAGGTTAAAGAATAGAGTAATTGTTGCAATCAATAAAGTCATTTCAACAGACCCTGAAACAATGGAAACTTCTCCGAAAACTGTTCTTGAAACCTACATAAAAGAGGTAACAACGCTTTATTCATCTCAATGTGAACGGTGAAGAAATAATCACTACAGTTGACCACCGTTCTTTTGTAAAAAATCAAGGAAACTAAATATGATGGAAAAATAAGAACTGGTGGAAGAAGTGGAGGTTCAAGACCTCTTGAAGGCCAGCCGAATACCTATGTGAATACAGAGAGTGGACATAAATTGGTTTATGGGGCGGATGGTAGATTAAATTTGGATATTTCTACAAAGAGTCAAAGCAAGAGTCTATGATATTGCTCGAACGGGCACTTATATCCACGTGATATGAAATTAATTGGTTCTGTTCCAAGAGAATTATTAGAAAATCGGTGATTAAAATGAAAATATATAAAAGCATAGTTGATGAGAGGATACTACATGATTTCTCTAAAAATACAGGGCAGGTCTTTAATGAATCATGTTGCTAATTCATACGATATTGAAACGGCAATTAGTTTTGCTAGTTTGTTTTGTCCAGAGATCATTGAAGTTGATGATTGTATATTTATTTCTGAGTTCTATAATGGAAATATCATGGAATTAAGGAAACTTTATAAAAAATACTAAAGATATTGAGATGTTCGTCAATAGTTGGTCATTGCAAAGTTTAGTCAAAAGAATGTGACGTTATAAATAGTTCAGATGACTATATTGAGGAGTTTGCAAAGGCAATTCAGTATTTTTTGGCAACTCAGAGTTAATTCGCTTTTCCCAAGCAGAGATATCGTAGTAGAAATTGGCGAAGAAATTATGGGCGAGGAAGGACTGACAGTTACGTTATATCAAAAAAAAAAGGTCAGCCTAAGTGATGCAAAAAAATATTACAGTAAAGACGTCTAATTAAAATATTTCACACCTACCGTGTTGACTTCTTTTTGTGCGCTGGTACATAATTTTGGTAGAAAATATTCTCCTGCTAAGGACTTTAAGAGGGGTAGATTTTTGATTTTAATAATACAAAACCTGCTGATACATCAGGGTCAACACGATTTAATAGTAAAGAATAATGATATAACGAGGTAATATTTTATGCAAAATGATATAAAAAGCGATAGAAGATATATACATAAACGGAAATACAGAATTATTTATTTCAAAGTGCAGGGACACAGTTGATTTTCTTGATGAACTATTGGAAAAAATAAAGACCAAATCTGAAAATGTTGAGAAGTTTTTTGATTCAAACGAGCCTTCTTCAGAGATTAGAATTGTTGTAAATAGGTGTTCTTTTTTCAGAAGGTGAAATTGAATATGTTTCGCTACTGCAAATAAACAAGATAGTTAAGTATTTTCTACCTTCAAGATGAATTTTCTATTGACAGTCCAGATCCTGATGGAATGGATTCATATCTTGCTGGATTCAGAAATGAGCCGTATAGCAAAAAAGCAATTTGATGTTGATGAAACGATTTGCAATTATCTCACAGAAAAAGGTTATTCAAGATTATATATTAATGATATGGACAGAAGTATATCCAGGTATAAAAAGTTTAAAGACAGAGAAGAAAACTAACCAAATGACTGTGGGAAATGCTTTGTTTATGGATATGTGGGAATTATGTAACAGTGATTAGATATTAGTTACGCAGATAACTCAAAGTTTCCAACAGTGTATAATTTTCAGGTGGAGGATTTCCATACTTATCATGTTTGTACATTGGGCGTGTTGGTGCATAATGCTAGCAAGGAATATTATTCAGGGAAAAAGGCTGAAAACGTTACCAAAAATCAAGAAAAATGGGAAGAAGTTTGAGAAAGAACAATTTTTCTAATTTGAAAGAAGCTCACCCTCCGAAGCAGAAACACAAGTTTCAGTAAAGCCAATGGATTCTAATGGAAATGCCATGAGAAATGGTGAAAATTACCTCGATGGTATTGCTTTAGATTCAGATGGAAAAGGATTTATTGAAGAGTATAAAAGCGAGTCAAACTGCAACATACACATCTAATCAAAAAGGCTAATGGATTTTTTATACAGGAGCTTTAAATAAAAGATCTTGTAGTTACTGGAGAAGGTGGTGGTGTTTTTTAAACCTGGAGATGTAATTCCTGAAGGTACACCAATCAATACGATTAGAGGTAAATAAAATTTCATTTAACCAAATTTAAAACAGGAAGTGAAATATATGGCTGTTACAGATGTAAATGTTATTGATGGAATAGCATTTGATGATGATAATAAAACCTTAATTATGGAAATATATGATCATTTGCACTTTGAGGGTAAGTTTTTGAATTTGATCATATTGTTATATTACAAAGATAAGCTCAATACATATTTGTGGTATATATTGAGAGTAAGCAATATGCAGATATTTATCCAGATAAGCAATTTGATAATTTTGTAAAAAATATTCATTTTCGTTATGAAATAACGGAAAATTGTAAAAATATATTAATGTGTCAAATCAAAAATTATCTGTTTTGAATATTAAAATAGTATCATATTTGAATACGATTGACACTGAGTGACTTTAATGCTACATTACATAAAAGTTCAGTATATAATTTTGCACAGACGACCATAGCCGGAGTTGCTGTATTTACAGGCGGAATGAATAAAGGCTTTAACAGTGCGGCAAATCAAAGCAGGCGTTAAGCCGTCTTGTTTCGTTGCTGGAACTCTTGTCATGGCGGTTGCCGGAATGGTTGCTATAGAAAAGATAAAGTCAGGAGATAAAGTCATTTCAACAGACCCTGAAACAATGTAAACTTCTCCGAAAACTGTTCTTGAAACCTACATAAGAGGGTAACAACGCTTGTTCATCTCACTGTGAACGGTGAAGAAATCGTTACAACTGTTGACCACCCGTTCTATGTAAAAAAATCAAGGCTTTATCAAAGCAGGAGAACTAATAGTTGGTGATGAACTCCTTGATGTAAACGGAAATGTTCTTTTAGTTGAAAAATTTTGAATGTTGAGTTGACAGATAAACCCACTACAGTGTATAATTTTCAGGTGGAGGATTTCCATACTTATCATGTTGGTGAAATTGGTGTTTGGGTTCATAATGCAAGTTGCAAGGTTAATAAAAAAGGAGAAAATTATGATCAAAGGTTTTGAAGACGCATTCACTGATTTACAGTCAGAATTTGTTTCGTTATGTATGGAATATACCAACGGAAGTGTTGATAAAATATATATTTATATTTATCAAGATACATCGCAGTAAATGTTCAATGCTATTTTTGTTAAAGGAAAGAGAGTTATACCTGCTGGGAATTTTGCCGATGATGAGGCCTCTGACGAGTTTTTATCGATCGGAATAAAAAGATATTGACAAAAACTGGTTGAATTGTGCGATATGTATCAATGCAAAGGTCCTAATGAATATAAGTTGAGTTTGATGTTGCTACTCATAAATTCGATGCATCCTACCGTTATGATAACTATACCAAGAGTGGAATATCACCTGTGTCGGAATTTATGAGTTGGTATGAAGAAATTAAAGAGAAATATGGCAAATAATCAATCGATGTTCAGAATGTGATGAGGCGATAAAAGGGAATGTTTAAAAAATTTTTTTAAATTTGTTGATGAAAACAAGAGTTGCCGTTCAATTAAAGACTTTATCAATGCTGTCTCTGGTAAAAAAACATTATTTAAACGGAATGTACAGATTCTTTGAAAAAAAATGATATTGATGAGTGGAATGATATTGTTGGTGACTGTTTTCCTAAATATAAAGATACTTTTTCAGTTTTAAGGTTATGATTGGATGGGTCGTATATTTGCTTTGGAAAAGAAAACGAATATGGTGATACTTTTTGAACCTGGTACAGGTGATGTTTATGATACCGATGCCGATATAATAAAAATTCCATGATGAACTCATTTCCCAAAATCCTATTGAGTGTCTTGTGTCGGACTTGTTTGAATATTGGTATAAAGCAAATGACTACAAACCTCTGGCCTATAAGGATTGTGTTAGTTATAAAAAGTGCCTCTGTTTTTAGGTGGTAAAGACGAACTGGATAACCTTGATATATGCGATATGGAAGTATATTGGGAAATAATGATGCCATTAATGAATCTTTAATCAATATTGGCATATTTGATATCAATTTACGGAGGTGATAAAATGCCCAGCAAACCAAGAAAAAAAGTTTCACAGCTTTTAGCGGCAAGGAGATATATAATAATCCTAAAACGGGAAAACAATTAGTATATGATACAGATGGTAATTACTTTAGGATTGAAGACACAACTTTAACAGGAAAAAAGAGTATACACTTATCTATTTTCTAACTTACGTTTTGAACCTATATATGAGAAGATTCTAAGCTTATTTCATTTAGTGATCAACAGCGAAGAAATCATAACGACTGAAACCCACCCGTTTTTGTAAAAAAATCAAGGCTTTATCAAAGCAGGAGAACTAATAGTTGGTGATGAACTTTTGATGTAAACGGAAATGTTCTTTTTTTAGTTGAAGAATTTAGATGTCGAATTGACAGATGAACATGTTAAAGGTTTATAATTTTGAGGTAGAAGATTTTCATACTTATCTTGTTGGTGGTTTTGGTGTGTTGGTGCATAATGCAGATGATACTTATAGTAGACTGCGAAAAAGTTTCACCAGATGCCAAAGCGAAAAAAGCTGTTAATTCAGTAGATGGCAAAAAACTGACCCGATATATGGATACGAAGTTGATACGCTGGAAGCTGATCATATTATGCCTCTAAAAGAAATAACTGAACAGTCAGGATTTGATCAGTTGAGTTTTGAAGACCAGAAAGCAATTGCAAATTTAGAAGAAAACTTTATGGGACTTGGAAAACAAATGCGCATCTAAAGGTGCTAAATCTATCAGTGCTTGGTCGGGACATTCAAAGTTAGGAGCAATCTCGAAGAAGCACAACAGTTTTTAAATCAAAAGATGAAGCTGCTCGTGCAGCTATTGCAAAAAGCAATAAGTGAAAGGTTAGAAAAGAAATGAATACTTATACCAAAGAGATTAACGGAATAAAGTATACAATTAAAGTTGATGATATGCTTTTACTTTCAATCACAAGCATTATGGAGAGCAATATCTGATATTCCTGTTGGTAGATTAAAAGACGGATTTAAAATTCAAATTGGTTTTTCCTTATATATTTTTTGCAAAAAGGCAATCAGTGGTTATTGTATAGTTACACCTGATTATGAGCCAACACCATTCTTAAAAGTTACTGAGGATTTAACACTTTGCTTTTTGATTCAAATGGAACAGTTGGATATGTCACAAAAATATCATATTAATGGTGAAACAATTAGATTTGATGATAAAAATTGCTGTTGCTAAAGGTTTCTATAGTTAAACCCAAAATTTGTTTACAAAGATTTAGAGATTTAGGTGGCTCAGGTTGGTGTGTGAATGAGATATTTCAAAAATAAAGATGGTAAATTCTCAAACGTTGATACTACGGAATACGAATCAATTTATGCTTATCAATTATTAAATATACGTCCCTCCGTCTTAAAGGCGCTTATGTTGCCGTATGACTATATAGTAGTCATTGACGGAGATGATATAATTGAGCTTTTAAATGAAAAGGATGAAAGTATTATTACAAAAAACAGTCCTTGAAACATACATATGAGAAGATTCTAAGCTTATTCATTTGGTGATCAACGGCGAAGAAATTGTTACAACTGAAACCCACCCGTTTTATGTGAATGATCGTGGCTTTGTCAATGCAGGTGAATTGACACTTAGTGATAAGCTTCTCATCACATGCAAGTGGGAAGCCTGGCCGTCAATTGGTGTAATACGAGTTTGACAAAAAAACTGGGAACGAAGCAATGGA